>Ga0209589_1000139_pt1 | contig 78582 bp, 89 predicted proteins | sample CowpeawhiteBW_FD_187525 | JGI IMG/M metagenome (GOLD analysis project Ga0209589, IMG submission 187525) | Root nodule microbial communities of legume samples collected from California USA - Cow pea white BW (SPAdes) (version 2) | ecosystem: Host-associated > Plants > Roots > Nodule | place: USA... | reverse complement strand
AGAATAAGTAGCGACAACAATGTTGAGACCAAGCGCCGTCGGGCGCATCTCTGTCGACGACATACCGAAAAATGCCATTAGCGAGAGGAATGCAGTGCCACCAGCCTGGCCAACGCTCGCATAGAGCATTGAGATGATTGCGAAGAGCAGAGAAGCCATGCCTCACCGGTCTTGGCGAAGATCTTCGCCTCTTTGCACCGAGCCCATCATGATTCGTTCATCAAGTGCGGTCTAAATGTGCTTCTGCTTAGGGACGGATCTAAGCGTTTCGCCGAAATCCGTGACCGGAGGTGCAGGCAGGTCAAGTACCCTAACGCGTGCCATGGTTGAACCGTCCCATCAATTGCCGAAGCTGGTACTTGACTGGGCTGGAATAGGGCTGCGTTGAGACCCTGAGGGGGCGGCACTCCAGGGGCCAACGGGGTGAGCTGCATTTCTTGCTGTAGCTCATCTCCTGCCGCACCTCGCAATGGTGCTGTCGCCTTTCCTTCGCATGTCAGAAATGCTTCGACGCTCCTACCTCGCAACCAACCGTGCGCGTCCGAACCCCTCTCCGCGACGTTTGATTTTGGTGAAATCAACAGTTGGTACGACACTTGCTAGTCCAAACTGGGTCCTCTCCCTGTTGGAGAAGCGCATGCAAAATCTCCTCCGCATCAAGCAGATCTCGCGGCGACGAGTATCTCTCGCTTCGCCTTTGACGCGGCTCGTTTCTGCACGTTCGGTACGTTTGCGCCAGGCCTGCCGGACGGATTCGATGAGACGCCGCACAATGGTGCGCGGAGTATGGCTTCTGCGCCGGCTGTTGCGTGTTGCTCATCGATCACGTCCCCGGCGCCGTCGCACGGCGGAAGATCGGCGAGCGATTAGCGATGGCAATTCGCAAGATTGGGAAAAGACATGACTCTCGTGTTGTCTTCGTCTCTCAGCGGAGAATGGATGCTGACAGGACGCTCGTCGAGTCGCGCACCGCCGAGCGCGTGGCCGAGCTTAGCTGTATCGCGCAGATCAGAGCCCAGGATCTCGTCGTGCTCGGCCTCGAGACAGACGAAAGCGTCGTTCGGACGCGATTGCGTTTTCTCGCCGTGCAAGCTTAACAGAGCCGAGCCCCTAGCCGCTGAAGCTGTCTGGTTATTATCGTCAGCTCGGTCCTGGACCCGCGAACCTTCTATCGGCGTCCGCATCATCCAAGGAGGCACCGTAGGGTACGTACCGGTGGCACGTCCTTCAACGCGGATGACGAGCGATGATCTCTAATTTGACCAGTGCGCTATCGGCGAACGGGACCAATCACTTCCGCTCAGCCTGGGAGATAAGGATGATGGCCCTATCTCGGGTGTTTGATGGATCACGCCGGCGCACTCGGCGGCAGGGCAAGGAATTCGGCGAATGGCGCCCGGCACAGGGCGAGCGCGCGCTCAGACTGCACGAATAACTAACCGTCGGGTTCAGATCATGGACTGGAATTTGGCTTCGCCTGAAACAAGCGCAATCGAACCCCACGACGGGGAACTCGGCGGTCGGACTCAAGCGCCTATCATGGACCTCTTTAGCTTCTCCGAATGCGCGAACCAGACACATTCACTCAGAGCGCTATTCGAGCTTCTTGTAGGCTGTGCCACCAAGGAAGGCTTCAGTGAAGTCGCATACGGCGCTCTCAACTTCGTTGAGCCACTTCGCCTGGCGGAGTACCCACCCCCGACTGTGGCTGTGAAGTGGCCGCCAGACTGGTGCGACCGATACTTCAAGCGCAAGTACCATACTATCGATCCGGTGGTCCGGCGGACGCCGATGCATTCGCGGCCGTTTTTGTGGGATCAACTCGCGGACCACTATCAGCTTCAACCAGACGAAAGACGCGTACTGGAGGAGGCGAGAGAGGCGGGGCTGAAGCACGGCATGAGCGTGCCGTTGTTCGGCCCGTTGGGTCGGATATCTGTTGTGTCGTTTGCATCCGCGTTCGACGATGCTGATCCTCAGAACCGCATCGGTCATCTCAACGCGCTGGCCTGTCTCTTTCACACCGCTTATAGCGAGATCGCTCGTCCGTGCAATGATATTAGTTGCGAGAGAAAAGTGGCACTATCAAAGCGAGAGATCAGTTGCATGCGGTGGGTGGCGGAGGGGAAATCGTCATGGGAAATCGGAAAGATCCTGGAAATCAGCGAGAATACGGTCAATTTTCATGTCAAGAATGCGATGCGGAAGCTGGGTGCGACGAGCCGAATTCAAGCGGTCGCTATCGCTATTCGCCTCAACGTTCTTTGAATTTGACGGGCGGCCCGCTGCCAACTCGTTGGCTTCCAGCTTCTGCCATGTTGAGGATGGTGCCTTCGGCGAGCTCGCAGGATACGACGCTCAAGGCGAAGTCCGCTATCTCACGCTCGTGAGGTTGTGAGACTTCATGAGATCGACGAATTGCTGGATCGACTGATTTGTTCCGCCAGCTGTTAGCAGCATCTCGGCCCCACACCACCCATCCGGTGGATCCATTGCTTAGACGAGCTCGCACGTGGCGCTTCGGAACTCGGATTGGGGGCCGGCAGGAGAGGAGCGGCAGCGGAAAGAACCCCGACCGGGGGTCGGGGTTCCGATTCACGCAAGCGCGTGGATGTCTCTATTTAGCAAAGGGCGAGCCGAACTTGTAATTGAGCCGTGCCGTGATGAGATCGACGTCTTGGTGCGCGCGGTCGGTGCCAAGCGCAGTTGGGAAGCTTACGTTGCTTCGCTGCATGAACAAATGGTTGTACTCGACGCCAGCTGACCAGTTCGGCGTGAGGCTGACTTCCGCACCCGCGCCCAGCACGCCACCCCAACGGACATCATTGCTGTTGGCGAGCTCGGTGCCAGTAGCCACCGAATTTACGTGATAGGTATTGCTGGTCACCGCAGCGCCAGCCTTGCCGTACAGTAGCACGGCATTGAACGCGTAGCCGATGTGGCCCGTGAGTAGGCCGAATGCATCTGTCTTGGTGCCGGTGGTGTCTGCCGGAAAGGCGGTGCTGACATTGGAGCCGCTGAAGTCGGCCCAGTTGCCCTGACCTTCGATGCCGTAGACCATGTTGAAGATGTGCCAACGATAGCCAATCTGGCCGCCAATGGTCCCGCCAGTCGAATTATGGCAGCCTTCGGGAGTGACGCCATTGAAATCCCAGCAATTGTGGCTCGTTCCCCAGCCACCATTGAGGCCGATATAGTAGCCGGACCAGTCGATAATCGGGGCTGCGGCCGGCAGCGATGCCGCCGGGGCCTTGACGGGCTGCCCGGCCAGGTCCGTGCCGAATGCGGGAGCGGCCGCACCGAGTGCGCCGATGGTTGCGGCCAGAATCAGAATATTGTTCATTCGAGTGTCGTTTCCTTTCGGTGCTCCCCCGGCGGCGTGCGTTTAACAATATGATCGCGAATTGCTGTAACTGCCGCACAACATGTCTTCGAAAGAAATGGGTCTAATCGCACACCGCGTCAGGTTGTGGCGCCCTCAACTTGCTGTGCACGGCCTCGAGCGAAAGGCTGCGCCTTGACACTGGTTGCTTCGCGCAGATGGGTCCTTCACGAATAGTTCGTGATGGCCTGTGACAGGACCCAATGTGCGAGATCTTTGGCTCCATACGTCCCGGATTAGCGACATAGCCGGGCCGCGCCAGCATGTCCCGTGCCTGCTCGCCGTTTAGAGAGTTACAAATGAAGACCGCTGATCCAGAACCCGCCTCGGTCCCTCAAGCGCATTGTTCCGGCAGGACGGTCGTGCCACAAATTGCAATCGTGGGCGATGCGACGATGATCGATCGCGTCGCTTTGGCTCAGGACCTCGCACAAGTGTCGCACGATGATCCTCAACACCTCGAGGAGCCGACACGGCCGTGCTTGACAAGGATCTTGCTTGAAGTTGCGCAGCTCTACCAGGTCAGGAGAGAAAAAGGTAGGCTGTCCCGTCTCGTCGCCGAGTTGCACTGGATTCTACGTGACCGGTCTGGGGTCATCAGAAGAGCTGCATAGCGGACAGTTGTCGGGAACGTGATCGTCTTCCAGCGGGGCTGAACATGAGTGGAGGAAGGTCAGCTCCACCACGCTCTGCCCCGGTTTGTTTTCGTCCCGCATAACGTCCCCAGCAACCTTAACACACCAAGCTCATGCGGCAGTTGAGTTCAAACGCCTTATTGCTCGGTCGACCGCGCCAATTCAGCGCGCAAGTTGCGTATCGCCTCGTTTGCCAGATTCAAAGTATCGCGTTCGCCCGTCTTGATCGAAGACTCAAGGAAAGTGCACAGCCGGCTATGGAGGACCGTCTTGCGATTATGCGCCAGCAACGGATCCTTCTCAACAAAGCGCCAGGCCTTATCAAATGCGACGCTCACGATAGCATCTTGCATCTGCTGATCCATCTCAACACTCCACGACGTCCTGGTACAAGGAAGTACCTTCGCAAAAGCAAACCGAGCGTCTGTGGCTTGTCCCCGGAAGGAAGACATCAGAGCCGCAGTACACTCGGACATCGAGCTGCTCTCGATGCTTCATGAATTTAGCGATGTTTGTTGAAGTTCGGATGACCCCGAACGTGGCATTGCCAGGTGCATTCGAATAATTCTGAAAGAAGTGAAGCAAGCAGGGGTGTCGCGCGCTTCTTTGCCGTAGTGGGCTGTTGGTTGGCATCGATGATAAATTGTGGCTCCTATGCCTGCATGAGAGCATCGGCACCAAGCCAGGCACGACTAAAACCGGACGTGATGAAAATGGATTGCCCAGCTCCTAGCCAAGAAGCGTTCAAGCCGCAATACTGGGGGGCCTCGTAAAGCTTATGTGAGGATCGGTACGGACAGGTGTGCGCGCCGCGCCTCGGCGCCACCAGTGCGCGGCAGGACCACTTCGGGGTGCTCGGCCTGCGCTGTCGAACCGCCAGGCCGCCGGTGAGAAAGCATTCACTAGGATCGGTCGACGTCAGTGCCGTCCTGCGTGGCCTTCCAGCCACGAATATCCAGCATTTTGCTGCGAAAGCGATACAGCCACATCGTTCCCAGGCCATAAAGGACGGCGATTCCTGCGAAAGCGAGGCTATCGTGAAGCTCCGCGCTGCCGAGCACAGCGCCAACAAAATTGCCGAGTGCCTCGCCGAGACCCATACCGATGGCGTTGATGCCTAGCAAGGCGAGATGATCCTTGCCCGGGGTGTTCTGGACAAGCAACACTGACAACGAAGGCAGGGCAATAATCTCCACCACCGTCAGCAATGCGATGGCGAGGTAGAGCGTGAACAGGTTGACAAACGTTGATAGCAGCGCGAAACACGCTAGGACCAGGACCGTCGACAAGATCAGCACCCCGATGTCGTCGATTTGCGCGCGCTCGAGCGCTCTCATCAGCGGCATCGATGCCCCGATCACCAAAGCGGCATTTAGGGCGGCAACCGTCCAAACGATTTCCGGACCGGCCAACAAGAGTCCTAGCCGGATCGGCGCAAATGAAAAGATCTGCGCCAGGGCGAACCACGTGAAAACAGTCGCCACGAATACGAAGCGAAGGTCGGGCTGCGTTGCACTATGCAGCAGCGACTTCCACCAGCTGCCGCCGCGGTCCAGTACCGGCAGCCCCTTCCCTAAAAAGGCATGGCAGACCAAGCCACCCGACAGCATCACCAGGCCGGTGACGAGGAAGGGGGCGTTTGGTGCCATGTGCACATACAGCAGGCTTGAGAGCAACGGTCCGAGCGTAGCAGCGATATTCGTCCCCACGGCGAGCTTCACCAAGATCAGACGGAGAGAGTGATTCTCGTACATCCGCGCGGTAATCGCGCGCAGCAGCAAGCTGCAGGACCCGTAAGCGGAGCCGACCAAAAACAGTCCGATCGCGGCCCCGACAAACGCGGTGCTCTCGGCTACGATGATATAGCCCGTCCCCATGAGCATATATGTTGTCGTCAAGGCATAGCGCGTGGGCACGCGGTCCAGCAGTGGAGCAAACAAGGCGCGTGACGCCCGCCCGGAAACGGACAAGAGCAGCAACACAGTACCGACCTGAGCCGCCGAGAGCGATCGATCAAGGAGATAGAGACCGACCATCGAGAGCGGCGCAAAGTAGCCGTAGTTGTTGAGAAAATTCTGAGCGAACACGTTCCAGAACACTCGTTGCACGGGCTTCAGTTGGCACATGGTTGCCCGCAGGGCGTTCTCATTGAATGGTGATGGTGACCGCCATGATCATACGTTCGAGCCGGTCCTTAACTTCGGTGGCGCTCGCCCCGATGGCAAGCACATGACCTACGCGGTCGAACGAATGGCAGACGGGCTTCACAGTGTCGCCGACCTTGATCGAAAGCCCCGCACCAGCATAGCCCGGCATTTCGGGCAGACGATCATACCCGGTGATTTCCTTTACCCTGCCGGCAGGCGGGACGAAATACCGGATGCCGGCAGCGCCGCACTTGGCCGCAGGAAGCATCACCAAACCGGCTTCCGCACACAACATCTGGGCAAATAGGCTGCCGTAGTAAGCGATTCCGGTCACGTGCTGCGTCAGGTGCGTAATGTAGTCGCCTCCGGGGCGAGAGTGAATTTCCCCCATGACGATCTCGCCGGTGTCGCGAGCCCAGAACTCGGCATGAAACATGCCGAAGGTTAGACCAATGGCGTGCACAGCGCTCTGCACGACGGTGTTCGCGCGATCACGCAAATCAGGCGCAAGGTCGGCCGGCGCGACATGACCGCACTCGACGAAATTGCCGCCGCCGATCAAGGACTTTTGTGTCAAACTCAAGACTTTGGGGGAGCCACGGACACACAAGCCCTCCGCGCTGAACTCCCGGCCCTCAACGAACGACTCCAGGAGAAAGGGCTTGTCGGTTGCCGGCTTAACCTGGGCGAGCGCAGTGGCAAGCACCGGCCGGCTATCCAGCAGCAAGACGTTCTCGCTGCCGTACCCGATCATCGGCTTTAGGATGAGCTTGCGATGCCGGCGCGAGAGCTCGGCAAAAGCCTGATCGGTTGCCTCGCAGGACTGGCACAGCCTGGATTCCGGCTGGGAAAATCCAGCCGCCCGCAAGGTCTCGCGGCAGACAAACTTGTTACTGGTGCACTCATGCGCGCGCGCGCTGGGGCCGTCGAATCCAAAGCGGCGAACTAGCGCGGCGATCGCCGCCTGCGCCTTTTCTTTGAAGCTATAGACCCCAGCAAGAAGCTCGCGTCGGGAATATGTGCCAACCCAGTTGAGACAGGCGCTGACATCCTCGAAGTCGAGGGGATGGACTTCATCGGCGACTTCGTGCAATTGGCTCGCCTGCTGGAGACGTTTAGGCGTATCCGTCAACACGACCCGCAGGCCTTGGGCCCGCGCCTGATCATAGAGGTGACGGGACTGAATCTCGCTCACTCCGCCCAAAACCAGGAGTTCCTGCTTCCTCATCGTCAATTGCTGCGGTCCATTGCTATCTCGACACCTTGACGCCCGAGCCAGTCAAGCATGACTGGCGCCATCTGCGGCGTGATAATGGTCTCCGGATAGTGCAAGCCGGCAACGGCTTTTCCGCTACCCGCCAGCAATCTTACCAAGAACACTACGGGCAAGCAGGTGGCCAGCGCCATCGAGCGCACGTCGGCGCGGTCGGTGAAGGTGAGCCGCAAACCCTCCACAGACCGTCGCCCGTGCCGACTTCCGGCGAGATCGATCGCCAGAAGCGTCTTTGTCTGTTCGTTCTCCGCCAAGCCGAAGGTGCGCTGGGTGGCACGCTCGAAAAGCTGCTTTGGAGTGAGGCCGGTACTTTCGTCCACGGCGTCCTCGGCCAAGACGCCGAGTTTGTCGAGCAATGTAACCAGTTCGACATATCCCGGCCAACGCAATGTGCGCTGGTCGACATCGGCACCCGGCCGCGAAAGTTTCGGATGGTCCGAGAGCCGCGGCTGCATCCCGTCATGCCAGTGCTCCAGCACCCCGATGCCGGGCCAAGCGAGCTGTTGAACATCGGAAAACCGGGCGACAACGCGGAGGACGCCATCGCGGATGCAATAGGCGTTGCGCCTGGCCAGGGGGAGATGGGACGCGCCGAAGAGCCTTTTGTAGCCGAGAGGATTAGTCGGGCGTGGCATCACGATCCCACCACAGCAGATTCGAAGAGACTGCACCTCATCAGTGGATTCCAGCAGATAGCCGGCCAAGATCTCCGTCAGGCCCGGCTCCAGCCCGCAAGGCAGAACCGCCGCCAAGCTTGGAATATGCATCAGCTGCTGCTGCACGCGTGGCACGTCCTTGGCAGCAGGCCGGCTGATGCTCACGAGCACACCACTAGCCGCGCGGCTCGCTAGGCTCTCGATCACGCCTAACGTGACCGGCCAAGTGGCGGCACAAATCACGACCGGTGCGAGTTCTGCCTGTTCCGGCTTGTCGGTGCACAAGATCTCACATTTCCATGCCCCCCGCGCAGCCGTCAGCGCGCTCATATCGCGATCGATGAGACGGACGGCCCACCGGGGAAACGCTTGGCGAAGCAGCGCCGCCATTGACCGGCCCATCGCGCCAGCGCCTATGATGTCCGCCTGCATGTTTCACTCGGAGGCGAAGGTGGGGGTGATCGTCTTCGATACCCAGTCGAGGTGGTTCGTGAGCAGCGCTTGGTTCGGGGCGGTGCTGATCACCGCGATCAGACGTTGAAGACGGAAATCGTCTGGTGGCAGCACAATGTGCGTACCGATCGGTGTTTCGACGATCGCCTGCTGGACCCATGGGTGATCGAGAACCGCTTCGAGTCCGCGGTAGCCGAGCAGCCGACCCTCCTGTTTAGCCAAGACGTAATGAATTCCGGCTACCTGTTGCGGCGGCGGCGGTGGATGGGGCGCAGTGCCTACTGCGATGCGAACAAGGTTTTCGTAGAAGTCATAGTCCAACGCAAGCGGGACAAGATGCGACGCGATGTAATCCCCGCCCGGCCGGGCAGCGACCTCAATGAGCGAGAAGCGCCGGCCGTCGTACTTGCCTTCGAGGTGGAAGGAGGCATTGTCGAGGCGCAGCGCCAACACGTAGCCTTTGGCCGTTTCTTCAATGATGCGGCGCATCTCACTGTCGAGGTCGGCAGGAAAAATGTGCCGCACCTCGAGGCAATAGGGATCCGAGGTGCTTTTGTGCGTGATCCCGACGACGGTGACGTCACCGCGCCAGACGTACCCTTCAACACTCACCTCCTGCCCGCCGATATAACGCTCGGCCAGGAACGTGATCGCTTCCCGCCGCAAAGTCGGGTCGTACGTCGGATTACCAATCTTCTTGCTAGTGGAATGAAAAACATCCAGGTCGGCAGGCTCGCGAATGAGATAAATCCCGGTGCTGCCGGAGGCATTCACCGGCTTCACGATCACCGGGAGTCCGGCTATACCGATGAATTCTTCCAGGTCGCCATCATTCTGCAAAAGCCGGTGCGCGAGGCCGGAAACCGACTGGGTACGCTCACGCAGCACCGATTTGTCCCGCACTGCTGGCACCGTTGCGTGCGGCAACCCGGGCAGTTGCAGTTTCGCGGCAACGATGGCGCATGCTTCGACAGCAGTTTCCGTAAAGCACACCACACCGGCAATGTGGATGCACCTTGTGAGCTCCTCGACGGCGCTCTCGAGCGAGCCAAGGCTCGCGGGATTGCATTGGCGCCACTCGTCCACGTAGCAGGAAAGCTCGGGCGGTAGCCGCTGACCAAGTACAGCAACGCTGTAACCAAGCCGATGCGCCGCTTCGAATGCACGAATGCTTTCTCTTAAGAGACGGCGATAGTTGATATAGAGAAGAAACTTCCTCATGCAGCCCAGTCCCTCATATCAAAGGATTGCCCGGCCGGAACCCATTGCAAGGCGTGATTCAGAGACGGCGCTTCTCGGATGCCGAGGCGCGCCAGGAGTTCCGTGCTGAGTCCTGGCATCACCGGCCAGGCAAGCGTCGCCCACAACCGTAGGCCCACAACGCTCAGAGCGCAGGCGGCGCGCTCGATGCCCGGATGATAGCGTGGGCCGAGCGCTTCGGTTGCGAATCCATCCAAGTCTTGAAGTAAGCGGTTGATTAGCTCCGCGATCTGCCGCGGGTCGAATCCTTCGACCGAGAAAAGCCGCCGTCCCTCTTGCTGACGCTCGCAAAGCTGCTGATAGAATGTGCGATGCAAGCGTTCCCAAGTGCCGGCCTCCGGCACAGCCCCACCGTGACGTTCTTCGACCGCGTGGCTGACGTTATGAATGACGGATGCGAGTCGGCTGCGGCGCTTTTTGATCCAATCAAAAGCTTCGCGAAAGCGAAAGCTCGTCGGGGCAATCGCTGGACGCGTGTGGCAGACATATAAGCGCAGCCAATCGGCTGGAATTCCCTGCTGGACGAGATCGTCGGCGTACATGACATGTCCGCGTGAGGTCGAGAGCTTGCGACCGTCGAGCTGGTAGAATTCGTTGCCAAAAAATCCAACAATACGAAATCTGTGGGCGTCATAAAGGTGAAGCAGGATTGGGAAGATGACGCAGCGCAGATAGGCGTTGTCGGAGCCAAAGAAGAGCACGAGCTCGACCACGTCCGAGCCGAGTTCCGCTCGAGAGGCAAGCATACCCCGTGCCGTCAAGAAGCGGGGGACGAGCTCGACGGCGGAATAGAGCTTCTGGTCCTCCTGCTGCCGCAGAGGTAGGGCAAGCCCGTCCGATGAGTAAATTCCGAGCGGAACGTTCGGCAGCTTGTGCTGCAACACCCGGGCGACAAAATCCGGCATTTTGCCAATGTAGGCCCCCGACGTCAGATACCGCTCAAGCACGGCGCGATGCGGCTCCAGCGGCACGAACATGCGCTTGAGCGGCCGCCACGCTGCCGGCTGGTTGCAGTGATTGCAGACCGGATCCATCAGCTCTTCATCCGATACGAACAGCGCGCAGTTTTCGCATTCCGAGCTGATCCGTTCGCCGCAGTGCGGACACGTGCCGCGCACGTTGGCTTCGAACAAGTATCCGTGCCCGTGCTCACAATACGGAACCCGGCCGATTTTTTCGATAAGATGACCTCCGGCCTCCAAAGCAGCTAAGAACTCGTGAGCGAGCCGTTCGAAAAACGGCGATTCGTCGAGCGTCGCGAACACATCGAAGTCTACCCTCAGCAGACGGTAATTCGCGAGGAAATCATCCGAGTAGGCTCGCGAAGTTTCCCGGTAGCTTCGCCCTTCGCGCGCAGCGGTGATCGCCACGTGCGTCTGAAAGCCCAACGTCCCACAAAGCTGGTAACAGTCGAGCTCAAGTGTCCTTTGCGCCCGCGTAAATATATCGGCGGCTACGACCGGCCCAGCCACATGCCCAAGATGCATACGGCCGTTAGGCGTCGTAAAACTTGGCAGGACGAGGCGCGTACACGGCGCCCTGAAGGGGCCTTTCACTCTGTCGTCGATGGTCTGCCGGTCTTCCCACCAGACATTTCCCATAACCAGGGCGGTCGTCCCATTGTTCTTGACACGATGGGCAGTGAATGGAGGCATCAGAAGCATGTCTCCGGGGCTGAGCTGGGTGGTAAGGAGCGACCCGTCTCCGTAGGTAACGGCGCCGGTGCCGGAGAACACGAACAACATTTCGCTGTCGGCATGGCAGTCCAACGACGTGGACTCGCCACTCTCAAGCGCGAACTTGGAGGCCCTAAAATGGCGAGCCGCGATGTTTTCGCGCAGCTTTCTCATCGCTCCTCCCCGAGTTCAGCCATACGCGACAACATCGATAGATCCGTGTCCACGGTATAGAACTTCTTCCCTATCATGCTGTTGACAATCGTTGCGTTGCGATAGGCGACCAAAGACAGATTCGCGTTCTGCAAACCATGCTGGATGCGTGTTCTGTTCTGGAAGTAGATCTTGCCAGGCAGGGCTATTCGGGTCTCCAGTGAACAGTCGGCATTGATCCTGGGCAAATCATCCTCAATCCAGGCGAGCTGCATGATGGGGTCGAGGAATGACGGCGAGTGGGGAACAAACCCGGTGGCCAAGATCACACGGTCGACGAGCACCTTGCGCGTTGCTGCGGTCTCTGTACATTTGAGGATCGCTTCGAAGCCCGTTCCGTTCTGGCGCAGAACTCCGAGGCAAGCACTGACGATCAAGCGGACGCCGTCGTTATCACCCTCGACGAAGCGACGTTCATAGAGCTTGTTGAATAGCTGATTTGCGAGGTCCAGCGACACGCCGTCGCTGCTCAGTCTATTGACCTGCACCCATTCGCGCCGACGTGCTAGCGCCTGAGCTTGAAAGTGGCGGAAATAGGCGGGGGTATAATACTCGTTGGTAAACGCGCAGTCGTCCATCGGTTCAAGATTGTCATGAGGCGTAACCCAAAGTATCTGCTTCAGGGGCGGGCCCGCGAGCAGCTGTTCTATCACCTCGCTGCCGCTTTGCCCCGCTCCGACGAGCAACACTCGTTCCCCTGCGGCCGGAGGCGTCCTATTCAGATAGTCGGCCGCGTGATAGACGCGTTCGCCCAATAAGGGTCGTACGCAATCCGGCACATCCGGACGGATTCCGAGCCCCAGTACGATATGGTGGGCTCGATATTCCGCCTCACTTGTTGTGATGCGAAAATGCGATGTTTCGGGGCGCACTTCCAGTGCCTTTTGCCCAAAGCTGAGATACGGAAGCTGATCTGCAACCCAAGAGTAATATTGACCAAACTCCTTGAGAGAGACCCCGCCGCTCCGTCGATTGACGAATGCGTTGAGGCGCCCATTTTGGAGCAAAAAGTTGAGGAATGAGAACTCACTAGTTGGGTCTACGAGCGACACGCAGTCTTTGAGATGTGACACTTGTAACCTAGCGCTCGGAAATGCCATTCCGGCGTGCCAGGCAAAACTCGGCTTATCGTCAATGAACAGACACCGCAGTCCAGTCGGCTTTATGAGAGCTGCAAGACTGAGATTAAATGGACCGATTCCGATACCAATGACGTCATACACGCGATGCCCCTTCTAAATGGTCGGTTTCTCGCAGCATAGTGTTCCGGGGCAGTGACCAAATGCTGATGGTGTGGCCTTCGATCGGGTTTGCCGTAAGTTAACGCGCCTCAAGCCAGATTGATGTACCGCCTGAACGGCTGGATACACCGGCGTTCATCAGCGGCGCCGCTTGCTCAAAGGGGTGATGCCTGAGTCAGCTCGTGCCCTACACAGGTCCTCCATGCGCGTTTGTCATCTTTGTCTCGTCGGGGGCATCCGGCTATCTCGTGGAAGCATTGAACGTGCGGAGCGGCTGATTGCTCAGTTCCGTCCATTGACTTTCGGAGGTTACCACACCCTCCAACATGTCGTGCCTGCCTTATCTGGTAGTGCTTGATCGCAAGCAAGAAGCACCACATCCGCTAAGCCTGCCTTTGCGATGTTGCGTGTTTCGGACGCTACTTGTTTGCTTTCTGACATGTCCGCGGCCCATCGTCGTCCTCTTCACTCTGCGTATGGCTTTGCTCTCGGTATCGCCTTTGTTCCAGGGCAGTTACCCAGAGAGGGAAAGGAGATGCAAAGGCAAGTACGGTGCTCCTACAACGGAGTCTTCTTTATCCGCCACTCAAAGGTCGGCCGCCGTTCATGCGGGTTTGTAGGAGCGAGGCGTCGGAAGGCCGCGCAAGGAAAGATCGGAAGCGGCAATAGCCGCCAGAGGTCTACAGACGTATGTGTTGGGTTGCGCTTCTCCGCTATCAGCCCTTGCAGCCGGCAACAGGCGTCGAGGGACAGCAAGGTCTAGCTAGATCGAACGTAATTGTGGCGGCCGCGGCGCGAGGTAACCCGAGCCTGCTCTCGGGCGTGGTGGCGAGCCGTTTATGGAAAGCCAGCGGAAGCGTCGGTCTTATGGGACGGGGAGCCCATAAGCCGCGATCCCTGGTGCGGGCGGCCTTGGCACGATTGTCAGCCCAGCGATAAACGTTCGGTCAGCGCCGTCGACGTCAGAAAAACCCAGATGAAATCTCAGTCCGCTGCTGCACGTGAAAGAATGAGCTTGGCGATCGTCATTCGATTGGCGGAAGTTCGTAGCGCTGCCGGTAACGCCGCCACAGTCTGATCAAAAAGGCGCCCCAAAACCTGAAGGTTCTCGGGGTAGTAAACACCAGGCTCTCGCGATAGTCGCATTCGTCCGTCGCCGGTTCTCGTATCGCCATGCTGACCGAGCTCCAGCTCCGCCGTAATCATTTGGCTTATGAGTGCATTGAGCAGTCGGATCGCTTCGAGCTCGTTGCCTTCTTCGCGCATGAGTGCGGCCACTATGTCGAGTTGCAGGTCGATGCGATCCTCGAGGTTCTGTATGCGTGAATTGGAAGGGTCAAGTTCCACGGTATTTCTCCAAAGTAGTTAAATCCAGAAACCGGGCTGCGTAACGCTTGGGTCGTGCTTTCCCCTTGGCAAGACGGCAGACGCGCCGACAGAACGCATGGCTGCTGCACAAGGCAAGGTGTGCACGCACGGTCGCCGAAGGAAGTGGCTGGCAGGCAAGTGCCGCGAAAGGACCGCAAAGGCGATCGACTAGAGAACGCGAACAGGCATTTGATTCGGCCGTTGAGCTGGTCCAGCGCGTCCGACAGTGGCAGTGACTCCAGCCAGCGTGGACATCGCTGATGACCGCGAGTGGAGAAGTCCGGCCCGAACTGCTGCGCGATTGCTCTTCGCTTGACATAGCGATCCAGACGTAACCGCAGGCCTCGCCAGGCAGAGTGCCATAAAGAGCGCTTGGCGCTGGACGAAGCTGTTGCTGAAGGCCCGCCGTCACCTGGTCCAGACTGGCCACCTTAGCATACCTGCGCGAGATCGCGCTGCCGGCGGGGGCGCGCGCGATGGCCCAGCCCATGCCAGGCAACCCAGAAATAAAATCCGCTACATACGTCTGCGGTGACTCTCTGCATCCGTTGACAGGCGATGCGCGGTCAGACAGCTGACCGCACTGCTTTGTTTGAAGGCCACGGCAGCGTCGGATTGTCGGCGCTGCCCGCCTCGTCAGGGCAAAAAGTCCACCCCGCACTGGTGTAAAGAGCAGTTCGCCGCCCTTAATTCTATGCAGCGCACGCATTTACCCTGGCCAAGCATTGTGCGTGAGAGTCGATCTTCTTGGACGCCCTTAGTATCGCAAAGGGGGAGGCGCCAGCGCGATAGATTACGCGCCAGACATTGCGATTAGCCACCCGACCGCATTTGCGCTGCCCGTGCGTCAATTCCAAACATCGATGGCTGTCGCTGGCGATGCAGCCACGAGAACCTTTAGTCGCCCTGCGACCATGCTGAAAGCAAAATGGGCTCATTGCTCACACGACATTCGTGAAATGTGCTTTCCGGAAACCGGCGATCGACTTATGGGTATTTGGCTGAAATTGGTAAAATCGAAAGTGTTGATGGGATGCATCCAGTTCGTGGATCGCGCGCGTAATCTCATCTCTTACATCGAAAGCCGGTCAGTTTCCTGCCGACATGGTGCAGTGAGCTTACGGGCATATTAGGCGAGCCTGCTGCTTCGTTGATGACCGGCCATGATTGAGACGACAGAAAGATCGCAGCAGCGAGCGTTGGCGAATACCTCTAAATTGAACCCCAGATGTCACGAAGGTGCCAGAAGAACTCCTCGATCCTCATAAGCCGAAGAGATGGAATCTCGACAGCCGAATATCCACCAGCTCCGGCCTCCCGCAGATGCAGGATGACCCTGAGCAATCGCGGCCCCTTCATTGAAACGCCCGCGAGATCGAAGCGAACGAAGAGCGTTCGGCTGCGGATGAGTTGATAAAGCCGTTCACAAACACTCCCTAATCCAAAGCGCGCCTCCCAATAGGAGCGCCTGGCGGTTAGATATCGTCGATTTTCTCCATAACAATGTGTACCTGACGACCCTCAACCATGAGCGCCTGTGGCTTCCCATCTGAGAAGTTGGCAGGCCAATCGAGCGTCAGGCTCCATCTGCTGTCTGCCGGTACTTGAGCGCCGGTGACACCGGTTGGCGCATAGAGGTTGACAGTCCCTTTTATCCGGCCGCCTTGCTCGATGTAGGTGCCGCGACAGCGAAGATTTCCAGCGCCGACCCCGACAATCGTGCCGTTGCCGACGTAGACGGTACCGCCACCAGTTCTGCCCATGCCCACCAACCTCATTGCGTAAAGCGCGCTCACAACGAAGAATTCCCTTCGAAAGCAGAGTTGCATGGGGCGAGTAGGAAAAAGCGCAGCTCAACGGCTTGATCGCCGCCATTGAGGCCGACCATCGCCCCTGCGCCCAGGGCAAACGACAAACCAACCGCAGCCAGCTTCGGAGTCAGTGCGTCGGTCTACTGCCAAGCATACGATCCCCCAACGCAGACATTATCCGCCAAAGCTATCGAGAATTTCAGCTTTGATCGCGGCTGCCGTGCCCAGGGAAATGTCCAGCGGAAGGTTTCCGAATGCAAGCTGGCAAAGCAAGTAGTTGGCCCCTGCCACTTCCATCTGCTCGAGAAGGAGCTGTCGGACGGAAGCTGGCGTTCCAACGACACACAATTCGCTCTCAAGTGCTGCATCGAAGGTCAGCGGAAGGGCGGGCGGTGTCGGAATGGCGTTAAGCTCGTAGAGGAACTTAAAGCTCTCCAGCCATCGCCGATACGCAGTTTCGGCCGCCACATGAGCGTCCCGATCAGACTTCGCAATCACGACCATGCGGGCCAGCCCGAGTAATGGTTTGCGGCCGTGTGCGGCTGTGTTGTGGGATCGATGGGAGCGGTAGGCGTCCGTAACGTTCCGGACAACACAGGCGGGGCCTATGCACGCCAGATTAGCGCCATTTGCAGCGGCCCACTGCGCTGACTCAGCCCGGTTGCTCGCGATCCAGGTTGGCGGATATGGACGTTGATGAGGTTTCAACGTCAAAGGTATTTCGCTCAGCTCGAAGTGGTGTCCCTGATAAGATAGCGTATGTCCCTTCAGCGCAATATTCAGGATTTCACTGGCTTCCGTATAACGGCTTGGTGCAGCGTCGGCACTGATGCCGAAATAACCCCATTCAATCGGCTGGGAGCCGCGGCCTATCCCGACCTCGAGCCTGCCGCCGCTCAATTGGTCAAGCATGCAGATCTCTTCGAATGCGCGCAATGGATGATAAAGGTTGAGCAACAGGACGAGCGGACCGAAGCGCAACCGCCGGGTGCGCTGCGCGACACTTGATAGAAACAGGTTCGGCGAGGGCCCTCTGCCATGAGGCGTGCAGTGATGTTCGGCCAGGTGATAAGCGTAGAAGCCGAGCGAGTCGCAGACCTCGATCAGCTTGAGACGATCTTCATATTGTCGTGCGGCATCTTGGCCGTCGTCATCCAAATGGTCGAAAATGCCGCACCTTAGTCTTGAAGCAAGGCCACTCTTCACTCGTTCAATCTCCGATTATGGGTCAGATGGCGAGTCCTGGGTGCGCTCAAAGAGGTCTCGCTCGTCATTTGATCGGCTTACGCCGTTTCTTTTTTGGGTGCATGGATCTGGGCTTGCAGCATGTGAGTGGGGCACGAGAATGCGTAATGCGGTCGGCCGCACCCTTGATCGACATCGGCGAAGCGCCTGAACGGCGAGCATCTGCTCGAGCAGAAGCATCGTTAGCCAGTTCAGAGGTCCTGTGCCTGCGAGCCAGATCAGCTCGGCACGGCTACTATTTGTCTATCATTGGACGTAGCGTCTCCGTCAGGTCGACATCCGGTAGCTCGGCGAGCGCTACAACGAACGCGAGAAACGCTCCGAAGGCTGCGAGTATAAGGGAGCTTGCGAGTATCGCTGTTCCTACCACCTGAGTGCATCTCATAATCCTTGTCACTTTGGCTTTTGGGGGAGACGGCGTTGATGCCCGTCAGTTCTGCTCGACAGTTTCAACGCGGCCGTCTCGCCAGCGGTAAACCAGAAAACCAGGAGCCGCATTGTCTCCCTTTGCATCGAACCGGACTGGCCCAATGACTGTATCGATCGGCCGTGAACGAAGTGCGTTGGCCACGCGTGCAGCATTGAAAGAGCCGGTCCGGTTCACCGCCTCTGCCCATGCTTGCACGGCTGCATAGGCGTAAAGCGTATAGCCTTCGGCAGACAGGTTGGATGCCTTGAGTTCGGCCACCACGCCGGCCGCATTGGCATTCGCGGCCGGGTCCGGCATGAAGGTGAACAACGTGCCAGTTCCAGCGCTACCAGTAATGGCCCAGAACTCAGAGGTCATCAACGGATCGTTCGCCATGACGATGAGCGCCGCTCTTGCTTCTGACGCCTGGCGTACAAACAATCCGATTTCGGTATGATAGCCGCCGATATAGGCGACGCGCACCCGATCCTTCTTCATTCTTGAGACCAGCGCCCTGTAATCCTTTTCACCGGCTACATAGCTCTGCCGAATGACTTGTTCGCCGAATTGTCGAAGCTGTGCTTCGACCACGTCGGCGATACCTTTGCCTGCGGTGCTTTTGTCGTCGAGCACTGCTATCTTGTCGTTAGGGTAGTTCCGGTGAATGTACTCGGCGGCAACGATGCCCTGTTGGTCGTCGCGGCCGCAGATCCGAAAGACACTTGCAAGGCCGCGTTCTGTTAGCTGAGGATTTGTCGAGCCGGGTGACACCTGGATGATGCCTGCTTCGGCGTAAATCTCGGAGGCCGGGATCGACGAAGACGAACAGAAATGGCCAACGACCAACCTGACCCGCTCTGTTGCGAGTTTATTGGCGACTGCGACAGCTTGCTTCGGATCGCAAGCGTCGTCGGCGACACTCAAGATCACCTTGGTATCGAGAAGTAGGCCAGAAGCGTTCAGTGCCTCGACCGCCGCAGCTGCACCATCGCGCATTTGCGCGCCGATCGCAGCGCTGCTTCCGCTCATTGGGCCAGCCACGGCAATATTGACCTCTGCGCCGCGCGCAACCGAGGCGAGAGCGCAGAAGAGAAGCGCTGCACTCGCAGCAGAAGCACAACATCTATTCAACATTGCAGAGTTCCCAGTGCTTACCTGAAGTGAACTGCCGGCAGCTGCGATCAGGCGCGCCTGCACGTTAAGGCTGTTTGCAAGGCGAAGCTTGCGTTCGGTCGGCCAGAGTGCGGCCACGATAGAACCTACAATTTGACGTTACGTGCGGTTCAAGGCCGTTTTCGAAGGGAGCCTCGATCAGTGCGTCAGGGAGCACGATCGACGAGGTCATGACGATTGTCCGCTTGAACCTATAAAACTTTCGGCCCGCATCAGAGCCGCCGACCTACCAAGTGTCATCGCGTTTTCAGATTGCCAGGGCCGATCGCCAAGGCCGTGCGGAGCCGGCCATCAGATATTAGTACGGCTGATCCTCCAAACCGCCAAGGGCGAGATCGAGATATTGCATGAGGCAGGGATCCCAACCAGCTAGGCTACGGGGGGCGCTTAATCGTGCAAGGACCTTCAGGATCATCGAAACGCGCGTATCGGCGCCGGCGATTTCGCTGATCAGCAAGCGTGCTGCAACTGCGACAGCCTTGGCCCGCTCCCCGCAAGGATGCTCGCCCCGATCCATACAATCACGCAAGTCGTCGCGGATCCGCCGCCACCGCTCCTCGCGATCGGCAGCTAACTTGCAGGTGCATCGGGACGTCTGACTGGGCGTCTCGACCCGCGACATGGCATTGAGGGTGGCAGGCAGCTCATCCACACTTACCTGGAGTTCACTGTCGATGGTCATGTTGCGCAAGCGATCTCGCAACAGAGTTGCTCGAGCGACTTGAAGTTCTATCCGCTGTAGATGCTTGCGCAGAAGATCGGGGAGTGAGGTCGTGCCCTCCATAGCTTTACGGATCTCAATAAGGGAGAAGCCAAGCTCACGTAACGCCCGAATCTGGTGAACCCGTTGCATGCTTTCGCGGTCGTACATCCGGTGGCCGCCGTCGGTACGCTCTGAAGCTGCTAGGAGCCCAGTGTGTTCATAATGATGCAGCGTGCGTACCGTTACTCCGGTCGCCTCTGCAAGTTCGCCAATGCGCCATCGACGCCTTCGTGGTGTAGCTTTGCTCATGTTGCTCAATTTCAAAGCCTACAACCTGACGTCACGTGTGATTCAAGTAATTTCAAAGCTCTCGCTGGATCGTCTTTCATTCCAGCGCGAGAGTGGTGACTATCCTCAGAATGGCGTGGGATCAACCCTGGGGGGAAACGGTGATCAACAAGTTCGTCAAGCATGCCAGTTGAGTCTGGCCAGCCGCTGTACGCTCCAGGATGAGCTTGGCGATTGCTGTGCGATTTTCCGGACTTTGCATGGACGGGGGTAGCGCGGTGACCGCACTATCATAAAGCCTTCCCAGGATGGAAAGCTCTTCCGGGTCGAACACGCCGCTGCATTGCTCCAACGTTCAGCTCCTTTGCTTGTCATTGTCGTTGCAGCGCACGTCGTCAAGACGTTTGGCTGCGATAGGGCCAAAAGAAGTCAGACCCGCGGCGGCGAGCGACGAAGATGCGATGTGCTCACAGGTGATGCGACAGGGCAACACGCGAGCGCGATCCCTGCTTCGACAGCGGGAGTGATCGCGGCCATGTGCATGAACGATGACCGGCACGCTCACGGTGCGTGATGGTACGACTGCGAGGAGGCCGAAGCGTCTCCGCTCATCGGAGCCCCTACCGATTCGGAGAGTTGACGAGAGCAGCCCATGGCCCTTTCTGCTGTGTCGGGGCGGGTGCGGCCGGCGGCCCGGTGCCACGTACGTCTTCTCTCTAAGCAAGCCAATAGTCCGAGCCGCCCCTCGCGCGTTGAGCCGATTGCCAACGTGCGAAAGACCTACAGAACTCATCATGCTAGGCGTCCGCTGCGACAATCTTTATGGAGCGATCATGAATTCGAGCGAGGCGAGCCTAAATTGTCTGATCTGAGACATTCGTTGGGATATGAAGGTCGCAGACCTTGCGAACGTCCTCACGAACAAACGGCGAGGCAGATCATGCGAAACCTCCGGCAGCATCTGCTCCTTCCGAAGCGCAGATGATGGAGGGCTCTTCTCCAGTCGACATGCGGGTAGCCTCCTGCAACAATATCTCTCGCATCCACACGCTTTCCGGGTCGCTATGGTGAAGCACGGGCCATTGGACCGCCTCAGTGAAGGCGGGGAATGGCTGCGGGAGCTCCGCAATGCAAAGGGGCATCGTTCTTTGGAAATGCTTTACGAGTCCTAATGGCATCGTCCCTATGCGGTTCGTGCCTACCAGCAGGGGCGGGATCATGCTGAAGCTCTGCACAAGAATGTCGATGCGCCGATTGAGGCCGAGATCGAGTAAAAAGGATTCATCGACCGGCGTCTTGCGCGCACCGTCGATCTTAACCGCCACGTGGCGCATCGACATATAGCGGTCGAATGTAAGACGCCGCAGCAGTTTGCTATTGGTGCGGCAACCTACGCAGACGAGCCTCTCCTCGAATAGGGCTGCTCTGGGGTGCGCGCTAGACATGAATAATTCCGGCAAGATAACAAAATCGACTTCACAGCGGCGGAGAAGTTCATCGTGCTCACCAGTGGGCGCCACCAGTTCGAAGCTGACGGCGGGTGCTTCGCGCGCGACGCGCTCCACGACATTTCGAAAGAATACGACTGTTATAAAATCAGAAAGCCCGATCCTGAACCGCCGGTTCAATCGAGCTGGGTCGAACACGTCCCGCGCGATAATTGAGAGCTCAATGTGCGTTAGAGCCTCCCGCACAGGGGCTGCAAGTCCTTCCGCGCGTGAGGTCGGGACAAGTTCCCGACCCCTCATTCCAAATAGCTCATCGCGGAAGTATGAACGAAGTCGGGCAACGGCTGCGCTCATGGCAGGCTGACTAAGGTTAATCTTGCGTGCCGCTGCGCTGAGGTTGCGCTCGGTCATTAGAGCATCCAGCGCGACGAGAAGATTTAGATCCAGACCTTTGAAACGCATGTCTTGTTATCCGGCGTGAACGTAATTGCGGCGCACACCGCGAGCAATGACGGCCCGTCTTGAGAGGTCCTATTTGCCCGCGCGAATGGACATCGTTCCATCCTACGATCGCAAAAAGACGCTCGTGAAATGACCGCAACGATGGAGAGCTAGGCAGTAGGCCGGCCAGCAGCCGCCGCAAACCGTTCAGGAATCCCGAAGTTGGTCGGTCTCGCCGCTTCCGGCGAGCCACGCAACAGGACCCGGTCAAATGGTTAATGGCAGATGAACCTAGTGTCCGGCCAGTGCGGTGAGTTCGCCAAAGTGCGCAGTCGACGGCCGCGTAACGCAGCGTTAGCCACGGCGGCGAACCTACAACCTGACGCAGTGTGCGGTTCAAGCGATTTTATCGGGCAAGCCAAACATTAGTGTACTGGAGGAGGGCGTGTTCTGCCGATAGTGCCGGCGTCGCCTGTTTGCAGTGCAAGCTCATCAAACCTCTCCTGCGAGGCCAGCAGGCTCACCACGGGCCAAGTCTTCGCAGCCGATCGCCGTCTCTGGCAGCTTCGCGCCAGAGACGTTGAAGTGACGAAATCGTCCGAGCACGTCGAAGGATCGTTAGCGTATCCGGAAAGTGGAACGGAGCGATCCAATCAGCGAATTATTGAACAGCCTATGTCGAGCCTAGCAGCGCCTGCGAGTTGGAGGCTCCTGATGCATAGATCCCATGTTGGATGCTTCCTCCAGCAATATCCGCCGCATCCAAATGCTCGCCGGGTCGGTATTGTGGAACGCAGGCCACTGCACAGCCTCGGTGAACGTGGGTAGGGGGAGCGGTGGTTCGACGATCCGCAGTGGCATTCGCTTTTCGAAGTGTTTGGCCAGTCGTAAGGGCATTGTGCCGATACGGCCCGTGTCCAACAATATGGGCGGAATCAGGCTAAACCCCTGCACAACGATCTCAATGCGTCTCTTGACGCCGTGCTCAAGCAAAAACCATTCTTCGAGGTTTGGTCTGAGCGCGCGTCCGAACTTCGCCGTAACGTGTCCCATCGAAATGTATTTCTCGAACGTAAGCTGCCGGGACAGCTGCTTGTTCGCGCGGCATCCCACGCATACGAGGGTCTCGTCGAACAGTGTGGCCTTAGGATGCGCGCTCGACATGAACAGTTCCGGCAGAATGAGAAAGTCGACCTCGCCCCGGCGGAGCAGCTCATCGGGTTCATCGGAAAATGGCAGCAATTCGAAGCGCACCGCCGGAGCTTCCTTTGCGATACGGTCCACAATTTTGCGAAGAAAGACGATCGTCATGAAATCGGAGAGAATGAACCTGAAGCGTCGGCTCGACTGAGTCGGGTCAAACGCGTCTCGCGATATGATCGAGAGTTGGATGTGCAGTAGGGCCTCGCGAACCGGACCTGCAAGCGCCTCCGCGCCAGGTGTCGGGACAAGCTCGCGACCTCTCATGGTAAATAGTTCATCACGGAAATAGGTGCGCAGCCGCGCGATCGCAGCGCTCATAGCGGGCTGGCTTAGGTGAATTTTGCGCGCCGCCGCTGTGAGGTTTCGCTCCGTCATCAGAGCATCGAGCGCAACGAGAAGGTTTAGATCGAGTCCCTTGAACCGCATGTTCTGAGTCTATCCATCGTGTGGATGTGTTCCATCGGAACAATCGATTTTACCAAACTGGGGGATGTTGAATAGCAAACATCAGTTTGGAAAAGTAATCGGGCATACCATGATGGCTGCTGCTCATTCACGCCGGCTCAGAGAAAAAGTCCTGGACGTGCGAGCAGCGGGCGCATTCGTCTCGAGGATGGCTATGGTCGGCCGGTGCGAGCCGCGTCGCTTCTTCTCCGTGCGAAGCTCGCTCGCTGGAGATGTCAGGCCGATCTCGGTAAACCTTGGTATGCGCGTTCCATCCGTTTCCATATTGGAGGTTTACCCGCGTACACTTGAGAGCGCGTTCAGCCGCATTCTAGTGTCCCGAAAGAGCGGCAGGCGCGGATTGCGGATGCCAAGTAATTCAGGCGGCTCCCAAATAGCTGGCCTGTCCACCGCATTTCAGGGCGTGTCGAAGATGCATGAGAACCAGCTTGATTTGATGCCACTCGGATGCGCCCTCGATGAGGCCCCGCGGATCGAAGGCCTGCTCTCAGACATCCAAACGTCGACAGCGATGCGAGCCGAGGCGGAAAAGCGCCGTGGGGCAGACAGAGTATGGCTAGTCCAATCGCCTCGTGGGCATCTTCTGGGATATCTCGCGCGGAGCATTGGCCGAATGACAAGTCCGAACGATGAGATCGCTTCGTCGCGAGCGAAGGCGCTCGGCGCGGTGCAGTCGAGGAGTGCCGCGCTCCGGGCCGGTCATGGCAGCGCATTTGAGTGTTGATCAGCGGTTCGGCGATTAGGGAGTTCACGTGACCATCTCCGCTCATAATTCCACTGGCGCAAAGAAGCCCGCCATGAACATTGCCGTATCACGGACGGAAGCTCCTTCTGCACGCTCTCAAGTGCAGTGGAGCCGTCGGTGGGAAAGCGAATTGCAGCTCACCGATCATGCCGAACTCGCCGAGTTCTTCCGCAACAGTTACGGGCCGACCGGTGCGTTCAATGCGCAACCATTTGAAGGCAACCGAAGTTGGGCCGGGGCAAGGCCCGAGGTCCGCATTATCGGTTATGACGCGCGCGGGGTAGCTGCTCATGTCGGGCTACTACGCCGTTTCATCAAGATTTGTGGGGTCGATCTACTCGTTGCCGAGCTCGGCTTGTATGCGGTGCGCCCGGACCTCGAAGGACTGGGAATCAGCCACGCAATGCGCGTGACGTATCCGATACTGCACGAGCTTGGGGTTCCATTCGGTTTTGGTACGGTTCGGCCTGCGCTTGCGAAACATATGACCCGACTGGTCGCAAGGCAGGGGCTCGCCACCCTCATGTCTGGCATTCGCGTCCGCTCCACGCATCCGGACGTCTATCCCAATCTGTCGCCGATCCGGATCGAAGACGTGATCGTGGTGGTTTTCCCGATTGGACGCTCGATAAGCGAGTGGCCGGCCGGGACGATCATCGATCGGAACGGGCCTGAGTTGTGAAAGAGAGTTTCCCCTTATCCGCTGTCCGTTGCGACTATGCTGACGTGACCGGAAGTCGCCCCGTCTATTTAACCTTTGATGATGGGCCAAATCCATTTTGCACGCCAGAGGTGCTCGATGTCCTGGCGAAATTTCAAGCTCCGGCGACATTCTTCGTGATCGGCACATACGCGGCCGAACAACCTGAACTCATTCGGCGAATGATCGCGGAAGGGCACGAGGTTGCGAACCACACGATGACCCATCCGGATCTGTCCAGATGCGGACCAGCGGAGGTGCGCGATGAAGTGCTGACTGCGAGCGCGGCGATCCGTTCGGCGTGCCCACAGGCCTCGCCCAGACACATGCGGGCACCTTACGGCATGTGGACACAAGAGGTGCTCTCTGCGTCAGCGAGCGCTGGTCTCACAGCTGTGCACTGGTCGGTCGATCCCAGAGATTGGTCACGCCCCGGGGTTGATCGAATTGTGAATTCAGTACTGGCGAGCGTTCGCCCGGGAGCAATTGTGCTCCTGCACGATGGATATCCGCCTGATGAGGAGCGACTTTGCACTGCTGCCACGCTGCGTGATCAGACCACGATGGCGCTGTCACATCTGATCCCGGCACTACAACGGCGCGGGTTTGTAATCCGTCCACTCCCTCAACTTCACTGAAAAAAACCGACACCCTATGGACCTGATCGCTACAACCAGTGCCGTCGCTGTTTCGTCTTATGCGCTGCTCTCGACGATCTACAAGAGCGCGCAAGCGCTTTATGCCCAACCGGCCACGAACCCAACGCTGCAGAACAACCTGGGACGATCGGAGTCGGTCCTTCCCAGTGTAGACGTCATCGTACCGTGCTTCAACGAGGATCCAATCACGCTTGCCCAATGTCTGGAGTCGCTTGCGAGTCAAGACTACACCGGAAAGCTACAGGTCTATGTGGTCGACGACGGATCTGCAAATCGCGACCTTGTCGCGCCTGTACACAAAATCTATGCGAACGATCCGAGGTTCAGCATCATCTTGCTGGCAAATAACGTTGGAAAACGCAAGGCGCAGATCGCCGCTATACGCAGCTCATCCGGTGACCTGGTCCTCAACGTAGACTCGGATACGATACTTACCGCCGACGTCGTCACGAAGCTTGTATTGAAGATGCGCGACCCGCAGATTGGTGCGGCCATGGGGCAGTTGGTAGCGAGCAACCGCAGCCAAACCTGGCTGACCAGGCTGATCGATATGGAATACTGGTTGGCATGTAACGAGGAGCGCGCGGCGCAGGCGCGTTTCGGTGCCGTCATGTGCTGCTGCGGCCCATGTGCCATGTATCGTCGCTCCGCACTCGCCTTGCTTCTTGATCAATACGAAGCGCAATTCTTTCGTGGGAAGCCGAGCGATTTCGGCGAGGATCGCCATCTAACGATCCTCATGCTCAAGGCGGGATTTCGAACCGAATACGTCTCGGACGCGATCGCAGCAACAGTCGTCCCGGACCGCCTAGGGCCATATCTACGTCAGCAACTGCGCTGGGCGCGCAGTACCTTCCGGGACACGTTCCTTGCATTTCGCCTGCTGCCAGAGCTCGATGGCTATCTGACGCTAGACGTTATCGGGCAAAATCTCGGCCCGTTGCTTCTTGCCCTGTCATCACTGGCGGCGATTGCACAGCTCCTGATCGTCGGTTCTGTGCCCTGGTGGACGGGATTGACGATTGCAGCAATGACAATGGTCCGGTGCAGTGTGGCAGCCCTTCGTGCGCGCGAATTGCGCTTTCTCGGCTTCTCGCTCCACACACCGATCAATATCTTTCTCTTACTTCCATTGAAGGCCTATGCGCTTTGTACATTGAGCAACAGCGATTGGCTATCGCGCAAGGTCACCAATGTGCCGGCCGAAGGGGAAAAGCAGTCTGTCATCCTGCACCCGAACGCTGGACGAAGTGCTGCGAGTAAATGGGCAATGTCTGGAACAATTCGCAAGGCGGGGTTTTCGTCCGGTGAATCGACCCTGACGGCAACGAAGAGTGTTTGCGCTCACGATCGTTCGACGGCCTGCAAGTAGGCGATTGGCTCATGATTTCGGACGCAAGTCACCAGCTATTAGAGCGAGAGTTGGCTGTCGACGACCCATGGCGCCTCGACAGTAGTTCTTTCGAGCAGGCGCGATACGCACAAATGCTTCGGATGTCGCGTTGCAATGGAAATGTTGCGCGTGCCCTCGAAGTTGGATGTGCAGCCGGCGCATTCACCGACATGCTGGCGCCGCTATGCGAGCGACTTACCGTGGTCGACGTCATGCCGCAGGCCATCGAGCGAGCGCGACGACGGACTTCGAAGCGGCCAAATATCACGTGGGTAGTCTGCGACATTCAGAGGTTCTCAACCACTGAGCAGTTCGATTTGATCGTGGTGGCCGAGGTTCTTTACTACCTCAAGGACGTTATCGAGATGCATGCGGCTATCCGCAACCTGGTGAGTATGCTCGCTCCAAATGGAGCTCTGATTTTCGGGTCCGCACGTGATGCCACATGTCAACGGTGGGGTCATGCTGCTGGTGCCGAAACGGTGATCGCGCTCTTCACCGAGAGCCTATCGGAGGTCGAGCGACTGCACTGCCACACCGAATCGGTCAACGAAGACTGCTTGATCGTTCGATTCCGAAAGCCGGGTCACTCGTCAGAACAATCAAACGTCGGTCACTAGACCAGGGGATAGTATGCGCATCTGCGGTATCAAGTTGACACATGACGGGGCGATTGCCGTCGTCGAGGACGGGCGGCTTGTCTTTTGCACCGAGCAAGAAAAGTGCGGCAACGGTCCACGCTACCAATCCGTCGAGAATCTCGATGCAGTCGTGCTCGCCTTGGCGGAGCATGGACTGGATCCGCGGGATATCGATCAGTTCGTCATCGACGGCTGGGATGGCGAAATTGAGTCGCAGTTCCAGGTCCTAAGTGGCGCTGTGCCGATCGCGCTGAAAGGGGCGCCATATGTCGAGCGCCATGCTGAGGGCCTTCTTGATTCCGTCGACGGCTTTGGCCTGATCCTCGGAGGCAAGGTCTTTTCATATAAGAGCTACCCGCACGTCACGGGTCACGTCGCGTCAGCGTATAGCACCAGTCCCTTTGCCAGCGCGGGAAAACCCGCACTCTGTCTGGTATGGGATGGCTGCATCTTTCCACGTCTTTACTATGTCGAACCTCGGGGGGCGCGGCTCATTGCATCCCTATTTCCGATGATCGGCCATGCCTACGCCGCCGCGGGCCTTCACTTCGGCCCTTACAGGCAACCGAACCGCTCGAGTTGGGATTTGGGCATAGCCGGCAAGCTGATGGCTTACATCGCGCTTGGCTCTGTCGACGAAAGCATCGTGGCGGTGTTTCAGGAGCTCTATGAAAAGCGCTTCGCCGCTGACACCGAGCAGGCTCGTCGCTACCGCGCTGATATCAACAATGCGGAATCCTCTCTTGCGGCACTGCACGACTTCTTCGAGGCAAGCGCGCTACGCCTGACGGACAAGCGAGCGGAGGACGTCCTTGCGTCCTTTCATGTGTTCGTGGAGCGTCTTCTTGTCAAGGAAATGGCGATGGTTCTGCTGCGACACTCGTCGCTTCCGGGAGCGCGAAATCTATGTATCGCCGGGGGGTGCGGTCTCAATATCAAGTGGAACAGCGCGCTTCGTGCGACGGGATTGTTCGATGATGTTTGGGTGCCGCCGTTCCCGAATGACAGCGGATCGGCGATCGGCGCCGCTTGCGGGGCGATGGCGGCGCAAAATGGCTTCGGGCCATTGGAATGGTCAGTCTACAGTGGTCCGGACCTGCAGGACAGCGAGCTTCCGCCGGATTGGGAGGCGGCGCCATGCAGTCTGCGTGAACTTGCGGCGATTCTCGCCGACAACAAGCCGGTCGTCTTCCTTTCCGGGCGCGCCGAGCTTGGGCCGCGGGCGTTGGGCGGCAGAAGCATTCTTGCAGCGCCGACGTCGCCGGCGATGAAGGATCATCTCAACGACATCAAGCGTCGAGAGCACTTCCGGCCGGTGGCGCCCATCTGTCTGGAGGATCGGGCGCCAGAAATGTTCAGCCCAGGTACGCCAGATCCTTACATGCTGTTCGATCACCAGACCCGGGCGGAGTGGCGCGACAAGGTCCCCGCTGTGGTCCATCTTGACGGCACGGCGCGGCTGCAGACAATCTCCCGAAACTCTCCGCACAAGGTCGCCGCGCTTCTCGTCGAATTTGAGCAACTCACGGGACTTCCGCTACTCTGCAACACGAGCGCCAACCTCCACGGACGAGGATTCTTCCCGGATGCTGCCGCCGCCTGCCAATGGGGGCGTGTTGAGCATGTGTGGTGCGACGGCCGGCTTTGGACCAAAACGGTCGTTGAGAAGCCATCGTCCGCTGAACGACTTCTTTCAGCCTAAGATGAACATGTCCACGGTAGCGATCGACCTTGCCGACGTGAAAAAGTCATTTGGCGACAAGGTCATCGTTAATGAACTGTCGTTTTCGGTTGCGCGCGGGGAATGCTTCGGCCTGCTTGGGCCAAATGGAGCTGGTAAGAGCACGATTGCGCGTATGCTCCTCGGCATGATTGCGCCCGACGCAGGCAAGATTACGGTCCTCAATGAGCCTGTGCCGTCCCGCGCTCGTGTGGCGCGGGTGCGCATCGGCGTGGTGCCGCAGTTCGATAACCTTGAACTCGAGTTCACCGTGCGGGAGAATCTGCTTGTGTTTGGTCGCTACTTCGGCATGAGCGCTCAGGAGATCGAGGCGGTCGCGCCCTCGCTGCTCGAGTTTGCGCGCCTTGAAAACAAGGCGGACGTGCGCGTCTCCGACTTGTCCGGTGGCATGAAGCGGCGGCTGACCCTGGCGCGTGCCCTGATTAATGATCCACATCTACTCGTCATGGACGAGCCGACGACTGGTCTGGATCCGCATGCACGTCACCTGATTTGGGAACGCCTGCGAGTTCTGCTTGCGCGTGGCAAGACGATCCTCTTGACCACTCACTTCATGGAAGAGGCCGAGCGCCTGTGCGACCGGCTGTGCGTGCTTGAGGGTGGATGCAAGATCGCCGAAGGCAGGCCCGACGCGTTGATCGACGAGCATATCGGCTGCAACGTCATCGAAATTTATGGCGGTGATCCACTTCAGCTCCGTGAGCTGATCAGGCCTTATGCGCGGCGCATCGAAGTGAGTGGAGAAACGCTTTTTTGTTATGCGCCACACCCCGAGCAGGTACGCGTGCACCTGCGCGGGCGAGCCAACCTTCGCGTTCTGCAGCGCCCGCCCAATCTCGAGGACGTGTTTTTGCGTTTGACCGGGCGAGAGATGGAGAAATGAGCGATGGGTGAAGGTTATGCCGCGGTAATGCCCGCTAACGCATACAACTGGATCGCGGTATGGCGTCGAAATTTCCTGGCCTGGAGGAAAGTCGCGCTTGCATCGCTTCTCGGTAACCTGGCTGATCCCATAACCAATCTGTTTGGCCTTGGCTTTGGCCTCGGGCTCATCGTAGGCCGGGTTGAGGGGACTTCGTACATCGCTTTTCTGGCAGCCGGTATGGTTGCGATCAGCGCCATGACATCTGCGACCTTTGAAACCCTATATGCAGCCTTTGCTCGCATGGATGCCAAACGCACCTGGGAGGCAATCCTGTTCACGCAGCTCACGCTTGGCGATATCGTCCTAGGTGAATTGGTGTGGGCGGCCAGTAAGTCCGTTCTGGCCGGGACAGCAATTGGGATTGTGGCTGCCATGCTGGGTTATGCATCCTGGACGTCCATTGTCTGTGCGATACCAACAGTCGCCCTTACTGGCCTTGTCTTTGCTAGCCTCGCAATGGTCGTCATAGCTCTTGCGCCAACTTACGACTACTTCGTGTTTTACCAGTCGCTCATTCTTACGCCCATGGTGTTTCTTTGTGGCGCGGTCTTTCCGATAAACCAACTGCCCAGCTCATTTCAGCACTTCGCCGGCTTGTTGCCGCTCGCGCATTCGGTCGACCTCATTCGTCCGGTGATGCTTGAGCGCGGCGTTGGCGATGCTGCGCTGCATGTCGGTGCGCTTTGCCTGTACGCGGTATTGCCCTTCTTCGTGTCGACAGTGCTGTTTCGGCGGCGCCTGCTGCGTTGACATGAAATTCCGCAAAAACGCCGAAAAGTGAATTGATGCCATCTCGCGATGCTCTTTTGCGATAGCTTGAGGCGATTCAACCTGCCAGAGCAGCTGCTGCATGGCTTGAGGGTTATCGTATGTTCGCTGCTAGCGCCCGCATGTGAGGGCGGCCAGGCCATCCGACACTCAGGGCGGCATCTGCATCCGACTGAGATCGGTACGTCGACGCTACGCCGCTGAAGAAACGCAAACTTGAAAGAATGCGGCGCACCAGGGATATCGCTGATATGAAGTTCTACCGACGTAGCTCGCCGGCACCTCGATTTCAGGCCATGGCGTCGGACGAGATGAGTGAGACGTCTGCAGTGACGTCTTCTATCCAAACAGGAGGCCTGGAACAGGCAATGCAGATGCTTAGCGGTTTGAGGAATGAACGATTCGTAGTTTCCCGGCGGCGTACGGGGTTTGGCGATTGCCTGTGGTCACTGGCGGCAGCCTGGCGTTTTGCAAAGCAGACAGGACGGACGCTAGCCATTGATTGGAGGGGATCTTGTTACCTCGATGAGCCATTCACGAATGCCTTTCCAGTCTTCTTCGAACCCGTTCAAGGCATTGCTGGCGTGCGGGTGATTTGCGACGACGAGATCAATAAGTGTTTATTTCCGGGACCATTCTTCCCGGCATGGTGGAATAAACCATCGATCGATTGCGTCTATCGCCCGGACGAGCAGATTTTTCGGGAACGCGACGAACTCGATCAACTATTCCAAAGTCAGAAAGATAGTGACGCTAACACGGTTGTATGTGACGCCTGCCTGATGTGGCGCTGCGATCAGGAGGCCGAACGAGAAATCTTTCGCAGCATCAAGCCACGACCTGACATTCAGGCTCGGATCGATGCTATCTACCGCGAGCACTTTGAATCGTACAGCGTAATCGGCATCCATGTCCGGCATGGCAACGGCGAGGATATTATGGGGCATGCCCCTTACTGGGCTGACCCGGAGCGCGCCTTGCGGCAGGTCTGTAATGCCATTGATAAGGCTAGGGGGTTACCCCACGCAAAACCCGTGAAGGCGTTCCTGTGCACGGACAGCGCAATCGTCGTTGAGAAGGTCTCGACTATATTTCCTGATGTTTTCACGATCCCAAAACGCTTCCAGGCACCTCAGGCCGGCCCATTGCACAACGCCGCGCTCGGAGTCGAGGGCGGCTTTTCCGCCCTCATTGATATGTATCTCCTTGCGCGCTGCGATACCGTGATCCGTTTTCCCCCGACGAGCGCCTTCACACGCTATGCGCGTCTCTCTGCCCCACGCGTTATAGAATTCGATTTGAACGATCCAAGCCGCTTGATCCTGATTGAAGAATCCTCGCAAGAGCTCGTGGCCTCATGAAATTCGTAGCCCGTCTAATCGATCTGATTGCCTCTTTTTGCATCCAGCAGTATTGGCAGATCTTTTCGGGGCGGCAATTGTCTGCCCAATGTGATGCTCCGTCGCGAACTTCCACCGAAGAACAGAGCGACACGGGGTCCGAATGTCTTCCGCCGAAGCTCGACGTCGAACAATGACCTTAACGTGCTGCCGCCCCGGGAGACAGGTGTAACACGTCTTCGTCTTTGCCTCGGGAGCCTCAAGTCGAAGCTAATCGGTGGTCGATCGCGGACGAACACATCGAAAGCGTCTCCGGGCCGGCGAGTTCCGTCTTGGGTCGCTACTCGCTGGTGCGGACGGGCGCTCTCGAGTTCCACTATTGTTTAAAAAACAGTCAGCACGCCAGGTCATGGATCCGGAATCAATCCGCCCGGCGATGTGCCAGTGCTGGACACAGCAGAGCAGGGCGGTGATGAAGTCCAGCATCAATGCCGGCGAATCTAACGTACGAAGCTGGTAACGTCAGTTTTTGAGTTGAGGCGGCTACTCGCGGCGGTCGCTCTCCTGATCGATCGTTGCCTCGACGCGAGGAGCTGACCATCTGCTGACTTTTCCGGTTCTGCGATCAGGAAAGAGAGTGTGGCCCGTAGCCGTCTCTTTACGAAGGCGAGTGTGCTCGCGACATTGCGTAGCTGATGCACCATCGCTGTCACAAAGCACACGCAACGTGTTTTGAACCCGACAAGCATTCGCTGTGCGCGACATTAGGACGCAAAACGGAAGCCGATTTACATGCATCGCAGTGGCCCAAATCCTGCTACGCGTGCGTCGCGCAGCAGGAGAGGAGGCGAGCGTGGGTCTGGATCTGCCAAATGACGATCTGATCAAAAGCCCGGTGCCCGAAGCAAATTTGGGTTGCCCCTTTCAAGCCGATAAAGCCCGTGTTCATGGCGGAGAACAGAAGGTGATGTTGCTCACCGGCGCATCGCGGGGAATTGGTCATGCCACCGCCAAGCTGTTCTCGGAGGCGGGCTGGCGCATCATTTCTTGCGCGCGTCAACCGTTCGACGGCGAGCGATGCCCCTGGGAGGCAGGGAACGAAGATCATGTCCAGATCGACCTCAGCAATCATCGAATGCTGCCGCGCGCGATCACTGAGGTCAAGAAACGCTTGGTCGGTGCACCTTTGCACGCGCTAGTGAACAATGCCGGTGTCTCGCCGAAAACGCCCGCTGGCGATCGGATGACGTCGTTGACGACGTCAATCGAGACTTGGATGAAGGTGTTCCATCTCAATCTGGTGGCCCCGATCCTGTTGGCGCAGGGTTTGTTTGACGAGCTAAGAGCCGCGTCAGGATCGATCGTGAATGTGACTTCGATTGCGGGCTCGCGAGTGCACCCGTTTGCCGGCAGTGCCTATGCGACGTCGAAAGCTGCGCTTGCGAGCCTCACACGCGAAATGGCCCACGATTATGCGCCGCATGGTATTCGCGTGAATGCGATCGCGCCCGGCGAAATCAGGACGGACATGTTATCGCCCGACACAGAAGCGCGTCTCGTGCCAACTATCCCGCTTCGCAGAGTGGGAACCCCGGATGAAGTGGCCAGGGTCGTCTTCTTCCTGTGCTCGGATGCGGCGAGCTATGTCACGGGGGCCGAGGTACCGATCAATGGTGGGCAACATCTGTGAATCGGCCGGCCTTGGCGACGCAGCTGACGTGAGCTGCAGCAGCGGTGCTTATGTTCTCCGCTGACGACGCGCACGCAATCCGCAAAAATGAAATGAATGCACACCGTAAGTTTACCGTCGTGCCATGAAAAGGTGTCACGGTTCTATGTCATCTCGTCAACACTTGGCGTTAGATCGAGAGTGACATGCAAAACGAAGCTCGCCAACCGGGACAAGGTACCAGGGAGGACGATCAAGAGAACGGAGCCCGCCTCATGCTGGATATACCTTCCTCACGTGAAAGACCTGCCTCGCAACCTGAGCCGGAAGGTAAGCTCTCGGGGGAGCCGTTGCGTGAGAGCGCGCTCACCGGCATCTTCGAAATATCGAAAATACTCGCCGCTCCTTGTCGGCTTGAAGCCACGTTGGCCAACGTTGTTGGTCTTCTGCAGTCTTTTGTGCAGATGCGACACGGCATTGTCTCACTGTTCGATGAGGACGGCATGCCGGACATTACAGTGGGCGCGGGCTGGAGCGAAGGCAGCGACGAACGTTACCGGATGCGACTGCCGCGGAAGGCAATCGACCAGATCATCGCGACGGACAGGCCTCTTGTCGTCGAGAACGTGGCCGCCGAGCCGGTATTCAGTGCTGCCGACCGGGAAGTGCTCGGCGCCTCTGATGATATGCCAGTGTCGTTCATTGGGGTTCCGATTCGCATTGATCTGAAGGTCGTGGGAACGCTGACGGTTGATCGGATCCGCGACGATAGGTCGAGTCTCAGGCTCGAGTACGATGCGCGACTGCTCGCCATGATCGCCAACCTGGTGGGACAAACAGTGAAGTTACATCGCTTGTTCGCCTGCGATCGCGAACGGCTGATGGCGGAGAAAGACCGGCTACAAAAGCAAGTACTAGAGCTCAGGCAACCCGCTCGGGAGCGCAAGAAGCGACACGCCCATGGGATCATTGGCGACAGTCCGGCCCTGCGCGGGCTGCTCGAGAAGATTGCGGTTGTAGCCAGATCTAACAGCACCGTTCTGCTGCGTGGCGAATCCGGTACCGGAAAGGAACTCGTAGCTAAGGCCATTCACGAATCATCGTCCCGCGCCAGGCGCCCGTTCGTTAAGCTGAATTGCGCGGCGCTTCCTGAGACCGTCCTGGAATCCGAATTATTCGGGCATGAGAAAGGCGCCTTTACCGGTGCATTCAGCTCGCGCAAGGGGCGCTTCGAACTTGCTGACAAAGGAACGCTGTTTCTTGACGAGATCGGCGAGATCTCAGCTTCGTTCCAGGCGAAGTTGCTGCGCGTTCTGCAAGAGCAGGAGTTCGAGCGCGTCGGCAGTAACCAGACTGTTAAAGTCGATGTTCGAGTAATAGCTGCGACCAACAAGAACCTTGAAGAGGCTGTCGCAAGGAGCGAGTTTCGGGCGGATCTTTACTATCGCATCAGTGTAGTTCCCTTACTGTTGCCACCGCTGCGCGAAAGACGCAGTGATATTCCGCTGCTTGCCAGGGAGTTCCTCAGAAATTTTAATAACGAGAACGGCCGTACGCTGACCTTGGAGGCGAGTGCGATCGATGTACTGATGAACTGCGGCTTTCCGGGAAATGTCCGCGAACTCGAGAACTGCATCGAGCGTACAGCGACCCTGTGCGCCGGATCATCGATCGTGAGAAGTGACTTTGCATGCTGCCACGGCCAGTGCCTATCTGCGATGCTGTGGAAAGGCACGTCGGACGAGAGACCAGACCAACCCGCACCCATGCCATCGGTCCCCGCAAAGTCCACCATTCCGCTAGCTCAGCCGAGCCAGCCGACCCAGCCGATCCAGTCTGTCGGCGGCGAACTGGGCTCACTGGGGCCTCCCGGCACAGTTCTCGTTAGTGGCGCGAGGATAGCCGATCGCGAACGGGTGATTGCGGCCATGGAAAGATCTGGCTGGGTGCAGGCAAAAGCAGCGCGCCTGCTCGGACTAACGCCGCGCCAGATTGGCTACGCGCTGAGGAAATATGGAATCGAGATAAAGCGGTTCTGAACAACGACATCGGTGGGAACTGCTACTGCCAAATAGCTATAAGAGGACTATCTCCGATAGGCAATCTCATCGCAGTCTGAAGGAAATGGGTCAGCCCACGGGGCGATTTGGCCCCGAGCGTCACCGCGCACGCTTGCGGGTCTGCTGTCGAAAGGCGGGCTCACCTGGTTCGATGACGGAGGACTTGCTCGCAATGACATACTTAGCGTCACCTGCGGGCCATGCAATCGCGAACAGTCGGTTTCATGCTTATCCGTCGATCAAGCTCGGACTAGTCCTAGTGAGCGGCAATGCTCATTGGACGTCAAACCGGTCGGGCGGCCGCTGGCGATTGGCGGCGATAATCTGTCGCAAGCCATCCTGGCCTCGCTCAGCTCGCGCGCCCTGCGGAAAGCGCTGTCGCAGTCCTGACATTCGTTCGTCGGGAAGCGGGCTAGACTAGAGGGGCGCATCACCCGGTCTAAGCCTCTGTGATGGCAAGTCGATCCCAAAAGGGCGGGCGATGGTACAACACTTGCTGTGCTCTCCGCAGCTGTCGCAGCTTTTGGAGCAACACCGTGCACAATGTCGTCTGCATCAAACAGGTTCCGGACTCGGCGCAGATCCGCGTGCACCCCGTGACCAATACAATCATGCGTCAGGGAGTGCCGACCATCATTAACCCATATGACCTCTTCGCCCTCGAGGCCGCGCTGGAGCTGCGCGATCGGTTCGGCGGCGAAATTACGGTGCTTACAATGGGACCGCCATCGGCGGAAGATTCTTTGCGAAAGGCGCTGACTTACGGCGCCGATCGCGCCGTCCTACTCACCGATCGCTGCTTTGCCGGCTCCGACACCCTGGCCACAACGTATGCACTTGCAACAGCCATCCGAAAAATCGGCAAGGAATATGGCCCGACAAACCTCATCTTCACGGGAAAGCAGACCATCGACGGCGATACGGCGCAGGTTGGGCCCGGCATCGCAAAGCGACTGGGCGTATTGCAGCTAACCTATGTTGCGAAGGTCAGATCCTTAGATCTCGCCGCCCATACAATTGAAGCGGAACGACGCTCCGAAGGTGGTGTTCAGGTGCTGCACACGAGGCTGCCGTGTCTGATCACAATGCTGGAGGCAACGAATCAGATTCGGCGCGGCGCGATGTCGGATGCCTTGCGTGCCGCGCGTGCCCAAATCGTTAAATGGAGCGCAAACGATGCCGGTATCGAAGACGTCTCCAAATGCGGCCTCAAGGGATCGCCGACCGTCGTCAAGCGAGTGTTCGCTCCCTCTGCGCGGGCTGAGAAGGCAGCGCTGGTCGAGGCCGGCGAGCAACCGGCGCAGGCGTTGATAGACGCAATCTTCAAGCGTCAGCCGAAGCTCGAAACCGATCTTGCTGCACTTGTCCGTGACGCTTGATCTGGAGAGCCCATTCTGGGTGGCGGCTGGCTTTTCGCGGTCTGCTGCCTGGCGGCCGTGTCAGGTTCAATACATTTGCAATGAGGAGTCGGTCGCGAGAGTTTTGTCAAAGCATTCAGACTGGGAGTGAGTGCACGAGTTGGCACGGTGATTGCTCTAAGCGTGCAAGAAGGCAGCCTAGTGGCGCTAGGGCGGTCCCTTTTTGAGAAGCGTGTGCCGGCCGGCAGCCGGCATTTCGCACAGCGTGCCCCCGAACGCCCCACAGCCAGGTAGATGCGGATAGTCCTTGCAATGCTGTACGAAGCTCTTAGCAGTTCGATCAACTGGCAGGAGCAGCAACCGCGAGGGCCTGCGCGGCGCAATATTTCACCATGACTCTGCAAGCGAATGCTGACCGTGCCGGGAATTCGCGGTACCGGGATTTTCGTAAACCGGAATCCGTGTTGATCGCCGCCGGTCACTTGACCTACGCGTTCCCTTCGATGCGCGTGAGCAGGAATGAGCATGGCACTGTCTGCTACCGCGAAGGTCGCCACCAAGAAGTGCGCCTGGATGGTGAACGCGATCACAAGCCCATCGAAACTGACGAACTCGCGGTCGCCAATAGTCGGCCCGGATACAAAGTGGCGCCGTCAACGATCGTTCTCTCCTCATCGCCAAGGGATCAAATGACATCTCGAGCATCTCGATTTACACCCGATCAGCCTCCGCAGATATGCTGCGAGTACTTGTCTGAGCAGGCGCGAGCCCTGTTCGGCCCGCACCCGTTCGCTGCGGAGATGTCCGAGGACCAGGTCGCTAACCTGCTGCCTGAATATCTGGCGATGTCACAGGCGTTCCCGTACCTGCAGGCGGGGTCGCAACGGGATCTCATTTTCGATGCAATGAAGCACAATCGGGATATTGCGAGGGACGTTGAACTGACCAGCGTGGTCGCAAATTTCATCTGCTGGGATGAGACGGGCGGTTATGGCCAAATTCTCCAGGGCGGCAAGGCGGCGCTACCCGATATTCTCGTGACTGAGAACTTCCACTCAAACCTGTTTAGAAAAGATGCGTCGCAACTCCTCCGCAGAGCAATACGACCCAACTACAGCGCCGCGACCAAGCGGTATCTGCATTCTCTCTATGCCGGATTGTCGTCGAAAGATCCCTTAGTGCGTTGCGCCCACATGGTCGCTTTTGAGCTACATGCTGCGGACATGATCCAGTCGCTATGGACGGCTCTCGTCAAAACCTTTAAGGCGCGGCCTGACGACCTGGAGTACTTCCGTAGCCATGTCGGCGGAGAAGATCCCGCGGAGAGGTATCACGGAGAAATGACAAGCCGGCTGATTGGCGAACTTGTCCCTCCTGACCGTAGCGCTCGCTTTTTGGATGAATTCGATCGAGCCTATCAGCTTAGCTTACAATGGTGCTGCGATCTGCTCCAAATTGTCTCACTTGACGGAGATGATCACTCGGAGATCGAACACCGTGGCCGTTGTCATTGTGGTTCTGTCAAGTTCTACGTCCAAGCACCGCGAGAGCTCTCTGCAGTTCGATGCAATTGCTCAATCTGCCAAATGTCGGGATTTCTGCACTTGCTCGTACCTGGCAATAAGGTCGGAATAGAGTGCGGCGAAGAGTTCCTGACGGAGTATCAGTTCAACAAGAACATCGCTCGGCACACGTTTTGCCGGGTTTGTGGCGTAAAGCCATTCTATAGGCCGCGGTCGAACCCCGCCGGGTTCAGCGTGAATATTCGATGCCTGGATAACAGGACCATCGAACGCATAACAATAAGCGAGTTCGATGGCGAGCATTGGGAGCAAGCATTTGGCCCGATGCAGCGGGACCTGGAGTCCTGCATCGAACATGAAATCCTGGAGTGAATTCGAATGGCGCGCGCAGTGAATCATAAGTCTCGTCTGCTTTCAGAAGAAGCGTTGACAAGATACCGCATTGAGCTGTTGGTGAAGGGGACGGTGGTGATCGGCCCCCAGATATTATTCACCCAAGATGACTTGGCCAAGATCGATCAGCTGCAGACTGAGATTCCCGAAGAAGAAGTGAGGCAGGGAGATGCCGGCGACTCGCACAACGTTTTCGTCAAACGCGTGAGGGTCGACCCGCCCGGCCGCGCTCCTAGCGATGTGAGCGGTGCAGCTCCAGGGCAGATCATGGAACTGCTGGAAAGGAAAGACCGCAGCTTCGCGCTAAGAAAGATCTTGGGAGCCACGTCGGATTACGTGATTCGCCGGTGCCAAACGCATCGGATGCCTCCTGGTTCGTTTGTTGGCATTCATCTGGATGCTGCGAGCGATCCGGATTTCGAGTACGCGGTCATTGTGCAGCTGGCGAGGGACTTCGAGGGAGGTGAGTTCGTGGTATATCCAAGCGGGTACGAACACCAGGTATTCCGACCGCCATTTGGCGCCGTGCTTGTCACCACATGTAAGCTCCGGCACGAGGTGAAGCCTGTGCTGTCCGGCGAACGCCGATCGTTGGTCTACTTCTGTTCAAAACGCAGCGGCGCGAACCGCCGGATCATCGAAAACTCTACCGCTGGCGTGTGAGGTGGGGTGGCTGAGATTGCTTTTGAATGAAGTTGGGCGAGGGGTGAGCTATCAGGAGAGGGGGTAGCTTGGCCTTCTTGTGCTCAGACGATCCCTCGCAAAGGCTGCCAAAATGCCGGTCGGAAGTCATGGCAAGCCTTGATGCCTGTAAAGGCTACCACGCGTAATCCTAGCCGAGGTTGCTCAGAGTAACTGCGGAAAGCCATCGTCGCTGCGTCAAACCGGGAGGTGTGTCGGCGCGCGCTATCGTGTACTCGCGCTCCGCGTAGGAAGCCCTGTATTGTCGTAAGGTTCTCCACAGCTATCAGACGTAGCAACAGCCGAATGCTCGGCCCGGTTGGGACGGCACGTGCTCGCACTGGGTCTTTGGAAGGGCCATCAGAAGAGAAGAGTCTTCTGAAGCTCCTTGATCCCGCTCGGCCTTTTACTCGACCGTCCGGCGTCAGCCGAGTCCTAAGTATTTATTTCGACAGAGAGAATGGATGGACTTTACCTCAACTCGGGGGGCTCCAGCAGTCGGGCAGCGGAAGCCCGCAAGAAAACGTTTCGGTTTCCTCGTCGGCAGATGCCGCGGCTTTCGAACAGCAGTTGCGGGAGAACGCCAATGCAGGTGGCGGCGTGCCGATGCAAGTCTCTATTCATCAAATCGGCGCATCCTTGCCGCGCGGTTGAGAGCAGGGACAAGTTCGGATTAATTGAGCGGTTGAAGATATATATACGCTGGGATCTCAATCAAACCATTCGCAGTAGCCGCTGCTCCAGATCGCGGGCCGCCGGCCTATCGCGCGCAATCACAAGGCACTCCACCGTGCCAACCTCTGCGTCGGAGGCAAGCGGGATCACGCCCTCCTTGCGTGTGGGGTTGAACAGAAATCCGTCCTGGCTGAAACGCTCACACGCTGTTTGGAGGGATCGTGATCGAACATTTCTTACGGATAAAATAACGTTGCGAGCGGAATAGTCGAAGCCCAGCAGCCGGACCGCAATGCTGTGTAACACCGAGCCGCCACCCCAGCGGCCGTTCGCTTCGTTAAACAGCAGCCGTCCGTCATCCGCGAAAATGGCGTCAATGTTGATCATTCCGCGATATCCCAGGTTTCGCGCAAGCGCCACGAATCGGTAGGCATGCGCCTGTGCAATCAACCATTGCTCGTTCCCCAGGTCGCTTGGAATCTCAAGTCCTGTCCAGATCAGAGCTCTTTCGGACCGATCGGCGCTTTTACGCAGACGTATGTTTCCACTGTTCGTGAAGACGATTGAACCATCATTCTCAATTTCATACTCGAGATAGAACAATGACTTGGCCAGGTGGTACGACTCCACGACCAGCGTCTTACAAGATGCGTTTGTCATCTCAGACCAAAGCGCGTCAGGATCAAACGAGGGCCACGGAATTCGCCGGGTATCTCTTGCCCCGGGTAATGGATCGCTTTCGTTGCCGGTCAGGATGACGTTTCCGACTCCACCGGCTCCATTGTCCAGCTTTACAATGACGCTGCCAGTCTCGGCTCTGAGGGAAGTAACAGCTCTAGATAGTTCGTTTGGGTCTGCCGTGACGGAACCATTGGGCAGCGGAAGTGCGACGCTTGTCGCTAATTGACGGAAGTGGCTCTTGCGGTTCAACAGATCAGGCCCTCGCTGCAGAGCGAAGTCGCCGCCGGTCTGCGGTATGCCCAACATGACCGCCAGGCGTGCGACACCTTCGGTAGAGTAACAGGGATATAATCGCCAGGTCGATTTCTGACGAATATGTCTGTTGATGCGCTCAACAACAGTCTTGGACAGAAGTGTGCCATCATCAAGGACCGGTGATTGGCGGAGAGCTTCAGGTACAAGGAGGCAGAGACTCGATGCGTCGAAATCGAGCGTTGCGCCAATGAAGGATAGCAGATCCGCCGGGATGACTACCGGGGACACTATCAGGTCACCTTCATGAGCAAACCACGCCGAACGGTATGCCGAATTGGCGGCGAGCGAGAGTTGAGCTCGCGTCAGATCGACGCCGGACATTTGAGCTGTACCGGCATTCATGATCAGGATCCGCGGCATGCGCGACCTCCGGGCATTTGGGCGCGATCAGACAGGGATCGTGATGCCAATAATGGTGAACTTGGTACGCCTTGGTGAGCACTAAGCGAAGTTTGATTTGGCGCCGTCCCGCTCCGAGAGAGGATAGGTCGGTGCTTTCTCAACGACCATTGCAGCTCTGGATAATTCCGCTTGCTGAAGCTGAGGATCGCGATCCGGTCTCCCTTCTGAACGCCGAGCTGATTGAAGGAGCGAGCGATCCGCTCAGTCTTTCCGTTGAGGCTGACGAAGCTGAGGCTGCCCTTCGAAATGGATCGCAGGTTTGTCGGAACATGCACACCGGTTCGGTCGATCAGGCGGCAGAGATCAAGCTCGTTATGCATGCGACTCAGGCCCGCACAGTATCCTTGCCGCGAGTTGCTTTCGCCTCAGCCCAGAATTGCTTGGCGAGGCCCCGATCACATGCTTTGCCCTTGTGCCTTGGGATGACGCGGCATTTGATGGTTCTCATGGGTTGCGAACAATGGATACTGCTTGGGGGCTCGCGGCCGATTGATCACTCTCTCTGTTCTGCTGGGCGGCGGTCGTGTGCATCTGTCCGTAGTGATAGGCACACCATGAAGAGAGTTTCTTGCCGCGTCTTTGATATACAGGCTCGCCGCACATATAGGCCTCTCTGGCGTCTCCATCTTTGAAGCCGATGATGCAACGGCATTGGCCTTCAATATGATCGATTAACAGGACCTTCTTGACCCCGTCGGGCTCTTTCAACTTGCTGCTCCATAATCCCAAGCGATATCTTCCGATGAACCGAGATAGGTGCCCTCCTCAAGAACGTACAACTTAACGTTACGTCCGATTCAAGCCCTTTTATGCAGCGTCGTGAACGGGACCGGGCTCCAAACCGGGGCGCCGGCCGGTCTGGTGTCCCACGCGTTCAGCGCTGCGATTTGCATCAAGAAAGTTCGTCTGCTTTTGAGATCAGGGTCGCTGATGGTAGCCGTTCGATGGATCGCATCGGATGAACCGGGTCGAGATGGCTCAACACCAAAAATGCCCGGGACGGGCCTGCCCCCAAGAGGCACGGGTGATCAAATGATTGCCGCAGCCATCACGCCCGCAACGCGCTCACGTTGGCCGGTAGGTCGCGATACCCTGCTGCGACGACCCTGGCCAATTTGTTGATCTGATCTGGCCGCTCCGTCGGAGATTCGATCACGACCCAGGTGCGAATGCTCTCAAGGATCGGGGCGATCTCGAACGCGTTGCTGAACATAGTTGTCTGACGCCTTGGCATTCGATTGTCATCGCTTCTGCAAGATCATGACATGACCATTTACTCACATCAGAATCGAGCCAGAAGGTCTAGAGAGGCGCTAACGGTTGTGACTCAAGGCGTGCCGTTGATTCCGTCCTGCTGCCGAAACGATGCTACTCGCCTGTCGATCACAAGTGATCTACCAAAGCTGGTAGTTTTCGACGGGCCGCACATCAACGCTAGCATAGACAAACAAAGCGCCTCGCTGGAGCTCATGAGACCGTTCAATACGAGCTCTAATCTTTGAAACCAGTCGCAGCCCAGGCAATTGTTCGAGTCGGATCGGCAATCGCGGCGGTAGAACTGAGAACTGCCGCCACTGTTTTCACGGGGCTCTCATCAAACAGGAAGCGCCCTGAGCAACCCGGCGACGCGCCAGTGCACATGCAGCCGCGGTCGCGATCCGACTAGGCGAAGCTGGAGTCTCGCTGGACCCGTGCGGATGGGATGATGCCGATCGCGGTACGGCGCGCGCCTGCCAGATTGTCTCGGGATGTAGACGGCATCGGTGCACCTAATGCACTTTTAGGAGAATACGTCTTTTTGCATCGAGAAGATGCTCATCGAGTGTGGCGTGCAGCGCACCGCGCAGCTCCGGCGGGATCGAGCTATCTGTGTCGATCAACTCCCGAAACTTCCGAATGATGTGTTCCATCACTGCGATAGACCCGAGTGTTTCAATCCTCTGCGAGGACATCATCGATTCTCTCCTTTGGCGCGCGGCGCGCTTGATGGCGGTCCTCACCTCGGCGGCCCGGGGTGAACAGGATTTCGTCGACAAAAAAGTGGGCTCTCGGGCCGCGTGCTCAGCGCAAATTGCTTTCGTGCGGGCGAGCATAGGCGGCGCACGCTCCTTGAAATCCGCAGAGGTGGTGCGCATTCGAGGCCGCAATATTTTCGCACTCGTGATCCGCAGACTTGATCGCAATGGAACATCGGCCCGCTCGGCTGTCAGGCGTTCGAAACCGCGATCAGGCGCTTCAGTCGACTGGCTGCGGCGCCGCGATCAAGTGATTCTTGCCCAAGTGCTACGCCTTCCTGCAGTGTCGAGGCCCGCCCGGCCACGACCAACGCCGCCGCAGCGTTCAAAAGAGCGGCGTCGCGAAATCGACCTGGTATGCCATCAAGCACATTTTGCAGCAGCGACGGCACTAGCCTCCGCATCCCTGCTCTCCAGCGCGTCGTTGCGGCAGCGGGCGAGCCCGGCTTCTTCGGGCGTCACTTCGAAGGTGCGGACTATACCCGCCTCGAGCGCAGCTACAGACGTTGGGCCAGTGAGGGTTATTTCCTCGAGCCCGTCCGAGCCATGAACAACCCATACCGACTCGGCACCAAGGTTCTTCAAGACGTACGCCAGAGGCTGCACCCATTCAGGAGAGAATACCCCAACGATCTGCCGCTTGAGCCCCGCCGGGTTGCACAGAGCCTCGGCCAGATTAAAGATCGTATGGGTTCCAACCGCGCTCCGGATTTGCCCGATGCGCTGCATCGCCGGATAATGCACGGAGGCAAACATGAAGCCGATGCCGGCTTCCTTCAAGCAACGTGCGATGGCCTGAGGCTTGAGATCGACCTTCACACCGAGGCGCGCCAGCAGGTCTGCGGCGCTTGAACCCGAAAACGCAGCGCGGTTAGCATGCTTGGTCACAGGAATGCCGGCCCCGGCGACGATGAAGGAAGCACATGTCGACACGTTGGCCGAATACATAAGGGTCTCGCTCGTGCCAGCCAGACCGACGGGGTCGCATGCCGCCTCGACCCGCGGCACTCTATTCCGCATCGCCCAGGCGGCGCCGGTGACTTCTTCGACCGTCTCGCCCCGGACGCGCATCCCCATCAACAGAGCACCGATTTGCGAGGGAGTTGCGTCACCCGACATTATGCTGTCCAAGGCTGACGCGCTTTCCTCACGCGTCAGAGTGGCGCCCGTGGCAACTTTGCCGATGATCGATCTAAGCACTTCCATCGAACTTTACACGCTTCCTTGTCCAAACCTCGAGCTCTTCCGTACAGCGAGACATTGTTCAAGAGACCCAGGCACCGATTGCCTTGATGCAGTCGCCTGCCCCACGCGGCACGGCCCAATCGACGCTTGAGACGGCAGTCGGTTGAGTGTGGGCACAGCTTGGCGAGGCTACAACCTGACGCTACGTGAGGGTCAAGCTCTCCATTTCTGGCCGCCACATCTTCACCTCGAGTTGCTGCTTTTATGGCCAGTGTCTCGCGCGGAGATCACGTAGCGACATTGCTGACTGAGGCTCGCTTGCTTGGATCTGAGGCAGGCAGTGATAGCGGAGCGATCTGGTATGTGGCTGCTACAAAGGCGGAACACGTCATCCATGCAAGCCTCTTTCTCTTCTGCGGTCGGTGTTTGATCGCCCGCGTTGACCGGCTTTGGGATTGCCACTGTCATTGCCACGACAAGGGCAATGGCGCAGTGGAGTGTGAGGCGCGAAGTGAACTGAGTTGTTTGATCTTGAGTCATGATTTACCTTCAAGGCCCGTGTGGCTGCGTTATTGTTCTTCCTGCGCGAAGCGCAACATGACCTGTCAATCGGGAAACAGGCCGGAACTGCTTAAGGACATGCCGGCAAGCTCGTTCTTCCGCCTTTCTGGTCCGTACGGTGCAGGTCATTTGTGCGGAACGACAGAAACGATATCTGCCGTAGTGGCAGAGCACCATTAAGAGTGGAGGCACCAGCGGCTGAGCTGGTCCAGCAAGTGATCATCCTGGAGCTTCCGTTGATGCGGTGCATGCCCTAATGGCGCGAGGCATTGCTTGAGCGTGACATGTGCTTAGGTGCTCTGGCGCAACCTACTCGCCAGCCAACCAATGACGCCGTAGCACGAGGGACGCCGGGTTGAAGGGCCTGCGCCAGCTATCGCGCGGAGAGAGCAGGCAGAAGCGCAGGTGCACTCAGGCGACTGTTGATAATGCACTCGTCGTTTGGAACGAACCATGATGGCGCGCGCGAGGACGATGCTTGGTGTAATAGCGCCGGTGTTCCGCGTTAAGTGAAGACGTTCGGTGGGCGATCTGGGATCGAGCCTCCTTTTCGCGTCCGCTCCGGTGAGGCAACGGTCAGGGGACCGCCTGCCGTGCAGATCTCGAAACGCGCGACTTCGTCCAGCCGCGACAGGAATAGCTCCGACGCAGCGCGGGCAAGGATGCACCTGTAGGATCTTATCGTCCTGAGTGAGGCGCGCCAGGTGAGGCTCGATGTTTGAAGCATTCGCAGTACTCATGACGTGTTCGGGACAGTCTGGATTGTCGGACGTGTCCAGGATCGTACAATCTAACGCTACGTGCGATTCAAGTCCCTTCATCCGTCCGATCGTCCGAGGATGTCCGGATGTGTATTCTTCGTTCGAGCCTCGGCTCAAACGCGCGCTGTGGCCCTCGAGAATAGCGGTTGTGCGTGCCGAACGTCCGCTTCGGCAACCGAGGCCGCGAGCGCTGCTACGTGATTATACGGAGCGACGGTGTCGCACTTCTTTGATCTGCGAATTGCATGCTCTCAGCATGAATCCGAAAAGTAAACTCTACCAGCCAGACCACTGGCGAGGCCGTGCGGAAGCAACGCGAAAGAAGGCGGAAGCGCTCGCTGACGGAAGAGCCAAAGATAGGCTGCTTAAAATTGCCGAGGAATACGACAAGCTAGCTCGGCGTGCCCAGATGTGGCAGATGCACAAAAACGAGGACGACACGTGGCCTGAGGAAGAGCTGTAAGCGTCGCTGACGCACCAGGCTGTTGATCGCTACTCGACCAATGGCGACCCAATGTCGCTTAGCAAGCAAGTCAGCGCCTGAGGGGTACCGTTGTGCGTCACCCTACGGTCCTGTGCCGCGCTCCTGATCGCGACACGTAAGGGAAGGCGGAGCAGGTCTGCTCAACGCCCGTCAGGTCGAGCTATTCAGTCAGCTTTCTCGCAAGCTAATTCTCATATCACGAAAATGCGAAACCCTAGATATGTTCCGGTCAATGCTTGGCGCTTAGCGCGGAATCGCGGATGACGTCCGCGCGGGGACGTGTTGAGCTGTTAGAGGTCAGTGTTTGGCACTTCGTCCCGGCTGCAATGGCAATAAGTTTCGCCTACACCCGAGATATCTGCGTCATGCCTCAATTCTTCCTTTGCGCCGTGGATGCGCATTTCCAGGTAGTCGCGCGAAGTATTCGCTGGAACCTGAGTCTGTGAAAGAGCTCGCCACGTCCGATCGATTCTGCGCATAAGGTGCGGCTGCGGCATGCGGGAGACGTCCGAAAGCCCCCGGGGCTTCGTCCGACAGATTGCTTCACAAGAACGCTGCGACGATCCAGTAGATAGCTGCCCAAAGCAGCGCATTTATAAGGAGTGCGGCCAGCGGCCAAAGATTCCACCTCGTTTGCGCCCGCCCGGAGCGATAATCGCCGCCGTAATGCTTGATTGTTGTGTGCTTTGGTGTGCGCCAATGCGTCATTTCATCAAGCGTCGCGCTGGTCCACGGAAAAATGCCGGGCTTTGCATCCCTCGTACCACTCATAAGTTCGCAGGCCTCTTTCATAAGGAGAGTATCAGAATGGTTGTCTTGTTGCGCGTCGAGCATCCGGCCGATGTGGTGCTCGTGTATCATCGGTACAGTTAAGGCCGCTTTCCGTCACCAGAGCAATCTACATGCCACGACGGAGAAGTGTCGGGACCGCTGTGATGCAAGCAATGGCGCGTCTGTTGGGCGTTGGCGACACAGAGCCGCTGCCCGAGGTCGGATTCGCGACGTCCATGTCTGAAAGACGACACCCGCGTTAGCAGCAAACGCATGAGCGCGTTCGCGAGCGCCATACGTGAGCAATGAGTTGGGACTTCCATCGTAGTGAAACAGGAAGAGCGGACGACTGTCGCCCTCAATGAGATCGACTAATCATTGTTTCTGACCGTTAGCTTACGAGAGACATCGATATGGCAGGCAATGCGCTGCATGTTTTCAACTCAAGAACGGTTCATGTCAGGCGCTCGCGGCTCTGGTACAGGCCTGTTCGACTTTACCTCGTACAATTCAAGCCGAGTTCATATAGATGGCGCATTGGCAGTATTCGGACTCGAGGAGAAAACGCGGATAGTCAAATGCGACAGTCTTAGCGAGCATTGATACGGCCTCGAAGCACCAATTGATGAGAGCACTGGTTTTGCGAATCGTCATCGAATGTGGATGTCGAGCCCAACTACAGGGGCGCGCCATGATTAGGGCCAATTCATTGAAGAGGGGGTGGCGGCCAAGAGCCGCCAAGTTCTCTTGTTCAGGCAGGTCGGCGTCGAACATGAACGGAGGCTAACGCTTGCATGAAGCGCGAGAGAGCGGTGTCGGACATTATTGTTGCTGATGCGCGCTCTGTTCGGCCATGTGCGGCCAATACTGGCTGGCGTCGATGAGCAAGATGCTTCGCATGAGAGAGGCTTGAGGACAGAGTTGCGTTGTGAGCGGGAAGGTGCAATCGGCGGACTGAGTTGCCATCGCGCGCATCGTGCTGCCGCTCATACTCAAGCAATCAGCGGCCTTTGAGAGCGTTCGTCGCCCGCAGTGAAAGCGTTAAAAGAGCATAACAGGAGAACGAGTGATGATGGACATCTGCGGCTTTCTCAGATGGTGCACTGAAGAGTGGTCTAGGAGCGCTGGGCCGAGGATCGAGCTGATTGACGAGTTGCGAGACAACGTCGTCCGCGTCGAGCTCAAGGCCATCCGAGAGGCAAAGGAGCGGGCGTGCGCGCGCAAATGATAGAGAAGCTGGAGGCCGGCCGCGTGCAACACGGCCGATTCGGTACCGCTCCGGGATCGGGACCTTGCGGCGTATTCCTTGTGCAGGGGCCTTGCGGGTGTGAACTAAAGATAAGTGGATTCGTCCGTCCCGGCTGGGAGCATGTTGCCGTCTCGACGCCGCGACGCTGTCCGAACTGGGAAGAGATGTGCTTTGTCAAAGACCTGTTCTGGGATGAGGAGGAGTGCGTCATGCAACTGCATCCGCCACAATCTCAGTACGTGAATAACAGCCGATATTGTCTTCACCTTTGGAGACCCACTCATCGGGAGATCCCGACGCCGCCGCCAAGCTTTGTAGGCATTGTTGGACTAGGGCCCTCGGACGCGGCAATGCTGTTCGCGCGGATGAGCGCGACAGCATGATGAGGTGAGTTGGTAATATCCGAGCGGAAGGTGACGCCGAGCGGCTGCAGAAGCACCGAGTCGGCGCGCCGATCTGAGGCGTCATAGCCGGTATAGGTCAAGATCAATCGCGTGTTTGCCGTGTGCGGGCGGGCTGAGCCTGAAAGTTTCTGCTGTCACATTGGGCAGCTAACAGTGCACTCATCCGGGTAAGGATTGCGGAGCCGTGCTGAATGGGGTCCGGCAGCAACATTCCATCGAGCCGGCGACCGGACACAACGCAGTCACTGGCCGTTCCGACGACGCCAATTGCGCAACTCTTTGGAGCGAAAAAGTATGTGCCGATCGGCGGCATAACGCGGTAATGTGAGATCGAGGCCAACGGGACGGTTGAATTCAGTTTGACGAACGCGCTTTCCAGGGGCGCCACGACCCTGTACTGCGTCCGGAATTGCAAAGGGTCGGCCTGCCGTCGCTGAGCGACAGACATGAGCTCGTCGGCCACCACCCCGCACCCGGAGCGAGGATCGTGAGCAGTGGCGGTGGAGACACCAGGTGGGCGCGGGGGGCGGTAGCTTCGGCACTTATCTGGTTGTCAGTTCGTCGTCAGCTTGCCGCGAATATTATCCGCAGGCGGGGCGTAAGCAGCCAGCGCTCGCTCTGAAGAAACGTACGCTGAAGCAGGCGAACCGGCATGTATAATCGAGTTAGTGGGCAACCCACACGCCCTAATCAAGCTGACGAACAGAGTCCGTAATCAAGCTGACGAACAGAGTCCGTCGGCGGACAGTTGCGAATTTGCGCAAACGATGACGGATCTGGCTCAACGGCAGAGTGCGCCATCTGGGGATTTGTCCGATAAAATGGGGCTCTGCTGCAGCAAGCCACATGCCTCGGAGGCAATCATTTATAGTCCAAGCACCTCTGATCCCAGCATATCCTCTCTATCCTCCAGCTCAAGTCCATCCTCTCCAGTGAGGTCTACGCACCCTCTGTTCGAATACAGGGCGGCCGAATTGCCCGAGGCCAATGTCGATGGAATCTGCGTTGGATTGGCAGCGGAGTGGCTCCTCAATCTTCCAAGCAGCCCTTCATCCCGGATGAGGGCGCTACGCCCGGGGACTCAAAATCACAGCTCAGCGGCAATGCGTCAGCAGCGATATGAAGAGCTCAAGACTCTGTTGCAAAGCGATAGAGCGGAAGAGTCTCACAACCTTGAGGCAAAAAGCGTGATGTTACGCGAAGCCGGCCTAGATCCGTCCGCCGAACAGACGCGACATAGGTTTGGTACATCTTCGCGCATTGACCAGATCGTGAATGAAATCACCGACGATCCATCGGTCTATTTGGTCAGCTTGCGTTTCCGCGCAGGTGGTGCCCACACAATCGCAACGTCGACATCGAATGGAATGACGACGCTCTTTGATCCAAACTATGGAGAATTTACCGTTCGGTCAGGTCAGATGGGTGAGTTGCTCAAAGTTCTCGCCGAGCGTTACAGTAGCCGGAACGGACATGATATATCGCTTGTCGTCACAAAGAATGACGTGAGTGTTTGGGAGGTTGCAACAGACGTGTCGAGCCCCACGGATCGGATCCTTTCGCGATCGATGCCGGACAGCCGCATCGGGTCCGAAAGTGCAATCGCGGCAGGCAACACGGATTGTGGCCCCCTGAACGTGCACCCGACGTGCTTGCTAGCGGAGCTCAACGCAGCCTTCGTTGCAGGAGTACGCTCGACAGAAGCTCTCTGAGAGTAGTGCAGCGAGACGAGAATAATCAAAGAGAGGTGGGCCGGTTCACTCAGGTTGATGAGCGCATGCCCTCGCGCGACAGAGCCTGAAGGGGCTGCGCGTGCATTCAAGCAGGTCCGTTGGCCGGTTAGACCTTGTCTGAAACTGGCTCAGCTCCTGGTGTGCGTTTCGGGGCCTTGCTCGCTCCAGGCGAAGGGCGAGCATCACGCATCCACCACAGCCGGCACAAGCTGTATTTTCGTCTGCTTCGGAATCGTCGCCGACCACTTCTCTAGTGACCTCGCCGCCAAACAGCTGCTGTCGAGGATGATGCGTGTCGCCGCACCAGCTCACGACCGAGTCAACGCTCGTCACGAGCTCCGCAACGGTAAGGCAGTTCTCCTCGCCGCAGCGCTTCCGCTGCCGTCTGGCTCTGGTGACGTCGAAAACGGAACCGACCCAGTGATAAGCCTATGTGGGTTAGATCTGATCTCAGTCTCACACCGGAAGCAGCGCGGGCGCGACTCGGCGCTGGTCAGGTTGGACAGACGCTATTTCTGCCACGCCCGCACTGGTTGAAGTTAGCAGAAACGTGACTCGGCGCTCAAGGCCCCACGCATACACGGGGCAAGCGCTGTCCCTACCACGGGCCGCTAACTTCAACGTCACTGTACACGGGTTAGCTTTCCGAAAGCTGACGAACCCGATGCGTTCACAAAACGAAAGCGGTTGGTGTGGGTCGATACATCCTATCTGGAACCCCACCCATCGGTCCTATGGTCAAGCATAGATGTAAGCCGATCTCTTCAAAGAGGTCGTGAACTTGTGCCGATCCCCTCATAGCCCAAATGTTGCGATCCCCCCTCTAGGGAGGTCGCCGACCGAGCATTAGGGTGGGTTCGCCATAATACAGCCGACTTCCTGTTCCTGCCGGTAAGCGATGCCAGTGATACGGAAAGATATCGGCGCGGCAGTCACTGGTCGCTGCTGTTGGTTGATCGCTGCGATCGGACGGTCGTGATCATCGTCAGCATAATGGCGGCACGGTTGGCGCCACGCCGGCTAGCAGCGAAGGTCAAGCTGCGCCTTCCCAAGGCAATGCCTCTCAAGGCGCGCTCAGCGCAATTGTCGGTCAAGCAGATCCTGCCATCCTCGAGGAAGCGGGCGAACTCGTCCCAGCGCCTGAGCATGCAATCCAGGCTTTGGGACCTCGGAGGAGCGGGAGAGGGTTTCGCGTTGGCGCAACAACCAGGCGTGCATGTCCTCGAGAAGCGGCTTGCTCTTTTCCTGGCGCACGGCGCGCCGCTCGTCAGCGTCCCAGCCATTGATGGTGCGTTCGATCTCGAACAACGCATGGAGGTGTCTGACCGCTCCAGCGCAATCGGAGAGACCGTTTGCTCTGCACCAAATGGTCGACCGAGCGGCTCGAGACGGCAGCGGTGAGCGCCTTCTCTGCCATGCGCAGACGCTCCAGGAAACCCGGAAAATAGGTGGGTTTGCGGATGCTCTGGATCGGCTCTGCGAGAGAGCGTGCGCCGCCCTTTCGCTGGGCCACCTGCAAGTGTCGCAAGTTCAAGCGCGGTTATCGAGTGGCTCGATGGTCTTGGTCCTAAGCCAGACCGTCACACGGCTGACTATGGCTGATGGGTTCAGTAGGTTAGGCCCTCATAGCAGAGCCTGCCGGCTTTAGACGTGGCAGTGCGCAGGAATGCTTCACCCTTGCGCAGTTGCATCGTCGCGCGCGGGACCACTAGGTAGAAAGACGTCCGGCATCCGGTAGATCTCAGACGTACTGCACCAGTCTAAGATAATCGTCTGTGAGGACAGGTGAGCGAATAGAACAAGCCGCGTCTTCAAGGAAGGTGGTCAGAGTCCGACTAGCCCGAGTCCGGACTTCGACAGATTGCCGTGCCGGTGCGCGAGCACGGAGAGTTGCTAGCTCGGAACTGACCAGGTCAGCCGCTGCTGGGGCGCAATCTGTGGCAGAGAAGCAACCAGCAGACATGACAGCTTGTGCCAGTCCCAATGTGGTGAGCCAACCCGCATAGATCAGCACGGCACCGTCTGTCTCATTGAGCCCAGAGAGCTCCTCAATTGCTGCAGCATGAACTGATGCCGCTCCAACAGACCGAAAGAGATCGGCTATTTCGTCACGGGTGGCTTTAGAGAGTAGGCACCGGCCGAGATGTGATAGGAGCGCCTCAGTCGGACCTTCGAAGATGCGAAGGATGCGAGCGTCTCGATAGATTTTGGCTAAAGGCGCTCCCTCATCGTAACCACGGCCACCTAACAGCTGGACGCATTGATCAGCGACAAGGCCGCACCACTCCGAGGATAAAACCTTCGTTGCCGACGCAAGGTGGACGTTTGGCGCGCCCTGCGCCGACACAAGTCGGCAGGATGCGGCCAGCATCGCCTTCACGACTTCCCGCCGCAGCACCATCTGCCCAAATAACTGCTCGATGTAGCTGTTCTCGATCATACGCAATTTACCGAGCCGACGATGGCTTGCATAAGAGGCTGCGACCTGGATAGCGCGCTCAAGGGCTCCAAGACCCATAGCAGCCACACCGACACGGCCTCGGTTCATACTAGATGCCGCGGCGCCCCAGCCGTCTTGATCGCGAGAGAGCACGTAAGAACGCGGCACCTCGACATCTTGGAACTCCAGGGTATTCTGAATGATGCCACGTAGACCGAGTGTGCGATGCTCGTGCGTGACCTTGAGGCCTGGAGCTTGCCTGTCAACGAGTACACCAACGAGCCGACCTTTCGCATCGGCTCCAGACGCGCGCGCAAAGCAAACGATCCAGCGAGCCCAGTCAGCGAGACCGATCCAGATCTTGCGACCAGAGATACGAACTTTATCTTCGCGCATGAGAGCCGAAGCCTCTATATGCCTCGGGGCCGAACCGGCTCCAGGCTCGGTCAAAGCAAAAGCGCAGAGATCGCCGCGTGTTGCACCCCAAATGATTTGCTTTTGTTCGGGAATGTGCGGTGCCGCTTGGATGCAGGGCAAGGCGAGGAAGTTATGGATGACGAGGGTAGAGGCAGCGGAGACATCAAAGGATGCAGTAGCGGAGATCAGGTTGATAGCCTCCTGCAAGGGAAGAGCTAATCCGCCGTGCTCTCCTGGCGTGGTGAGCCCGAACAGTCCATGCCTTGCCAATATGCTATGTAGGGTCGGAGGGAATGCTCGACGGTCATCCGCGTCTGCGAAATTCAGCTGACTGAGGTCAGCGATCAAACTGGAGTGTAGTGCAGCTGCACGGCCTTCGGCTGTGCGTTCCTGCGGCTCCGTGAATTGGGCGTAAACCTGAGTATACATGGCCATAAGGCCCACAATGAACCCGGTCGCGCTTCGTGCCAATTCATCCCCGTGGCTAGCTCGGTTACACATTGGTATAGTGTGGATGCCAGATCAGTATGAGCACGTTCTCCGGGACTTGGATTATTGCGGCCGCTGCGCGGGCGAATGTTCTTGCGCTCACATCTGCAAGCGGATCGCTCGCATTGTGTTCACGGCCGACCTTGATCTCTCGCGACGGGCACCCGGGGGGAGTGCGACCGGTGATGTTGGGCACGGAAGAAACGCTCTCGAATTTGAACTGAAACCTTGCCCGATCGCTGGGCTGGCTCCCACCGATCGGTGCGCCGGAGCCTTTCGGTCGCCGCCGGAGACGGCAGACGAAGCGTTCAAGCGCTTGGTAGAGGCAGCTTCGTGACAGACAAACGCGACAGGCCCACTTCCATCGCAGTGCTGGACCGTCTTACCTTGGTCGTCTAGGCCCTACCGCCGTTCATGCGGATAGGCCGAGGGCTGGACCTTTGGCGCGGCTTGCAAGGGCTACGTTGCAAGCTCGCGCAAAACAAAGCCCTGGCATTCCTGCCAGGGTTTTGCATGTCATCATTGACACATTGGCAGAGTGGATCAGAAGTCCATGCCGCCCATGCCGGCGCCTGGAGGCAATGCCGGACCAGCCGCGACCTTCTTCGGCAACTCGGCAACCATGGCTTCCGTGGTGATCAGCAGCGCCGCCACCGAGGAGGCGTTCTGAACCGCGATCCGCACCACCTTGGTCGGGTCAATGATGCCCTTGGAGACAAGGTTGGTATACTCGCCTGTCTGCGCATCGAAGCCATAAGAGTACTGCTCGTTGTCCAGGACTTTGCCGACCACGATCGAACCGTCTTCACCGGCGTTGATCGCGATCTGGCGAGCCGGCCAGGACAGCGCCTTGCGCACGATCTCGACGCCGGTCTTCTGGTCGTCGTTCTTGGTGCGCAGGCCCTTGAGCTGCTCGGAGGCACGGAGCAGGGCGACGCCGCCGCCCGGGACGATGCCTTCCTCGACCGCCGCACGGGTCGCATGCATCGCGTCATCAACGCGATCCTTGCGCTCCTTCACCTCGACCTCGGTCGCGCCGCCAACGCGGATCACCGCGACGCCGCCAGCGAGCTTGGCGAGACGCTCCTGGAGTTTCTCACGGTCGTAGTCCGAGGTGGTCTCCTCGATCTGCGCCTTGATCTGGGCCACGCGCGCCTCGATGTCGGCCTTCTTGCCGGCGCCGTTGACGATCGTGGTGTTCTCCTTGTCGATCATCACCTTCTTGGCGCGACCGAGCATGTTGAGCGTGACGTTCTCGAGCTTGATGCCGAGGTCCTCCGAGATCGCCTGGCCGCCGGTCAGGATCGCGATGTCCTGCAGCATGGCCTTGCGGCGATCGCCGAAGCCCGGAGCCTTGACGGCCGCAACCTTCAGGCCGCCGCGCAGGCGGTTTACGACCAGGGTCGCGAGCGCTTCTCCTTCGACGTCCTCGGCGACGATGACGAGCGGCTTGCCACTCTGTACCACGGCCTCGAGCAGCGGCAGCAGCTCGTTCAGCGAGGAGAGCTTCTTCTCGTTGATGAGGATGTAGGCGTCGTCCATCTCGACGCGCATCTTGTCGGCGTTGGTGACGAAGTAGGGCGAGATATAGCCACGGTCGAACTGCATGCCCTCGACGACGTCGAGCTCGGTCTCTAGCGACTTGGCTTCCTCGACGGTGATGACACCCTCGTTGCCGACCTTCTTCACGGCGTCTGCGAGGAACTTGCCGATCTCGACATCGCCGTTGGCCGAGATGGTGCCGACCTGGGCGATCTCGTCGTTCGATGTGACCTTCTTGGAGTTCTTCTCGAGGTCGGCCACGACGGCCTCGACCGCGAGGTCGATACCGCGTTTGAGGTCCATCGGATTCATACCGGCGGCAACCGACTTAGCGCCTTCGCGGACAATCGCGGCGGCCAGGACCGTCGCGGTGGTGGTGCCGTCGCCGGCAGCATCCGCCGCCTTCGAAGCTACTTCGCGCACCATCTGGGCGCCCATGTTCTCGAACTTGTCCTCGAGTTCGATGTCCTTGGCGACGGCAACGCCGTCCTTGGTGATGCGAGGCGCGCCGAACGACTTGTCGAGCACGACGTTCCGACCCTTGGGACCGAGCGTGACCTGCACGGCATTGGCGAGGATGTCGACGCCGCGCAGCATGCGGTCCCGTGCGTCTACTCCGAACTTGACTTCCTTGGCTGTCATAAACAATTCCCTCAGTTCTTATTCTCTCATCCGTCGGCGCGCCCAAGCGGGCGCTCGTCAGGGGGAGCTGTGCGAGCGCTGGATTAGGCGGCTTTCTTCTTGGAAAACACGTCGGTGAGAACCCCCATGATGTCGCTCTCCTTCATGATCAACAGCTCATGGCCGTCGATCTTGACTTCGGTGCCCGACCATTTGCCGAACAGCACGCGGTCGCCGACCTCGACGTCGATCGGGATCAGCTTGCCGGCTTCGTCGCGGCCGCCGGGGCCGACAGCGACGACTTCGCCCTGCGAGGGCTTTTCCCTGGCTGTGTCGGGAATGATAATGCCACCAGCGGTTTTCTCATCGGCGTCGATGCGCTTGACTACGACGCGGTCGTGAAGCGGACGGAAATTCATGCAAGGCTCCTGAGCGTTTGACGAATTAGAGATAGTCACATTGTGACAAGCCAAGTTGTAGCAAGGGTCAAGCCAAAAATGAGCTGAACGATCCATGCCTGCAGCTTTTGCTTGGCTGTGTCGGGAATGATAACGCCGCAAGCGGTCTTCTCGTTGGCGTCGATGCGCTTGCCGACGCGGTCGTGAAGCGGACGGAATTTCATGCAGAACTCCTGAGCTCAAGTTTGAGATAGTCACATTGTGACAAGCCTAATCATAGCAAGAGTCAGGCCAAAAACGAGCTCACCGAGAGACGCCCAGTTCTGCTGAATCGTAGCTGGGTCTCGCGTGTCTTTGTCCGGAAGCAAACGTCCTCAGGTACGCAGCCCGCCAAGCTGCGCTAAAAATGACATTGCGCCTCGTCGAAGCACCCGGATTGAGCCCAGCGTCCTCGACATTGCACGGGGGCCGCTGCATCGATCTAAGCGCTGCAATTTCAACTACGACGGCGGGGTGCAGCATATGATTGCGTCGTCTGACGCCAGCATCTAGCGGCTGACGCCGGCGAACCGTGCGGTGCACAAAGCCCATCGATGAGCAGTGCTCAATCGGTCTGACGTAGTCACAAAAATATGCCAACTATCTCGAAAACCGCAAATTGCGTCAGCGAATCTTAGATGGCGACCGTTGGTCGGCAGAACACATTTCGCCCAGCTGTGATCGAGCTGATTGGCTATTGCTGCGGACGAGAGATCACTCTGCCCGGGGACGCTCCGCTGAGAATAGCTGTAAGACGAGATTCGAGTGAAGCCGATCGTTCGCCCGTCCCGAAAAAAAAGGAGCCGCCGGCGAACGATTTGGCTGACAGAGGCGCCTCTGCCGACGCTGGGTTGGAATTTGTATTGCGGGGCAGTCGCTGCACCTGTCTGTCCGAGCGGTGTCCCTTTTGATATTGACGGCATCCAAATAGCCGCCATGGATCAAGGGGACTCAGCGGCATATGAACGATATACGTTGATATACGTTGTGCCAGTGCGTCTGGCGTGTGATTTCGGCTTCGAAGTTCGAAACTCACGCGATCTCCGGGCCAAATGGAAAAAGCACCTGTGTCTCCTGTAGAAGTACACCAGCACATCGTCTCACTTCTTCAGAAGCCGAATCCGGTCATCCTAGATATCGGCTGCAATGACGGGACCGATACGCAACAATTTATCAATCTCTGCCCGCATGCTCAGCTCTACTGCTTTGAGCCGGACCCCAGAGCGATCGCGCGCTTCAAGAAGAAGCTGGGCTCATCTCTCAATAAGGTGAAGCTGTTTGAAATTGCCATCAGTGATCGAAACGGGATGATCGACTTTCATCCAAGCAATGCAGATGGTGATGCGAAGGAATGGGACCTCTCCGGCTCAATACGCCGTCCGAAGAATCATCTTACCGAGTATGAGTGGGTTCGGTTCGATCGCCCCGTCTCGGTTGAAACGCGGCGGCTGGATGACTGGTGCAGCGAAGCGGAGCTGAACACGGTCGATTTCATCTGGATGGATGTTCAGGGAGCCGAAGCCGATGTTATTGCCGGCGGCAGGCAGACCTTAAGTAACACGCGCTTCGTCTACACGGAATATAGCGACCGCGAGCTCTACGAAGGGCAGTTGTCCCTGCAAGCCATTCTTGACCTGTTGCCATCATTCGAAGTGGCGGCCCACTATCCACGCACAGTGGAGGGTGATGTATTGCTCAAAAATACGCGATTCTAGTGGCTGCGCGGATCGAGCGCCTCATTCATCGCTGCAAGACATGACCTGCGCGGTCTGTGTCATCCAAAAGCTGCAAAACTGGTGATGATTAGGTGAGGGGATATGAGCAGCCGAACGGGCACCCCGGTTTCCGACCGCCATTGCTGACCCGCGCATCACGTCGGCGTTCGGGTGGTGAGTCTCTGACGTCACTTATCCAGAGCGAGCCGGCACGACCGACGACGTCGCGGTCAGCAAGCCGTGCCGTTTCAGACCCTTGAATCAACACCGCCAGCCGGTGCTCAAAGCGCTGAATTGTCTGAGCGGCTGCTGCATGGTCTGGACTTCTAGGAAGTAGGTGCACTGCTTCGAGCAAATTGCAAAGCAATTGCATCAGTTGTAGACGTGCGTGTCTCAACGAGAAAGCGAGCTGAAGCATCTGTTCATTCTAAATGAAGATGGCCGTGAGGCGTCCAGCATAACCGCAGCAGCCCATTGTGCCACAAGCCGTCCCGGCGCGACGCTGGAGAAGGCGGCCGCATCATCGGCGGCCGATGTCGTGCCGGATCGGATTAAGATCGTCATCGCAACCCGAGTTACTTGCCTGCTGATGTGGCTCAGGTCGAGCTGATCACCGATCTGCGAGCTCGCTTCGCCAGTGCAGCTGCGGCGCGATGACGAAGATAGGCGAGGACGTCAGTAAACGCCTCAACGTAATCGCGGCGCAATGCCCGAGGTGTATCCTAGCCGCGCCGCCTGATCACCCGCAATTCCAGATCGGTCCGATCGGCGTCCGCGTCCAACATGGCCCGAAACTGCCGCCATTGTAGCGCCCTCCGCGGAAGCCGGGGGGCCGAAATAGTGCCGCTCGCCACCCCAGCGTAGTACTGAGGAACGGGGTCAATATATCAGTGGCGCTGGTCGGCGCGCGAGAGCCGGGGCGTGTTTCTGCTTGTAGAGCTGAATGCTGTTACTCAGCGGCTGGCGATAGCCGGGCAGGAAGCCGTAACCTTGCCAGACCGGCTTGGGCCGCTTTTTGAATTGGCGCAGCGTTCGTGACGACCGGCAGCAGCGACAGGATCACAGTAGCAGTTAGGCACACTAGGCGAGATATGGATCGACAATAGTCGGTCGCGTGCGCGGAGGATATTCAAATGTCGGTGCAGAGTTCTGCGCATCTCGCGCAGAATGTTTCTGTTAGCTGATCACGTCCTTCTTGATGAGAAAGCATGCATATGCCCGGCTGTCATCCACCTGCAGGACCCAAAGCCCCACAGCGTAGCAGCAAGGAGAACCCGAGCGCGAGAGCTTGCCGGGATTGATGACGCGGCCGACCGAGCGCTCGATCTCGGCCAGGATGTGCGCTGCGTCTGGGCACGCGTTCTCGATCCTGGACAGACATCATTACGAGCACGGATCCACAAAGTCGTCGAGCAGATAGAGAGCGTTAGGATGGCGCGTACGGTTCTCTCTATGACTCATGCCGTGCATCAGGTGCTCCGAGCAGAGTTGCGGCGATGCGGGTGGCCCGGTGATAGGCATCGATGCCGCCATAGCCCATGAGGCGAGCAGCCAGGTCAGGTCGGGCGCTAGGACGGGATCGATCGATTTCAGCGAGTGACTGTCAATCGATCGCTTCCGTTTGCCTCTGGCTCCCGCCCCGTTCGCAAATCATGAGACACGGCGGGCCAGAACACTTGAAGCTGCCAGTCATTGCGCGAAAAAAAAGCCCGGCCTCTTCTCGATGGCCGGGCCAAAGTCAGCCACCGACAGAGGGAGAACTGCCGGCGGTTATTTGCGGAAAGACGTTCACCGCAAATTCCAATTGCGAATTGATCAATGATCGAAGAAATCTGGCGTCGTTTCTTTTGGATGGGACGACATTGATGAAATGCAGCTCGCGACTGCCTCGCACAAACCTTTAAGGTCGTATTCTCCGTTGTCCTGAGGATCGTCAAAGTCATGCAGATTAACTGAGCGGAGTCGAACAGACACAATTCGCAGCCCTTCGAACGGCGTCAACGTTCTGGCCGCAGAGTGCAGCAAGCCAGCATTCCCCGAGGCTGGGACGGAGTATGTTGTTGTTCGTATGCGAGCACTCCGAGATGTTCGTGCGAGCCCGCAGACGGCGATTGGGGCACCTGCTCCGCCATCTGCTGTACACACCATCGACTGCATTGGTATCATCGCCTCACCGACGGTAGCAGACAGCGGCCGGTCTGAGTTGCCGGGCATCCCCGTCAGCTATTTCGAAATGCTACAATCTGACGCCACGTGCGAGTCAACGTCTTTGAGCTGATCAGCTCAAAATTCAACCCGCCGACCTCTCACAGGCAGCTGCAGGGGATCTGCCAGCGATCGACATGCGCGTCGCGTTCTGTTTTTGAAAGGGCGTCGTCTTGTCCAGAAGATCAGGATTGAGTCCAGTCTCGCGCCGATGAAGGCAATTCGCCTACAGCGAAGCACTCGGCGAAGGTTTGGCGCCCGCACAGGATAGCGTTGCGGCAGAAGCGGTGAGCGATTACCAGAAGCTGTACATGCGACCCGAGGCGGAAGATCAATCGGTGCCATCAATAGCGGGCTATGAACGCGGCGGAAAGCTGTTGCGACGAAGGACACAGACGAGACTTCCGGATGCTCGGACCACAACAACAGCCTTGCTGCGTGGGGCGGCGAGGGCGTCTTGAGGTCCACCGCTTTCCGCAAAGAGCAGCTCCTGGTTCTTGACGCCCCGAAGGGCATGTCGTGCCTTTCCGCCCATCAAGTGACAGACCTCAAACGAGTCTCCGCGCGTAAGTACTTTGATACAATGTCGAGGCGATGCGACTATCGGTGTTGATGGGAGGGATGCGCTGGCCGAAACCGACCTGTCTTGTCGCGAATACGACAGTGCGATCTAAAATAGCAGGGAATGCGCCTTACGGCCGCTGGCATAAGCCTCCACCTCCGCGCACGCCTCACCGAGAAGGAGAACAGTGCGAATCTGCTGAGCGGGTGCCTACCAACCTCGAGTATTCGAGACTGCCAATGCGCACAAAGGAGACGCTATCAGATAGTGTCAGTCTTCCAGAAGCGGGGGTCGCTATGTGTCTGGCTGGATCCAATTTACCGCGTAAATGCTGCACGGCTGCTGCGTTTTGCAACGGCCGTGAGCCCCGCGCGCTCAGGTTCATCGAAGTGATTTCTAGGCATTGCGACGCTCTGTGTCGCGGCCAGAAGCGCTTGTGAAAGCACAGAAAAGGCAAAATCCCGCGATGATCGTGAGTTGTACCGGAGAGCACATGACGACAGTCATCACAAATCTGTTCACCCGAAAGCAGATGCTCATTTCTCCTGTCGTTTAAACAAGGCCGGCACGCCACTAGGTCCTGTAGCTGAAGAGAACATCATATCGCAGGTCCGGCAATCCGTTGCTGAGGGGCGTGCGGAGCGTGGACAACCACTTCATGGAAATCCCGGCTGTGCTTCACTTCCGAGCAGGAGTCGGCCGGCGCTTTGAAGCGTTCCCTCGTTTAAAGCTGCGTGCTGGGCGACCACAAAGCTGTCGCACATGGCGCGCGCCAGATTGCTGGTGGTATTGAGCGACGCACTTCCGGCAAGACCGCTCGCAATCCTACAGACCTCAGCGCTCTGCCGCGCAGCGTTCGTCGCGGCGAGTCGCATCAGCGCCGCCGTGCTCGGGTTTACCGCACCTTTCAGCGCTTCCTTCCACAGCTCCTCGGTGGCCTCATAGAAGAAGGAACGGGCCGAACGCAGCAAGGCTTCGGTTTTGGCCATTTCCAGTTGGACATAGCCGCGCTCTGCCATCACAGGCGCTCCAGTGATTGAGGCGCGGCTTCCGGCCATGGCGATTACCTCGTCTAGCGCGGAGCGCGCAATACCGATGCCGACAATCGCATGCACCTGTGCAGCGAAAGCCACGGACGGATAACGATAGAGCGGACCGTCGAGTGTCGGCGGCCCGCCGCGGATCAAGGTCCATTCCTCCGGCACAATGACCTCGTTGACAACGACGTCGTGGCTGCCGGTGCCTTGCAGGCCAATGACGTCCCAATTGGGGCGGATTGTCACCTTTTCAGCCGGCATTACGGCTACCCGCGGAAGGCCACCGGTCTCATCGTCTTCCACAGTGATGCCAACCCCTATCAGATCCGCGCCCGGTGAGCCGCTGGCGAATGGCCACACGCCGCTCACGACAAACCCGTCGGTGCTTCGCCTGGCGGGCTGGAGCGGGAAAAGCGCACCTGCCAACACCACGTCAGGTCCATTCGCGTATACCTTGCGAAGCGTTTCGTCCGGAAGGGCAGCGAGGTAGCGAGCCCCATCGCCGAAGCTGGCGACCCAACCGGCGGAGCCGTCGGCTTCGGAAATGCGCTCGATCAGGCGACAAAAATCGGCCGGCGTTCGCTCGTCGCCGCCGAACCGCCTGGCGGCCAAGGCCCGATAGACGCCAACGCGCTTGAAACCCTCGATAATCTCATCGGGAATCTTCTGCGCGGGGACGAACTCGTTTCGACGCGCGCGGATATCGACCAGTAGCGGCGACAGATTATCCCAGGTCGCAGCCGTAGTGTCGGTTTCTGCAGTGATCTTCTCTGGTGGAGCGTTCATAAGCTGTCCTCGGTGTCTTGAGCCGACCCACGCCGCGCCTCATTGATTTGAATTGCGCGCGCATGGCGAAGCCGGCCGGATTGATAACTAGTCGGAAGGGATCGTCGAAACTGCCGCAGTTGATATTGTACTGTGACGCGATTGCAGGCGGTTAGCGCCCCAACGTATTGGCTGCAAGAAAACGTCTTGAGGGCCGGGAAGGCTGACATAGTATGGCTGTCAATGCTGTCTTTGAGGCTCGAGCGGCAAAGCAGCCGATATGCGGCGGCGAGATCGATCCGCCTCTGCTGCACTATGTCTCCGACGGTTGACGGCACCGCTCGTTTTGTCATGTCGTCTCCAACGGACGATTTGTCACAATGGAGCGCGCCCGGCTCGAGCCACGTTGCGAATTTCCGACTTGGCGACCGCGAGGCGCTCCAAGCCTGCGGCTCTTTTCCGTCTGCCCAGCAATCGACGTGCCATCAAACATGGTTTGCCGTCTGGGTCTTTAATCGAGCGAGATCACGTTCAGAGTGCGCACGCCAGCAGGATGCTCGCGCCTGCCGTGTCTGGTTCCTGGCACAAGACGTCACCAACCGGACACGGCGGAGGAGAACGACTGAATTGGAGCTCGACCGCGGACCAGTCGGGCTCGGCTTGCCAGTGGAGGTTCAGCCCGCTCCGATCTCCCGACATTACCAACAGCGCAATGTACCGTCGTTACGACTGTGGGTGTGTTGGTTGGAAGCGGACGTCAGAGGGAAGGTGTTCGACAAACGTGACGGCCGCGTCAGCCGCTGCCGTTGCGCGATCAAGTCGCTTTCCTAGACGCTGCAAGAGTGCCGTCGTTCATGCAAGCGAAGGCAAAAATCTTCCGGGAGACTTTGAGATTTTCGAGGTTCGCAGCAACTGATCCGCCTGTACCAAAGCTCGAGCGATTCGCGCAGAGTCTCGCGTGATCCACCCTTTGCGGCCGCTGATGCCTCTATCTTCAGCGAACTTCAGATGCTTCGGATCCTAGCTTAGCTTGTCCAGCTCGCACAGCAATAGCGGCACAATCGTCGGCCGGTCCTTGCTGCTGAGACCAGTGCCGTACAGGACGCCGGGACCCGATCTACGTTGCGCGCGACGTACTCGTACATGTCGCCGCTCCTCTTCTCCGGCATGATCCCGTCCAAACCTGAGGTTGCCGCCTCTGCCAGCAAGCGCTAGCAAGTTTTGCGGTTTCGGCCGACAGCAATCCCGTAGAGCGACTGAACTCTCGCGCATCCTCAGGCTGCTAAGCGCAGTACGACCTGGTCGGGCTCCATCGCCGGGTGTGTCAGTCGTCCTCAACAGAGGCTGATGCGGGACGGACCGTGCGCTGCCGACGCAAGTAGTAGTTTTCTATACATCCGCCGGGTGGGCAGCCGTGGTGCTCGTCATCCTGCTCTATGTGATGTCCGGCCCTGGCTGAGCGTGGTGATCATGGCAGGAGCATAGGTGGCTTGCCGGATGGCGGCTGAGAGACTGCCGGAACGTCGCGTGCTCCGTTAGGCCGAGAGCTCAGACCCTGCATGCCTCGCACCGCGATCTGCAGAGTGCACCACCTCTGTTGGCCTAGCCATCAACGTGCAGGCGTGAATAGTGTCGCTCCCGGTATCAGTTGTTCTTGGTGCTGGCCTCGCGTTGCGAACATGAGCACGTAGAACACGAGGAGAATCAAGAGGCCGCGCATACCAACGGTATTCCCGAAGCTATTACAATTGTGGAGCGGATTGTACTCCGTGCATTTGATGCAGGCGATGCAGGAGCGAATTGCGCGGAACTCGACCGAAGCCCTGTATCAGGCGGCAAACGAGTAGCTGGCCGCGCGAAGGGGCCAGCGTCAGCTCATCAAATCGACCCTGCCGGTGTCGAGCCGATAAAGGCCCCCGACGACCTTCAGTCTGTTCTGCTCAACTGCCGCGTTCAAAATCGGCCCCGTCGATTTGAGTTTGTTGACATTATCGATTACATTTTGTTGGGTTGCTTCAGCGAACCTGTCACCGCGTTGCTGGCGGGTTACGTTTACCGCAGGCGCAAGCGCAGCGACGAGGGATGAGATGTGTCCCGGCGGCGGCTTATTGTCCTGGAGCGACTTAATCGTGGCGCCTATCGCACCGCAATGATCGTGGCCAAGTACCAGGATCAGCGGCGTGTTCAGCACGGCTACCGCATATTCCATGCTGGCGAGCGTGTCATCGTTGGCGAAGTTGCCGGCGAGGCGGCAGACAAACAGATCACCAAGTCCGCTACCGAATACAAGTTCAGGCGCCACGCGAGAATCGGCGCAGCTCAGGATCGCGGCATATGGATTTTGGCCATCCACTAAGACTCGGCGCTCGCGCTGGAAATCGTCGCGTCGTGATGCGCCCTGGACATAGCGATCGTTGCCTTCCATCAGCCTCTTCAGGGCAGCATCCGGGGAGAGTAGGTTATCTGGCTTGGGGGGCGCTTCTGCTTCCTTAGCATGGACAATGTTGTTGCCAAGCCGCAGGCAAGCCGCCGAAACAGCGAACAGCAACAGCGAGCGGCGCGAAGACGCGAACTTGGTCAGATAGGGCGTATTCGGAGAATGGCCTGCTTGCATGTATCTCACCTCATCGCGCGGCTTTACGCCACCCGGTGGCTTCGGCTTCCGCTTCGCTGCAGAACCAGCGTTCACCGGGCTTCGTCATGTCGAGTTTTTCGTAACGGAGTTGGCCGGGCAGGTGATAAATCCGCTCGCCATTGCGGCCCACGGTGCCTTTTATCACACACTCGGACGAGGGCGGGTCCGATAGCAGGGCGGATCCGAGCAGGAGCTCCTGAGCATCGACCGGAACCGAGCTCGCGCCGATGATGATCGTGCCCTTATTGCGGCGACGCCAGTCCCAGGGCGCGACGAACGCCCCCGACCATAGCCCTGCACAGGTTTTGCTCGCCACAACCTCATAGATGACGTAAGGACCCGACGAGAGTGCCCAGCCCGAGCGTACCATCCAGGCGTTCACGTCCTCGCCTTCGATGAAGCAACTGCCGCGTGACCGCCAGTACTCATCGACTCCCTTGGTATGACAATCCCACGTTCGTCCGTTCGAATGCTTGATAAGCTCGTCCCGAGCAGCTACCCCGCAAGTCCATTTCCGGCCGTGGGCGTCGAGGCAAATCTGATCAGTCTCAGGAGCTTCGATGCCTGAGAGTCGAATCTTGGTCTGCTCAATCTCGATGGTATTGCCGTCGAGGATGCGCGCGGGGCCGCTGAGCTTCGCCGCGCACACCGGAGATGCGATGACAGCGAGCAATGCGACCATCATTATGCGGTGTTTCATCCCGACAATAACCTTTCGCTCTTGATTCATGTTCACGCACGACCCGGCGCCGCCATTCGACTGCTTAAACGCACTATCGATCGGCATCTTTCCACGTTTACTCTATGAAGGCGTGGCCGTAGTTTCCAAGCTACGACCTGACGCTGCGTGAGGTTCATGACGCTGCGTGAGGTTCAAGAGATTTCTTCCGGCGTACGTGTCGCGGTATCAGTCGAGCCTCGCCGGTCTCTCTCTCTCTCTCTCTCTCTCTCTCTCTCTCTCTCTCTCTCTCTCTCTCTCTCTGGGCGCGCACTGCACCCTCTCGACCCCGAGGAGAGAAGATCCCCATCGCGCAGCCGCGCACTCGGTATGCGGGAGAAAGCCAAACCTCGAACGCCGTTTCTCACGCACTTGAAGAACAAAAGTCGCCTGCGAATCTTGAGCGTCGAGTGGAAGCCAGGCGTCGAGGAGCAACCTGGCTATCCTTTGTGCCAACTGGGTCTACCCAGCAAGGCCGGGGTGAGGGCGTGCGTTTGCGCCAGGGGAACGGCAGCCTCAGTGGGTTCGTCGTATACGCACCGGGCGGGGGTAAGCCGCCCGCATGCCATTCGGTGCGACGCGTCAATCCACAACATGGTTGCCCCATCGCGGCACTCGGGCAGGTCGCTCTGGTGCGGTTTGGCCGACTCAAGCTACAAATCATTCTCAACGACCTCACTACACAATGGGAATGAAATGGTTGCTGCCTCCCGGGAATTGCCGGTCTCTTCTTACGCGCTTGAAGTGGATGGCCGACTCAGAGCCGAATTCGCGACCAGAGACGGCGCCAGGGCAGGCGGAGCAGAACTAAAGAAGCGTTTTCCAATGCTTCAGATCCGGATCTATGACGCGCAGACGAATGCGCGCGAGGAAATTTAGCGCCGACTCAGCCGGCCCTCGTTGCCTCGCGAACGGCTCCGGGGCTCCTCGCCGGGGCACTCGGAAAAAAGCCGGTGTCCAGGGGGGCCGGCCCGCTAACAATGCCCCATTTTACTCTTGATAGGTTTCGTCGCGGCACTCGATCGTGCCGCCCGCGCCGCCTCTGCGGCGGCATCGGGTTTGGGTCCGAGGCATCTCCAGGTCCGGTCTCTTGAAGAGTAGCATGAGAGCTGGTTCGCCCGCAGATTGGTGTCCTCTCACTGGGTCGGAGGGCAAATTCGCCAGCTGGCACGCGCCGCTGCGGCCGACTTCTCACAAAAAGACTCGAGTAATCGTGCTGGCCGAGTGGTTCCTGACGAGCTGAAGGCGGCGCGAAAGCGTCGCGACTCTTGCGAAGGCGTAAGCACCTTTAGCGCTGGTATGTCTTGCAGTTGTTCTGAAGCGTTCGGGGCATAAGGAGCTGCGGCGCGATCTTGCTCTGCGCGACCATTTTACGGAGGCTTTTGCTTTTCTCTTACTCTTCCCGTCCCGTTGGCTCAATGCGATCGAACCAGGAGCCAGGAGGAAAGGCCGCGATACGCTTGGCAAAGGAGGATTGCGGCTCCCAATCTTGCCCTTCGCTCTTCTCGAAAGTGATGACCCCCTTGTGCGTAAAAACACGGGGTCCTGGGATATTACAGTTCACCAAAAGCAAAACGCGCCACAGATCACCTTTCTCGTTCGGCTTGTCCTTCTGCTTCGGCAAGTAGTCCACTCCAACAGGCTCAACAATAGTGCAGCGGCCCTGCCGCAGAAGATCGCCGAGACGACCTTGCGTGGTCGTCACGAAGTTGAAGTTGCTCGGATCATGCAGAAAGCGAAGATTTGCGTCCCTTTCATCCTCCTTGACTTCAGTAGCGATCAACGAGAGCGCCAGGGCGTGCCAACCCAATTCCATCGGCTTTGCATAGGTCGACGCAAGTTGAAACGTGCCGTCGAGCGCGATCCTCCAGGCGATAACGTTCTGTTCGTCTAATGTATCATCCGGGTGCCTGGTCCACAAAACGAAGACATAGTCGTTTTGGTCAAGTTCAGCGACGCCCCACATTCGAGGGACAAAAAGTGCCACCTTCGATACGTTGGACATAAGTTGTTCTATTGTCTCACCGTCTTGCGCTCGCCACGTTGACCTGAATCTTTCGATATGGGGGCTCTCGATGGCGCGAACACTGTTGCTCGTCGCAGCCAGCGCGGCCATACAGATCAAGGATCGGGCGAGACAAAACAATAACGCGCGTCTTCCAGACACTTTCCTCATATCCGCCGGCCTATTTGGTTTCATCCACACGTCATTCCAAAGCGGGCAAGCGTCAACCTGCTATTCGCGAGCGCAAGAAGTTAGCGGCGACGCAACGGGGAGACCGATGGTGTCCCGTGCGAGCGGGGCGCTCCCCTCTATGTCACGCGCCGCTAACTTCGCTCCCGGCAACAGCTTCAAGTTGCTGTGCTGGATGTGCCCAGCAGGAGGACTGGGCATGCCGAAGACTTGCATTCCTCGTGCCAGGTAATATAGACGGCAATTCGCACCGCTTTTTCTCGTCTTTGTCGGCTTTCCGACTTGCGCACGTCTCGATGTTTACCTTCAACGGCTATCCAACGCGGCTTATGCGTCCTCGCACGCACCGAATATTCGACGGCGCAGCTGAACGCCTCGACCAAGTTCCTGATGACAATTGGGAGCACGCTTGCCGCCATAGAACCGTTTCGTTCGTATCGTTGCCGGAATGTGACTTTCGATCTCTGCCATGCCTCTGGGCGCTCGCGGCCAAGAGGCCAGCGCGGCGTTTGCCGCTTCCTTCGCGACGTGCGGCTCGAGAGCAGCCTCCCGTTCGGTCCGCTTTGCGGTAGATGGCCAACGACGCGAAGCCGATCTTCACCGCCGAGCATTTGGCGTTTGGCTGGTACTGCAAATCAACGTGCTGGTCAGGTATGTTGCTGGCTTTGCCAGGTGTCTTGGGCCTATTCAGCACAGATCGAGCTGGTCGATAGGGCCTGGATGGCGGACGCGGTCGAAGACCGGCGGGAAGCCGGGGCATCAAATGCGTTCTGCTCCAGGCAGCGGTGCCCGCCGGCGCAAGCCGCATTTGTCCCTTCCACCATCTGGCGTGCGGGCCCGGGGCAGCTGTGACGGTCATTACAATATGGCTGACTGGAGAGCCTTTCTCCATCGAGGCAACGATAAAGATGCGCGGCCCTTCGCGTAGCGGATGTCGCAGCACCAGCTTGAGACATAATCTGAGAGGTTGACGGAAGACTTGTCTTGCCGATATTCCAAGTCGTCGAGGTTCTCCGGTCCCACTTGATCCGGAGCTAAGAGGGAAGCCGGTGAAGATGCCGGCGCTGCCCCCGCAACTGTGAGCGGCGAGCCGCTGTCCAACGATGTCACTGAAGCCTGCGCGGCTTCGGGAAGGCCGGACAGCAGCAATGACCCGTCAGCCAGGAGACCTGCCCCGACAATATATTCGTCCACGGGCGGGGTGTCCCGGTGGTGCGCCAAGCAGTCGTCGCACCGTGCGACTTCCCCTGCCTGCGTCCGCCATGGCCTTTGCCCCCAACATGGGGTTAACGCTATGTCTCTTCTCTCCCTTCCGGTTGCCACGCTCGGAACGCCACGCATCGGTCCAAGGCGCGAGCTCAAACTCGCTCTAGAAAGCTACTGGGCCGGAAAAAGCAGCGAACAGCAGTTGCTCGAGGACGCAGCTGGCCTGCGTGCCGCGAACTGGGCTCGTCAGAAATCTATCGGCGTCACGGTCATTCCATCGAACGATTTCTCCCTCTATGACCAGGTGCTCGACGCAAGTGTCATGGTTGGCGCCATCCCGGAGATCTACGCTTCGAAAGCCGAACTCGTTTCGCTCAAGACGTACTTCGCCATGGCCCGTGGTTCACAAGTCGACGACCAGGATGCGACTTGCGGTCATCAACCGTGCGGAGTTGGCGCACCCGCGCAGGAGATGACCAAGTGGTTCGACACCAACTACCACTACATGGTTCCCGAGTTTCACACGGGACAGACTTTCAGGCTATGCTCTCGCAAGCCGATCGAGGAGTATGAGGAAGCCAAGGCTCTCGGCTTTCAGACCCGCCCTGTCCTGATCGGGCCGGTTACATTCCTAAAGCTCGGCAAGAGTCCCGATCCTGCGTTCCAGCCACTCTCGCTATTGGATGAGCTGATACCAGTCTATATCGAGGTTCTGCAGGAATTGGCCCAACGTGGGGCTAATTGGGTTCAGTTCGACGAGCCCTGCCTGGTTCTTGATCTGGATGATGGGATGCGAAAATCTTTGCGGCATGCCTATGACCGGCTCGCAAAGGAGGGGCCGGCCATCAAGATCATGGTTGCCAGCTATTTCGGCGACCCCGGCGACAATCTGCACACCGCCTTGAGCCTGCCAGTTGCCGGACTGCATCTCGATCTGGTTCGAGCGCCACAGTTGTTGGACCAGATCATCGCTGGCGGCCGAAGTGATCTCGTCATGTCGCTCGGTGTCGTCGACGGCCGGAATGTATGGCGGTCGAATTTGTCCTCGCTGCGCCAACGGCTCGAACCCGTGATTGCGAAGCTCGGCAAAGATCGTGTACAGATCGCCCCATCCTGCTCTCTGCTTCATGTTCCGGTCGATGTCGGCCTCGAGACGGGGCTCGCTTCTGACGTCAAGAGCTGGCTTGCTTTTGCGGTCCAGAAGATGCGAGAGCTTGCGATCCTGGCGCGGGCACTCGCAGGCGACCAGAATGTCGCCCCAGCTCTTGCCGAGTCGGAATGTGCCGCGACTGTCCGCCGGACTTCGCCCAAAATCCGTGATGCCGATGTCGCTGTGCGGATGAAAGCGATCGATCAGACCATGCGTCGCCGCGCGAGCCCATTTGCCCGTCGTGCCGAGATCCAAAGCAATCGTTTCGGACTACCGCCTTTTCCTACCACGACGATCGGATCGTTTCCGCAGACCACAGAGGTCCGGAATGCCCGTGCGGCGCATGCGCGAGGCGCGATGAGCGACGAGCAATACGACAGGTTCCTCAAGGAGGAGACTGCGCGCGCTGTACATTGGCAGGAGGATATCGGTCTTGACGTCCTGGTGCACGGCGAGTTCGAGCGCAATGACATGGTGCAGTACTTCGGCGAGCACCTCGCCGGCTTCGCATTTACCAGGAACGGATGGGTGCAATCCTATGGATCGCGCTGCGTCAGGCCACCGATCCTGTTTGGCGACGTAGTGCGGTCGAAGCCTATCACCGTAGGCTGGTGGTGCTACGCGCAATCGCTCACGAGGAAGCCGATGAAGGCGATGTTGACCGGACCCGTGACGATCTTGAACTGGTCCTTTGTTCGCGATGATATTCCCAGAAGCGAGGTCTGCCGCCAGATCGCGCTCGCGATTCGCGACGAAGTCCGCGATCTCGAGAATGCTGGAGCGACCATGATCCAGATCGACGAAGCGGCGCTTCGCGAAGGATTGCCGTTGCGCCGATCGGAGTGGACGGCTTATCTCGACTGGGCCGTGGATTGCTTCCGCATCTGCTCATCGGGAGTCGCTGATCAGACGCAAATTCATACCCATATGTGCTACTCGGAGTTCAACGACATTATCGGTGCGATAGCTGCAATGGACGCGGATGTCATCTCGATCGAGACGTCGCGCTCAAAAATGGAACTACTCGACGCGTTTAGGAACTACGAATATCCAAATCAGATCGGGCCGGGCGTGTACGACATCCACTCTCCACGCGTTCCCGAGACGGGCGAAATGAAGGAGCTGGTGGCGTTGGCTCGGACGCGGCTGCACGACTCGCAGCTCTGGATCAATCCGGACTGCGGCCTGAAGACACGCAAATGGGAGGAGGTTCGGCCGGCGCTAGCGAACATGGTCGCTGCGGCCCGCGAATTGCGCGCATCATTCGATCCGCCAGGCCGTTGATCCAGGCTTGGGTCTCTTCTCGACGAGGCGGATCCGCTTGTGGTCATTTGCGCGCTCGGCAATCGAGGTAGCCTCGGGAACAGAAAAAATGCCCGGTCCCGCTTAGGCGGGCCGAGCGAAAGTCTGGAGAAGGAGCGACGCTGACGCATCGGAGCCGAGTTGAAACACAAGCTCAGCCTAGCTCGATTATGCCGTGGTATGCCACCATATAGTCCGAGGTTTATAAATCTACACCAAAGTTTGTCGCTCATGAGCACGTCGGGAACGACTACGACATTAGCGAGCGACGGTGATCCCCGGCGGCCACCGCAGGGCACCACCCGCAAACTCGGCGCGCTTTCCTCCCTGGAAATCTTATGCTCGATCGCGCGATGATAGGAGAAGCCCGGCTTCAAGGATCTCGCAAGCGTAGCCAATGCATGAACCGTCACGAGAGTTCAGGAAGGCTCGGATGCGCCGTTTGCACCGGTGGTCGAGCAAGCGATTACATTGCGCAGAAGCCATTTTGGAGGTACGGCAGCCTACGCGCGCGCGAGCCCCCCATTTTCATTTCGACGGGATGAACATGAGACCCCCTGTCCGGCTGTGAAACGGCAGCGATCAATACAGCCCGTTCGTCTCGGCGCCGTGTCACGGGGGAGCGGCCTTGGCGGATGCAAACGCGACCGAGCTCCGTTCGGCCTCGGCTTCTTGCTCCAATTGCAGAACATGCGCTCTTAGCGCATCGGAAGTCGCTGCCGCTGTCTCGCTGAACAGCGGATCTCCATGATCGGTGAGGCCGGAAGCGATTTCGGTCCAATCCTGAGCTGAGAGCGCCTTCAGAGCTGTCGGAAAGAAATCTCGTTCTTCCCACATCATGTGGTGCCGCTCGCGTACTATAAAGTCCCGTATGATATTGCCGACGTCCTGCCGAAAAAGTTCACGATCCGCGAGGATGGCGTCAATGGCCCGCGCGAAGTGGTGCAAACGGTCGACGACTTCCTGGTGTTCGAGCGCGAGATCGCCGATGATTGCAGCTGCATCCGGATCGCGAGCCTTTAGTTTGGAATAAATCAAATCTTCCTGTGGATGATGGTGCACCTCAGGATAAACCTCGAAATAGCTGATAATCGCGCGAATGACTTCATAATCAGGACGGATCCCTTTCTCAAAAATCTCCACTTCGCGTTCAAGAGCGACCAGAAGCAGATCAATGTTGCGATGCTCTCGAAGCAAAAGATCGATGATCATTGCGGTGCTCCTGGAGGCACAATGTTGGCTGGCGGCGTTTTTGCGGCTCCGAAGATCGCTTAAGCACCGAATCGGGGCCCTTCGCTGCGCCGCGTTTGTCGCGCCGTTCGACGCGAAAAAGTAGCGCGCTCAAATTTGAGCTGGCGTAAAGCAGCTTAGCCGAAGTGTTGAGGTGCCCACACAAGACGCTGGTCATGGCGGCTGCTCTCGGGAAAACTGGCGGCCTTAGGCGTGCATGGCGGACCCTATCTTGCGAACGTGGATGGGACGCAGATTGTCTGTTCCTGACGAACTGGGAAATTTGGATGTTTTCCTTAGGTAGAAGCCCTTAAGTATTTACACGTAAGTCCGATGAGGAGGGAGCATTGAATGCGGCCGGCGGGGGTCCGTTGGTTGCTCAAACTCGGATCGATGTACGGCGGCCGACGTCGTCGCCGCGCTTGATGATTATGCGCCTCCAACGCACGCGATCGTTTGATTTCGAAGACCGAGGTGACTGTCGCCCAGCCAAGCGCAATGACGGAAGGATGGTCCTCTCGTGACCGATTGCCACAGCGTCAACATGCGCACTCGTTTCCAATGCGAAGGAAATCGAACCGTTCACGGCGGCCCGCACCGGGAGCTCCGTTGGAGGATGGACAATATATTGCCGAACTATGCCGTTCTCCGGGCTGACAGACCTGCTGTTATCGGAGCACAAATTTCGGTGACGCAATTGATCTGCTTCAGGTGCCGTCGGGATTCCAAGGAACCAGCAGCTTGGGTTGCATCAATAGCCACTACCGAAAACATGATCGGCTCGTTGCCATGCACCTGAAAACCCTCCTCGTCGTCTGGACTGCGCAGCTTGAATGCATAAATCGTCGCACCATCTGCGCCGCTGTTAGAGTCCCGCGATAATGGCGATCCGCATCAACTCGGACATGCTGCGAACATTGGCCTTGGCCATGAGGTTTGCACGGTAAACCTCGACTGTCCGGGGGCTGATGCCGAGATCATGGGCGATCACCTTGTTGATCTTGCCGGCTAATAATCCCTGCAGGACGTCACGTTCGCGGGAGGAGAGGTCCGCGAGGCGGGCTTCCGCCTGCAGTTTCGCTGCGTCATCCGCGAGTTTCGTTGGCCGCGCTTTCAAGGCACTATTGATCGCACGCAATAGCACCGCCTCTTCGAACGGTTTCTCGATGAAGTCGACCGCGCCCGTTTTCATCGCTTCGACTGCAAGCGATACGTCGGCATGACCAGTTATCAAGATGACCGGGCAGTCGACGCGATTGGCCTTCACTTTGCTGACCAGTTCAAGACCGCTCATACCCGGCATACGGATGTCTGACACGATGCAATCGACTGGACCGCCCGAGTGGTCATTAAGAAACGCGGTCGCTGTCTCATAGGTTGCTACGTAGAAACCGTTAACATCAAGAAGAAACGCGAGCGAGTCCCGCATTGCGGCGTCATCGTCAATCACAAGAATGCGCCGCCCAATCATGTCTCTTTCGCTACGCTCCGCAGATGCCGAGTTAAGGATTGCCACTCGGAGTCGCTTCCGCGACGATATGGCTGCTATATGACGCAATGATCGTCCGGCAGATTGATAGCCTCACACCCGTGCCATGGCGTTTGTTTGTAACAAAGGGCTGGAACAGTCGGTCGGCGGATATCAGCGCTTGATCCCGGGCCGTTATCGGCAACGGTATACGTCTCGACCTTGGCAACTTCGCGGCGTGGGCAGGAAGCCATGACCTCGATTCCATTGCGTATCAGGTCTAGCGCGACCTGCTGAACCTGGATCTTGTCGACAATGACCTCGCGGTCGCTGAGGGTCATCATGCGGCTGGACGCTTTGCTCCTTGGGGCCACTAGAGCCAGAGCCACAGCTTCTTCAAAGAGCGTGAGCGGAGTCTCCGCAGTGTGCTCGTCCCTGGAAACGAAGTCCCGCAGGGGCTGATGATATCTTTGGCGCGTAGAGCGTGTAGAGGCGGCGCGTTCGAGTGCGCCACCATTGCAGTTGGCGTCCGGCTCGTTGCGCGCCAGCAGAGGCTTTGTGTCCTGCAGTTTGTAATTGCGGAGAGCGGCCGGTGATCTCACGGGCAATAGACGATGCCATTTCACGTATGGCGACCGGGCCGCGACACCCGCACCAGGTCAGATTGCAGCTCTTCCAACTGCCGTTCCTCCGCCGACCCTCGCTGAGATTTCGGATGGAACCGGTGAAGAACCGTTCGGCGCGCACCTTGGCCTCACCGACGGAGGTCGAGCCGTCGCTCGGTTCGCCGACGACGATGCGGCGGATGCCAATGATGTACCGCTCGTCCGTGGCCAGACAACGTGCGATGCAGCGCTCGTGCTCGGGGCGGTAGAGCTGCGGCAGCAAGCTCGATACATTCATTCCGACCACGTCGTCCGGAGAGAAACCAATTAAACGAGCGGCTGGGGCGCTGAACGAGAAAATGATTCTCTTCTCCTCAATCACGATCATGGCGCCCGCGAATTCCGCGATATCGATCATGGCTACGGGGTTGGGCGTTCACAAGAAAGGCCGCGCCGATCATGAGGCAGAGCAGGGGAGCGACGTTAGCCTGGGCCGCGGCCGCGACGAAAGCGGCAAAACGAGGACTGGAAGGTAGATGTTCATGACCGCGAGGTCCTGAACATATAGATTCAGCGCCGGGCAGAGCACGAGAGCCAGCGCGGCGGCGGCCGCGGCATTGCCAAAGCCTTACCAGAGGCGGTCTGACATGTTTCCTGGCAGACGCTCTTATTCAATCGACTCTACATTGTTTCCCACGAGGGGCCACCGGAGCAGAAGGCGCCTCAACTCACATCAATTGATTTCGCGGGATGGCTATTTGGGCCATATGCGCCAGTGCGTCGGCTGCACGGCTACGTGTTCTCCTGTCTTGGCCTTGATCCAGCCGCCGAAGGCCCGGCGGCAAGGAAAGACTACCCGGTGAATGGTACCACCCTCGATCACGGCAATCTCCAGATCCCGATCTGAGGGTGGCACCGTTTCGAGCCGCTCCCACGTCAGGTCGCCAGTAGATCTTACACGGTGTTCATCGCTGCTGGCTGACAAATTCAGGTAACCTTCTGAACACTTCGCACGAGATGGCTTGGCCGCCGCGATCGGGCGCAGCGCAATATTGCCCAGGCGGCGTGGTCTCGATTGCGCCAGTGGTGGCCGGGCTTTTATCGGCCGTGGCGCCGTTGAACCTTTCGCGCCGGGACATGATCTTCTCGCCAGCAGAGATATTGGGATTGGCGCTGCGAAACAACTCCCGGGCTACGGTTGAATCGATCTGGATCAGCTCAAGCCACCGGCGGCTGGTATTAACCGCTGTTCTGCAGAAGTTTAACTCGACTGCCGCTCCCGCAGCCTGACCCGCGGCGTGGCGAATGTCCCCATGGTCTGTCATGTCGAACATCCTTCGTTGGTGGAAATCTCCTTGTCCCACGTGGTCAGCGTGGGGCGTTCGGTTGAGCGCGCCGTTGTGAGCGGGAGGCCTTCCGGAGAACCGAAAGAGCCGGAACTCGCTTGGCACCATTCGGATGAGCCTAGCTGCGCTCGGCGTCGATCAGCGCTCGTCCGCGGCTCGATGAAGTGGACGCCTTCGCGCGCGGCGCAGGTTGTTGTGTGCAGGTCATCGGCACGCGGCTTGGGTGGATCCGGCAGCGCTCCTTGAGCAGTGTCGCCGGTATCTGGACATGAAAAGATGATGGTGCACCATGTCTTTCTGTCTGCCATGTGTGTGACGTTGAGCAGGAAGCTCACTTCTATCAGTAGGCAGTCGCCGCGTTATTGATACAGGTCAAAAAGAGCTGATGCGCATCTAGATTGGCCCCCCTCGAGCTGCGGCTGCGAGCCGCATATGGGATCGATCGTGATCAATAGCCGGCATTTCTGGCGTGATGGTGCATGGCGCACTCAATCGTGTTCAAGACATTCCTCGAGTCATCGGCGACTCAACTTTGTCGGTCGAGGGCATGAGTAGACCAGTTATCCCGCGGCTCAAACCAAAGTGCGATCCGCGAAGCTGGACAAACAGAGGTCGCGTGGTCTGCGGGACAACGGGAGCGCTCGGGCGTTGCCAGAGTCTCAACACTATCTCGATGGAGGAGCGGACAACCTTTTGGGATGCTGCTTGAGGCAGATCAAGTACTCTGGTGGCGCGGGTGGCACAATGGTAGATCAGCAAACCCACCACAAGAGCTGTCATGCCTTCATTTAATGTTCGGTTCATTAAAACCGTTTGTGACGATACCGGCCACGAACATCGTGCCTGTCAGGCAGCCTTCAAAGTCGATGCTGCCTCGTTGAGCGCTGCTGCACAGCAGGCTGAGGCCGACTTCTGCAAGCAAAAGAGTGTCCGCGATTGGACGGTCTTCGCCGATGTGATAGAGCTTCGAACCCCGCCTGCATTGCCGCCGGCATGGGCCGGTTAGCTTGACTTTGGCGCGGGAAGTCCGCGAATTGAATTGTGGGGCAATCTGTAATCTAAGCGTGATCCCCGACAGGCTCGCGTCGATCGTTGATTCGAGAACAACTGGTGATACTGGCGTCAAATCGGCGGGCCCGTTGTCTTACCACACCTAAGCGGACCTGCTGGAGGATT
>Ga0209589_1000137_pt1 | contig 78658 bp, 41 predicted proteins | sample CowpeawhiteBW_FD_187525 | JGI IMG/M metagenome (GOLD analysis project Ga0209589, IMG submission 187525) | Root nodule microbial communities of legume samples collected from California USA - Cow pea white BW (SPAdes) (version 2) | ecosystem: Host-associated > Plants > Roots > Nodule | place: USA... | reverse complement strand
GTGTCCCTGAAAGGAAGAAGAGAAGTGAGTGGAGATTGTAGTGTGATAAGTGTGATGAGCAGAGAAAGACTTACAGAGAAGGGAACCAATAGAGTGGAAGGGAAGTGTGTTGAGAGTGATAAACAGAGTGGTAGAGAAGATGATGCAAGGAGTGTGGAAATGATGGTTTGAGCAGTTTTCGAGAGACAAGGTGGCGCCATATGAGTGAGCGGTGGTTGTCGGTGTCGGAGGGACATTGAGACAGAATATCCCTCAAAACACGGTACAGTTCATTGGCTTCTGCTAGTGTTAACCCTGCGTTCACCAAGTCTTCTACTTGCAATTCGCTCACACTCTTCACCATCTCTTTCTCTCCTCTTTGAAATCTGGAAATTGAATGAAAAGTTGCAGAATGGTTGTTGAGTTCTTGAGTTTGAGGTGATTCAAGTGGATCATGCAGTATTTTCACACCACCTAACACTTCCAACTCGGTATTGTTAAAAAAAAAAAAAAAAAAAACTTTGAGAAAGGTTGGAACAACTTCACACGTGTTCCGTTTATTGCAGCTACCAACAGAGGCAAGGTCCCAAAGTTGACCACAACATAGGTAGTAGGTGACGCCTCTCCTCACAAACAACCAAACCAACCACGTTTTTTTCCCTCCAAAAATCATAATTAATAAGTTCATGTGAAATTATATTTTATTCATGTGAAATTAATAAGTTCTTAATTGGTTTTGAAAATAATAATTTAGTTTAATTAATTAGAAAATAGTTATTATTTATAAATGATTTAGTAAGTTTGAATTTAATTTATGCCTCTTTATTTTTTTTAATTTAATAATCCTAAATTTTTAACTTTAAAATTAAAATATTGTGGTAGTTCATTTAATAAATTGTGTTTTTTATAGATTCTTTTTAAAGAAAATTTTCATTTAAGTTATGTTAAAACATTTGATTAAACGATCTCTTTGAATTTTTTTTTTTACTGTTATTCTTTTATTCTATTTTGGTTTCATAGTTCAGTATTCTTGTCACTCAAATTAAGAACGCTGTCTATGTATTTGTAATATTTTAGCAAAAGGATTGGAAATAATGCCTAAAAAGGAAATAAAAAGATTATTTATGAAAACTTGGTCATAGATAACTTTTTCGCATTTTTTGTGTGTGTTTATAGTATTTACAGAGAAGTTTGTAAATAGTGTATACAAACTAAAACATATAATTGAATTTTATTGATTAAATTATACTTAAAAAAGACGTAAAATAAAATATTGAAAATTAATTATGTTAATTAAATTTTAATATTTTCTTAAAAAATCATCCAAAAAAAATTGGTTTTCTATTAATTAAAAAAAATTAATAATAAAAAATGCATACAAATTATTTATTGTTATCATTAATTTTAATAAAAATTATTTTATAGTTACTAAACTTTTACTAGAATAAAAAGAAAATGAACATGTGTTTTCACTAATATACATAACGTTTTGTCCCATGCCATACGTACCGATCTCTTTTTTCTGCTGAGTATCATCGAAACACCTTTTAATTTATAAAATTATAATTATAGTAATTAACAATTATAATTTAAAAACTCTATGTTACTATCATATATAACATGATATAATAGTCTGAAAAACGATCTATTTGAGATCTTAAAAATTAAAACAGCTAAATATAATACATTGTATTAACCTGAAAAACAAAGTATATGTTTTCAGAAGTTATTACTCACTTTTTCTAAGTATTTTAAGTTGCTTCCTCAAATAATATATATCAACATATTTTTTTCCCTATAATATATTCTTACTTCTCACAGATATCATCAAAATTCGGTTAATTAGAATCCATAACTTCTTTACAAAAGAAGTGAATTTAAAAGACGTGTTTTCCTTTACTCAACAAAACACATCTTTACAAATCTTTGTTGTTGTTTCCCAAAATTTAGTTAAACAAACAAATTTAATATAACAAAGTAAATAAAAACAAGAACTGAGAAAACAATTAAAAGCATGTGATGATAAATAACCATTATCCAGTTACAACTATGAAGAATCAACTAAGTCACTCTCCAGAACAACGAGCAAGGATGAGTTATTATTGAATTATTAACTATCATTCTCATTTACATAAACACTGGAACACTGTATAAGATTTAAGTTAATAAAAGGACAGTTGTACCACATTCACTTGGCAAATCGAACAGTCCACTCTGCAGCAATACCATCATGTTTTGCTCTGTCTCCTGAATACAAGTGAGCAATGCCAGGGACAACAGCATTATCTGCAAAAATTATTACAACTTTATACTCCAAGATCATAAATGCCTACTTGATATGTTGATGGAAAGTGTTGGTGTTATTAATATTACATGTTTGAAAACAAGATTTCATCAGCCACAGCAACTTTTTACAGTTAAGGAAGAGAAGTATGAGATAAGATGGTTGATAGATATGATGAAGAACAGAAGAAAAAAGAAATGTGTGTGAAAACATGATGTAGGAATTATATCACAGAGCTGATTGGTTTAACAAAACGCTTTTATATTCTTATTTTCTGTTTTAGAACAAAAATGAATCATATTGTCAAATCAAGCAACCCCTTAACTTGGTTGAATCCAAAGTGTCAAAAAAGAAAACAAAATTAGTTGGTGTCCCTGTTACAATGTGCTACATCTCCAATACAGGGCAAGGCTGAAGAATGAACTAACATACAGACCATCAACAACCTCCATTTATAGCAACAAAATAGAAAATGAATACAAGACAGGTGAATACAATACAATGACCAAAATAGTCATATGAATAAGTATTTTTTTAAGAGGTTGGAAGAACTTACAATGATCAGGATTTGTGAAAATTGATCTAACTGCAAGTAGCACCTTAGTAATTGTTAGTGCTGGACTCCAATCATCCTTCAATATTCCCATACTTACAAGGCCGTCAGGGTCTACATTGCAGTGGTAAATGCGTGTTTTGAATACCACCTGCAATCTCATATCTTTAATTTAAGATACTAAAACACTGAAATTACTGCAACAGCAATATCCATTATTTTCTGGTTTGTTTGCATATCGCTCCTTTGTTTCCAGAACCACTACCACTCTTCCTTGATCAGGGGAAGTTTATGAAAATCAAGAAAAACAGAAGGAGGATAATTTAGGCTCTTCATAAAAGATTTTGAACATTTCTCAGAAGGTTTGTGCAGGATTTCAAAACAAAGGTGATATACTTTTAAAAACTGCAAAAATAGAAGAGGTAACAGTAATATACTCAAAAAGGGGAAAAAATTTATCTGCTCCAAATTTCAATTTACGAAACTAGAATTTAAAAAACAGATGGAAGTTCACACTGATCCAATCAACTCCCTAAAACAGCACAGCAGACAGCAAACTTTCCATTTGCCAAATCAAAAGCCAAAAATATGTACATTCAAGCAATTGATGAAAAACCTTTTCCAATGACAATTGTTAGCACAGAGACTAACATGGACATTGCGACACACACACACACACACACACACATATATATATATATATATTGAACATCATTAAGAATTAATTAAACTGACAATAAAGATTTATTTATCCAAAATCATCTACAAACAAGGTTAATCAAATATATCAATCTAAACACATTGTCATCTTATACAAAAATGAATTTAATTCATCTATCTAAATCCAAAAAAAGTGAAAAGTTTCAAGACATTTCATCCCCTTCTTGATCATCATCATTGAAAAAGACACTTTAACGAGGTTCATCAAAAACAAAATAACTTTAAAATTTCACATTATACTAAGATATGATAGTAGAATAAATCAAAAAAGTTCCTAATAATACATATATAATCCAAATACTCTTGATTATATACGATTTGATCCTTATTTCTATAATTATAATAGAACTTAACACAAGTTTGAGTTTTTAAAAAATCACCATGTCTTTTTAAATAAGACATTTCACCGATACGTATGGTGCATCTGCCGTATGTGTGTTGGTATCCAATTCATGTCAAACATAGGGACACACCATTGAGGAGACATGTTTGAGCTTCCTAGTTTGTCTAATTCTTACGAAATGAGCATCTAGTGATTATATATCTTGGAATTTTGGACAACCTTCCTACTCTTGAAAAGGAAAGGTGACACGAACATTCAATTTTATTTATTTTCCAAGAATTATACGCCATATCCTTATTTTCACAACAGTGATGATAGCTGAATGGTCCTCAGAATTAATTTGCTTTTTTTTTAAGGGACTCTACCCCAGTCTTGACTTTAAGATTTCCTACTCATGTCCATGAGAAAACCCATCCCAAAAAGACTGATCTGTTAAGTGAGAGAATACTCTACCTAACCACTCATTGAATGATTTTCATTCTAACTCTTTAAGCACATGTATCATGTATGTACTTCCCTAGCTGCTTCTTTTCAAGTCACTCTTCCACATGAATTCCATAAAATTAGTCTGTTGGGTAAAGAGCCTCATGGCTCAAGTGCCACATTGAGCCCCTATACTCAATATGGAACATAATAATCAAAGACAAGTTCATCGCTTTGCAAAACCGAACTAGTGACTGATGGAACTAGTGACTGATGGACTAAGTCATGTGTACAGTCTGCTTGAATGACTCAAGTGATCGAGAGAATCATGGTCCAAATGTGTACCCCATGTGCAAATTGATAAAGCCTGTCTTGATCCACAACCAATCCTAATAAGTAAATATCAACATCATCCATAAACAACTTTATCTGGTCAACAAGTAGCATGGATTCCAAGGAATTGAATCCAGTCATTGTATAAAATACAGCTTCATGTCAAGCATGTATACAACATGTCAGAACACGCATTTAACAGTAACCTTTGTTCTACCTAAAAATCTAGTCTGAATCTAAACCCCTTAGTTCCTTGTGGCTTACTGTCTACATTGTCAGGCAGTCTCTAGTCCTCCTGGGTCTTGATTCACCAAGCATGCGCACCAATAAACTCGACTAAAGAGTCGACAGAACCAAAACTGTGCCATATCTCACCAAGCTCAATGAACTAGGAGTATTCCACTTTGGATAATAGGTATTGTAACTAGTATTACAGTGATCAATTTAATTGGTATTTTCTTTTATGCTTCATTTTCCGAATTGGGCTCATCGCTGTAGTAATTGTATTCTAATATGATTTTTTAAATGAAAGCATAATAACTCAAGAGGGATCCACTCTATCTTTGAGATATGCAAGCGGATCCCCTTCAGTTCTTAATTCAACGACAAAATGACAGATAAAACCATATATCCAACTTGACAGAAGTCAAAATGGAAGGAATTCAATGAAAAAATATTTCGAAGACTACACGTCATCTTCTGATTAGAAAGAGACACCCTATGGGCTGTAGTTCTTAAGAGAAAATAAAAACCAATGGCTAAAGATTCATACACACCCACAAGCGTGAAAATTCATGCAAATCTTTCACCTTTACTTGTGAAAAGGAAGAAAACACATGTTCTAAAACATTACTATAGAATGCTCTATAAATAAAAGGGAAAAAGTTAGAAGCACTTCGTACACTTTTTTGGTTGTATAAGTACATAACCTATAAAATAAAGGACAGAAGCACTTCTATCACAACTAGCAACAAAATGATCAGATCCAGTCCAGCAGACGGCTAGCAAAATTCTTCTACACGCCAATGCAAACACTAAATTATGAGAAAGAAACATCAACTGAAAAAAGACGCTAAATAATAATTTGTCACACTTACTAATAAGTCAGGTAATGGTTATTGCGGCTGTTTGGCTAAATTTCCTAATTAGAAGAAAAAGAATAAGGAAAAATGAAAACAACACTAGTTCAGAGTGAGTTAAGTTTGCAAAATACGTACGCCTAAAACAAACTAACAAACAACATACAAGGGAAATTGAAACAAGTATCAGATTAGAAAAGATGAAAAGGATTACTCAAAAGAAGTACATGTTCACTCCTTTGTAGAAAACATAGAATTGAATGGTGCAAGAAACATGAAGAACGTACCTGGGGAGGCTTGAAGGGATAATCACTGGGAAATTTGATGTCAAGGAAAAAGATTCCACCTTGGTAGGGTGTTCCTACAGAGAAGAAGTTGATAAAGGAAAAATCAGAGTTGGGAAGATGATAGGACAGTGATAGGATTAATAAACAGAATTGGGAATGTGTAGCTACCTGGGGTTCCAATAATGGTGGCAATCCAGTGATATAGGTTATCGCCCTTAGGGCCAGCGGAGCAATCGGGAGGAGGGTCGTTGTTGAGTTCCACCATTTCCCTCTGAATCCTCTTTCCTGAAGCCGACACGGAGGTTGTGGGTACCCATGACGATGTTGAAGAACTCCACGATGATTTTCCTCCTCCTCCTGATATCATCATCAATCTCTCAAACCCCAAACAAACTCAACAATTATCTTCTTCTTCAAACTTTCCACAACCAAGGACCAGAGTGTTTCATTTCATCCTCTCCCATCTTTTGCTCCCCACAACCAGTCCACTACATTTTTATCTCAAGAATTTCAACTCAAATGTTATGTACTAATGTAATGGATAATGTCCAAAATTTGACATATGCGATCATTAATCGAACTCAAATGAACAGCTATGTTATATAAAAAAGTCTCCAAAACATATAATATTTTATATTTAAATAAAAATTATTCTTTAACTTTATATATAATATAATTATGGTTACATTATTTCATTCAAATATTAAATTAGAGGATATTATTGTTAAATATTTTTATATTTGTAACTAAAAAAATTAAAACTAAAATATCTTCTTATTAATTAATTTTTTTAGAATAATATAATTATTCACTATTTTTATAATTTTTACTTCCTTATGTTTTGGGATTTTATTTAACTAGATTTTTTTTAGTTCCTTGTATTTTGGTAGGATTTTATTTCACTATATTACTTTTAAGTTTTCATTGTGTTTTTTTATGTTCTTTAAGTGCGGAGGTATCTCGTACTCTTTCTAATTTCTAAACCAATGAGTATCTTCATAATTCTTAGATTTTGGAATTATCTCTTATTGTTCCTAATTCCTAAACTTCGAAGGTATCTCTTTCTCTTCTTAAACCTCAGAGATATTTATTATTTACATCTCTACATTGTGCCTACAATATTAGAATTGATGGGATTAATATAAGTTTGAGTATTCTTCCTAAACCTCAAAGTATTTGTTATACGCAAAGCGCCTAATCCAATTGGGTTACACAAATTCAGCACTACACTAACTTATTTATAAGACTTAATCGAAGAAAAGACGAGGGTGGAAGCATTTTACAAACAATAACAACACAAAATGTTAACCCTAACCTAGATAACTCACACTTAAAAAAAAAAAATCCATCTACAATCTTTCATTTTATGAAAATAATAATGGATAACATCACTAATTGACGTGTGTATTTTAGTGTCGTGTGTGTTTTGGTGTTTAAGTCTTGCAAAGGCTATAAATATACATAATTTTTTGTCATATGTTCTTTAATATGAATTATTATGGCCTTAACAAGGGTTAAACAATAAAACACACACACGTCAATAACATGATGTTATCCATAATCCTTAAAAAAACCAAGGTCAAATCTTCATATGGAAACAAAATTTGTCACCCTATGAGTCTTTAACCTAATAATGAGATGTGATAATGTCCAAAATGTGACATGTGGCCATTAATTGAACTCAAATGAACACCTATATTATATAAAAAAGTCTCCAAAACATATAGTATTTTATACTCAAATAAAAATTATTCTTTAGTTTTTCTTATAATCAGAGTTACATTGTTTCATTCAAATCTTAAATTAGAGGGCATGCGACCATTAATTGAACTTAAATGAACATCTATTATATAAAAAGTCTCCAAAACATATAATATTTTATACTTAAATAAAAGTTATTCTTTAGTTTTTCTTATAATCACAATTACATTGTTTCATTCAAATCTTAAATTAGAGGGACATTGTTGTTAAATATTTTTATATTTGTAATTAAAATAATTAAAATAAAAACATCCCCTTATTAATTAGTTTTTTCACAATTTAATTATTCATTATTTTTCGAATTTTTAGTTCATTATGTTTTAGAATTTTATTTGACTAGATTCTATTTTTTTTAGTTCTTTGTATTTTGGTGGGATTTTATTTGACTAGATTGGTTTTAAGTTTCTTGTGTTATATCTTTTATTCTTTCTAAATTGCAGAGGTATCTTGTATTCTTTCTAATTTCTAAACCAGTGAGTATTTTCTTAATTCCTAAACTTCATAATTATTTCTTACTGTTCCTAATTCCTAAACTTTTGGAATTATCTCTAATCGTTCCTGATTCATAAACTTCGAAGGTATCTCTTTCTCTTCCTAAACTTCGGAGGTATCTCTTACTCTTCCTAATTCCTAAACCTCGAAGGTATATATTTCTCTTTCTAACTCCTAGACCTGAGAGGTATTTATTATTTACATATCTTCATTGTGCTTATAATATGGGAGTCCATGGGACTGATATAAGTTTGAGCATTCTTTCTAAATCTCAGAGGTATTTGTTATACACAAGCTCCCAACCAACAAATTCAGTACTACACTAAGTCAGTTACACGACTTAATCGAAGAAAAAATGTGGACAAAAGCATTTCATAAACAATGCAAATGTGGAAATGAAAAAAAAAACCCAGGCAGGTGTCACATAAAATTGTCAGAGAAGTTGTTAAAATATGTATGTTAAAATATCATTATACTAATGTGATAAGAAATTTTCTCCATAACAAAAGTTCGTGATAGTTTATCATACGTTACAATTTGTTTTCTTCATAAGTTCGTCGAATAACTGATATTTTATTTATCACATTTAAATAAAAATTAATTAAAAATGTAGGATTAATTTAATTATTTATCGAGTTCCGCCATCTCATAACAAACTTAGAGCATTGACACCCTAATTACATTATGTCATCTTCATAGTTGAACATTGAACATTTTTTACCCTGTATTTATTTGGGCTTGTTTCGGATAACAAATCATAGAATAAGACATTGACACTAGTAAAGTTTCCTCAAATGATACATATTTCTACTCCCAGTGCACCTTACCCATATTATTTGAAGAATAATATTGCATTGTGTAACCAATAAGAAAAGTTATTATGGTTATGAGCATTTGAAAAATATGAGATTATGTATAACCTCAAGAAACTTCAAGGGAAGTGCTAATATACGCCTTAATTGTTAAAAGAAGTACAACATTATACCTCAGTATATCATACACTTATAGATGTTAAAAGGAAGTAGAAGGATTATTTTACAAATCTAAAGTTTCTTGAGATTGTAAATAATCACCTTGTTTTTAATATTTACAATTTTTTTTATCCATGTACACAATTTAATACTTTCCAAAAGAAAAATCAACGAAAAAGTTGTTAGAATAAATTCGACAGTGACACTGCTTGCATCCATGTGAATGAGTATCCACTTTTATTAACTTTTATGACATTATATTTCATAGCACTTGATGATAAATTTTATGTATCATTAGTAGTTTTTTACGAAAAATAAAATCAATCAAGGAATTGTATTCACAACAGTAAAACTGTTGATATAACACGTAAACTAAAAAAATGGTTACTTGATAGTTATAGATTATATATATGAATAAACAAACAACTCCCCACTGCCTGAGTAGCAAGTGTATCGCGTGCCATGCTGTATTTTCGGATGGTAGTAATACTCTCTCATATATGTAAATCATTTTTACATTGATGCTGAAATGAATGAATTCATAGAAGAAATTTGATCAGCAAGAAAACTTGTAGTTGCAGATGAATTTTGAACATTCAGAAATATAGCAGATTGAAACTTGAGATCATAATACAAATCTAAATTTAAGAAAGAAGCCATAGAATGGTGGAACTAAAAGCTGCTTGAACCTGAATGACATATAACAAGAGTTATCAAATAGGCGAAGGCAAGGAGCGATTTTGCTGTGTTTGTTTCATGTGAAGTGAAAAGCCCTGTAAACGATCTAACTTTACTACTCCTGATATTTCAAAATTGTGGTCCAAAATATGCTTCCATGCAGCTGCAGATGCTAGCCTCCATCTTGAACAAGCAAACCTTAAAAGGTATCATACTGAACTGTAACACCTAATCTGTGCTAACCTTCTCCTCAATACTTGAGTTGCTAAGTATTACTACACCAATTATTATAAGTATGGCACCTGCAAACCACTGTGGAACAGTTCTTTCATCAGAAAAATGCACAATTCAAGAAACTGAATATACAAGAGGTAAATAACCGGCTACAAGGTTTTCGATGGTTTAGTTATTTATTTACTGTCAGCATCAGTAACAAAGTAAGAAAAGCCAAGTATCCCTCTACGCGGTTAGAGCAACAAAAGCAGGAGCAGGACAACATTTAAGGGTCATCTGTTTGGTGACCCCTGAAAATTAACTGTCTCAGATAGCGTTTGTAAAATTGATTTTGAAGTGAAGCGATTTATGTTTGGATTTTTTTTATTCTAAAATCAAGTTAGTAGAAAAAACTCCATTATTGTTTTGTTGCAACATATAAGCTATATAAAGTTTTTTTGAATCAATTAATTTGGACACAAAATCAATTCATCGAAATGAAGCAAACGTGTGAATGTTTACCTAAAATTACATTAAATGGTATTTCAAGGTCATCTTAAATGATCTCATGTGAATCCAAACCGAACACACTAAAACCCAAAGATAGACTTGATGTGTAAAAGTGCATCAAAAACTCATCCCGGAATAGTTCAGCTAAATTTAGGGGCATACCAAACTGACTCTAGCCCACAACCACAATAACTCTGAAGCATCTATAAGGTTAACCTGCTTAATTCTTAATCCAAAAACAATTACAAGTCCGAAATAGGGATTGATGGAAGAAAGCTTAGCTTCCAAGATCCAACCAGAGAGAATAGTTCCAAAATGGTGTATGTGAAGGTTCCAGGGATTTTAAAGGCAGATTACGGCACTTGTTTCTGCCTGAACATTGCTATTGCGTAGCTACTCACAATTAGAGTGTGATTCTAAATCGCATGAAATGGAGCAGCAGGTCACAACAGGGTTTCAACATCATTATGTTACTTTAAGGAAAATAGTCAAACTTCAATCTCCTACTCCAAGTGTTGCAGTGTAGAATGTTTCCGGGGTGTGGGAGATACTTAATTTCACATCAGCAATTTAAAACCATGTAAGGTTCTAAAGTCTAACAAATAACAAGATTATAAAAAATTATTTGTAGATAGTTTTAAATGACCATGTTAGACGTAAATGGAGTAAACCAACAAGTTAAAACATTCAAAATTAACCAAACTTCATAACAATGTGAGAACAAATATGAACCAGAAAAAAAGTAATTAACTTTTCTATAAATTTTAAAATTAGTTTATATACAAGCAAAACATAAAAATGTACAAAAGTCATATTAAAATGTTTCCGGGTAAATTAACTTATAGATAAACTAATTGTCATTTTTTCTTCTTATTTTTTCTTTATCGGAAGTGTTCTTGAAAAATTATTTCAAACATGGCCACAGAAAGGATTGTGCATGAATTGCAATTACACTATGGATAAGAGAAAGTGTACCTGAAAAGAGAGTGATTCCCGAAAGAAGAAGAAACCTGCTAAACCGGAAGAGATAAAATTGGTAGCGAAATTGGTGACAGTTGCCTGAAGAGAGGAGAGAGCTTTAAGGCTATTGACATAACAAGCCCACATCGTTACATTGAACAGTAACACCATCCCGTATCTGAAAAACTGTTCCGTTCGCAGTGAGTAACAAAGATCGAAGAAAAGAGAATTGATTATAATACGAAATGCAGAAGTGAAATCTGAATGATTAACCTAACCTGGTGAAGAGGGAGCTTTACGGAAATGGCCGCAAGAGCGGCGTTGAATCCAGCAGAAACTGCCCACGCGTACCCTTTTCCGTTAGTGCCTGAACCCGACACTCTCTCCATGTTTCGATTCGATCGATCACAAATTCAAATTAGGGCAAAATATTATTATTGGATTTGTTCTTTTGCAAATGTTGACTTTGATTCAAATACGTTGTCAACTTTTCTAATTAACGGGTCTTGATCGTGATTTATATAAAGAAAAAAATCAATGGTAGAAAAAATATATGACTTACTTTTTTAAATTCTTGGTATTGTTTCATTATATAAGTTTTTAATCTATAATTATATTCTTTAGTCTAATTTAATATGGTTCTTTGAGTGGACTTTATTCTAAAATGAGTTTTTTTTTACATTTTTTCTTTCTTTTGTTACACAGTTTTTTTCTTGAAATGATATCAATTTAAGTTTAGAATTATATCCATAAGCTGTCTTTGTTTTTCATGTCTCTGCTGCTATTAGGATGTATTTGTATGCTTATAATGTTTTTTAACAATTTCTCAATCCACTTTTCTTAACATGAGTCTTAACATATATTTGCTTGCATTGTTTATTCAATGCAAAAGTTTACTATATTTTGAAGTTATTGTCATCTTAGTCAAATCTTGACATATTATGCATAATTTGATTTAAGATTGAAAATACGAAACACTGAACTAAAACAATACCAGCAACAAAAATTTCCCTTTCAACAACATAAATCTCGCACCAAGAATGTTCAACAAAAACACGAAATTTGTGTTTGTAAAGAATAGGGTTTGCTGTGAAGAATGGAAGAGCGGTAACAGAAATAGCGTTTGCTGTGCGAAAATAAAACTTGCATTTTTATACTTCAAAAATTATAATATTAAAATATTAGTATCGGGTATTAAAAAAATTTAAATGAAACCCATACTTGATCATTGTTATCCATTTTATCTAATTTCATGTATGCATTCTTACATGAATTCGGAAAAAAATTGATAGTCCATTTACTTTTTCTTTCGGATTTTTCGAATTTTGGTCCATTGCTGACAATTTGTTCCCGTTTGATTATATTTATCATCATATTTTTCCATGGTGAGAATTTTTCATCCCATAGGAAGGGAGTCTCCATAACCTCCATAATCTCTAAAATGGAAGTTTGTCTCTTCCTGAAGAAGAGGCCAGTTTGTATATCTTAAAGAAGCAAATAAAATAAAAAAAAAATACTAAAATTCAATTATCGGCGAATTAGAAGAAACATTAATAAAAAAAAAAGAAAAAAAGAAAAAACTAAATTAAATAACTACCTATCTTAAGAGTGATGAATTACAATGATCCCAAATGCACTAGATGGGACACATCTGAAGAATAAAATGGACAAGAAAAGTTAGAAACAAAATCGATGATGAACACATACACTACACGAATCATTAATGAGCATTCACAGAGCTAAAAATACAGCAATTGCAGATATCAAATACTTAAGGCTACAAACTTGCAGCTTCATACTTCCACCAAAGGGGCTTGATGGTCCAAGTGCCGTTGGAGGTAGACTCAATCCACCAGTGCTCGAGTTTGAACTGATGAAAAAAAAAAACATGAACGTATAAGAAATTTAAAAAGTACCAATTAATTATTGGGTCTATTTGGTGTAAAGAATTAAGTCAAATTTAAAATGTTAGTTTTTTTTTTACAGTTATTTGTACGGTTCCATTTATCAGTTGTTGTTTCTGCCTGACTGCTATATATATTCTTGTGGCAGTCATGTTCAATAATAAGGTAGAAAAATCTCCAAGATTGATCAAGAAACACATGGCTGGAATGGATGGAATGATACTAGGGGCTCTACCAGTGTTTGATGGGAAGCTGTTTGATGATTGGCGGATAAAGATGCTTGCCCTTTTTGGTTTCCAAGATGTTGCAGAAGTGGTCACTGAAGGGTTGGCAGAACTGGGGTTGAAAGCCACTGATGAAGAAAAGAAAAACTATAAGGTGCAGCAGAAACTTGATAGCAAGGCACGGTTCCTCATCTACCAATGCGTCAATTCCAAGATCTTCAACAAGATCTCAAAGGCAGCTACTGCCAAAGAAGCATGGGGAATCTTGATCAAGACCTATGGTGACGGTGATAAAATCAAGAAGGTAAAACTCCAAACTCTGCGAAGGCAGTTTGAATTTCTGAATATGGAAGAGAGTGAAACCATATCAGATTACTTTGACAAAATTCAAGAACATGTGAATGCTATGAGAGCCTGCAATTACAGCGTCTCAGATCAGCAAGTTGTAGATAAGATCCTGAGAACTTTACTTCCAAGGTTTGACCATGTGGTGGTTGCAATCGAAGAAAACAGAGACTTAGACACCATGGAAATTGAAGAACTGCGGCATTCGCTTGAAGCTCACGAATACAGGATAAATGAGAGGAGGAGACACACTCAAGAACAAGCTGCACAGTACAATTATAAAGAAAAGAACAAAGGTGGCAAGAAAGGCAACAAACAGAAACATGGTCACAAATCTTGTGATTCTGAAGATACTACCAAGACGAAAGATCATAAGTCAAAAACTCCTTCCAGTGGAAGCAAGGAGTGGAAGTTTGACAAGAAGAAAGTCAGGTGTTATAATTGCCAAAAACTGGGCCATTTTGCTCGAGATTGCTGGGAGGGAGAAGAAGCATAGAATAAACCGAAAAACCAAGTAAACATGGCACAAGATGATAATTCTGATTTGCAGTATTCTATCTCAAGCTTTGCACTGTTAACTTGTCCACGTAGGAAGTGAAACCGAGTCTTAATATCCAGCAACTCACGGAAGAAGACTTGGTTTCACTTGCTACATGAACAAGTTAACAGTGCAAAGCTTGAGATAGAACACTGCAAGTCAGAATTGCAACTTGCAGACCTGTTTACCAAGGCATTGAAGGCTGAGAGATTTAGAAACTTGAGGGATTCTGTCAGTTTTTTTCTACAGCTATTTGTACTGTTCCATTTATCAGTTGTTGTTTCTGCCTGACTGCTATATATATTCTTGTGGCAGTCATGTTCAATAATAAGAGAGGTATTGTTTCTGTATCTTTTGACCTTTTGTTGCTTTGTTCCTATATTTCGAAACTTTTTTCTATAAATAGGTCTAGAAGAGAAAAAAAAGAAAAATTAAATTCATTTAATCATGAGTTCATTTGTGTAGCTCATTTATTATAGCTAATCCAGTAGATAAACTAATTTTTGTTGATAAAAAAAAAAATATTCCATTTTTTCTTGTTCTTTTTCTCTATTAAAAGGGTTTACAGAAAAAAATTCACCAAAAGACCTTAAGTCTAATAATGTATTAAGGATGTATAAAGATTAAGATTCTATACCTTCCAGTAAATATACAGGATGAAGAACCTGAAACAAAGTACACAGAATTAATTGGTTAAGTAACTACCTACAATTCCTCAACACAAAGATATCTAGGAAATGTTTCAATGGCACCCATATTTATAAGATGCATGTTTGAAAGTGTCCACACCAGTAGTTTCTCTTTTATGCAATTATTAGTTTCAGCTTTTCAGGTTACAATATGATATTTATAGTAGCCTATTACGTAGAGCTCATGAAGCTTCAACAGGTTTTATATCTAGGCCCTGAGGATCATAAATACTACTACCATATTGCCAAACCAAAAGAACAAACTTCAGAAACTCTATCAAACATTAAAGAGTTTGTGGTTTTGGACATTGAGCCTCACACATAAGAGACCAGCAACCATGATATCTTAACCGGAAACTAGAAATAGAATCAGGATAAAGGCATAGATATGCACCCAGTCAACAGTAATACTGCTACAGATCCAATTACCTAGGCCTACATAACAAGTTAATAGACAACTGAAGTGCAACTTATTGACACTGTCACTCTAATTCAGTAACTACTATCAATCAATGAAACTGGAATCAAGAGATGTTGTATTACACTACGATCAATGAAGTAAGGGATACATTATTTATTCTAATATTCAACAGAGTAATGAATCTATACTTTAAGGTGATGCCAATGATGGTTATTAAATTCAATTTGAACAGTACAAACCTACAACTTTACATCACTCTTACAATGATTCAAAGACTTCTTGCTAAACTTATCTAATGCTAATAATAATATGACAAATAGAGACAAGGTCACCAACCAAAGACTTTATTAGAATCCATAATTTTATTATACCACAATGTTTTGCAGGGGGGGTTAGAAGTATTTATTCAACTTCAATCTTTGGCGAAGCCATAGATGTGTAGTGGTGTAATTTGGAAAAAGTATGTAGGCATATGTGCCTATAAATTGATAAGCTATAGTTATAATTGTTTCCTTGGCCCATTGGTCAATCAAATAGATATGATTACGGTGACCAATGATGCTCTCAGTTTCCTACAACTGTTAGTGCGCAATTTGGAAAAAGAATGGTTATATGTGTTATAGAGAACAATAGCAGAATATGAGTTAAAACAAAAACAAGAAATCATATCAACTTACTAGGATCCTTAGAAGTAATTGTAGCGGTACCGTCAAAGTCGCAAGTTCCACCAGTACTATGCTTTCTTTGATAATAATCATTGTAAGCATAAGATGCATGACTTTTCACATTATTCGGGAGATAGCATGGTTGCCCGGGTTGAATTGCAGCACAATTAGCTCCTCCTTGTCCACAAGCCCAGCTCAGGCCAGCTTGCAGCTTATCGGTGTCTGCTCCGTCTTTAGCCACACAAAAAACTCCTGAAGAGTTTCCAGCGGTAATCTGGTCAGAAGCACCAAAACTCAAAGGAAAAACAGTACTCCCATTGGAATAAAAGATGCCCCAATTTTTTTCTGATACGGGTCCGCTCCTCTTGTCTTCATTAAACAATTCATATATATATGTATTGATGGCTATGTTTGGCTGACTAGGAGGACCTGAATCATTCATGACCCGCTGAATCATGTTATTAATGTAGAGTTCAGCATTTTCTTCAGTAGCATCTGGTTCATTGGCTCCACCAAATGATGGCCAGCCAGTCTCTGTGACAATAATGGGTATATTATTGAAATTCGACGCTTGTATAGAGTAGTAGGTAGCATCCACCATAGCATCAAACATACTGTTATAATGAAACAGAGTGTTTGGGTCAACAATTTGCTTCACCGAAGGGAGAGGTCGGAAAAGTGCATATTCAATAGGGAAAATACCATCTCCTTTAGTGTATCCATAATAAGGGTAGGCATTTAACATGTAGGAGGAATTGGTGTTCTTCAAAAATTGAAGTAGTTGATATATAGTACTGTTCAATGAAGAGTTAAAGCTGGCAGCAGAAGGAGGAAAAGGCTTAGGGATAATATCCATAGATTGAGGAGTTGAAACTTTGACCTGGAAGTTAAGGTTTGCAGCAACCAGGGCTTTGTGAAGAGAATTCATGGCAGGAACCAGAACAGGAGCGACATTTGGGATTGTTGAAAGAACCTCACTGCCAACTGCTATTGCTGTAATATTGGTGGAAGGGACATAAGCAACAACATTTTTATTAATCCAGGCTGCAGCTGCTGATGGAGATTCTCCAATCTTCAGTACCTCCTCATTGGTGACACCAACAATTACTTCAATACTTGTGTTTGAAAGTGCTTGTAGTAAGTGCACATTAGCATCATACAAACGCACATGAGTAATTTGATTAGCCCGTAGAATGTCAACTATATTCGAAGCAGATGGCAAATCAGTAACATCAGTGCCAATGTTTACCCCCACGTATGCACCTGCAAGTTTAAAAATTAGATCTAGCTTCAACTGAAAAAGATAATACTGTCAAAACCGTACACCCACATACCTAATCACTTCCCCTTGTGGTAACTCTAACACATTTATTAAAATAAACATGAACAACGTACAAGACATGTGGTCATCCTTTTATGTAAGAAAAACAGTAATTTTTCACTGTAAAGTCCTTGCTCGTAACTATCAATCTCAATCCAAAAAGTTCCAATCCAAAATTTAATTGACACACAGTGTAACTACAAAATCTCACAGGACAATACAGTAAGTAGACGGCTCAAAAGAACAAAAATAGAGCAAAAAAAGTCAATTTGAGATATACAGAACAAACACACGCTAAGGTAACAGAACAGGTATAAATTACCTAATGTGGTGGTAAGCATAGTTAGCAACAAAACACTCGCAAGCCATGTTTCAAGCGTCATCAAGCCAGCACAACCTCAGCACCAAGCTCAGACCAATGTTGCTGCCCAGCAAAGCCTTAGCTATCAAACTTCAGCCAAAGAAAACACGAAATCACATTTTGAACAATTAAACTCACCAACAAAAACACAAACAGCAAACTAAAATATACAAAGACCAAAAGTAGGACAAAACAACAATAACCAATGTACAAACCCCACGTGCACTCTAGCACGAAATCTGACTTACACAAAATCAAATCTAGTAAGAACAAGTTTTCCAAATAGGTACATTGTGCACATCAACGCTCAGTCAAAACAAACATAAAAAATAAAAAAGTTTGCGTTTTTACAGACCTTTCTAAAAATGGAGAAGAGAGAGATGAGGGATTCCCCTTTTATTACAAAATAACCTAATCCTGGTAAAAGGGTTTGCAAAGAAAACAAGAGAAATGCAGTGTATGGACCTGATTCTGTTAGAAATCCAGTAAAGTGGGTGTTGGGTAGCTACTCTTCTCTAGTTGAAAGGTGGAACAGAACAAAACAAACAGAAAAAAGGTAACAACTTTGAGCACAGTACCAAGTATCAGAAGCTGAAACAATGAGAAAATTGAATTGGGGGATTTGGGTTGCAATGTGTAGGTGCAGTGATGCATTCAACCAACTAGTTTTTTGTGTGTTAGAAGAATAAATGAGAATGAGTTGGGGAAGAAAGAGAGAGTGAGAGAGAGAAGGAAGAGGTAAACAGTGTGAGGCAAGTCTCAGTCACTTTTGTGTCTGAATTGCTCACTCTCCACTGAGTTATTACTACCAGACAACATTACATCCACATCATTGCCTTCCATTTTGCCCTATGCTCTTCCTTTCTTCTCTCTTCATTTACCTTTTATTTTATTTTTCACATTCTTTTATGTATCTGCACATGCACCTTTCAATTTCTTTATTCATGATTCATAAATAATGCATGCACCATAAAGCTTCTTTTCACTTCTTTGATCAAAACATTATTCCCTCTTTGATATATCATATTTCTAACATAATGTAATAAAACTAACTCATTTTTATAAAAATGTTAACCAAGGTAATTTTCATTATTATTATTATTATTTAAATTCCTTTTTATTATTTATTGATAAGAAACACAAAGACTAATAATAATTAATAAGAAATAAGAAATCTAAATCTAAAAAATTGTATATAAATTATAAAATGTTTTATGAAAATACCAATAACTTGTTCTTAAAAATTACTATTTTAGGTGTTGTTTATGAAATAAAGTAGAATCGATAATATATGGATTAAATATGTTTTTTGTCCTTCAAGTTTCATTGAATTTTGGAATTAGTCCATCTTCGAAACTTTATACCAATTTAGTTATTCATCTTTAGAAATGTGTGGATTTAGTCATTCTTACCAAATTTTGTTAAGTATATTTGACATTTTAAACGCATTTTATGATAATATTTGTGTTATATTGAAGCGAAAAATGTGTCAAATGATATAAACAATTCAAATACTATCATGAAATGCGTTTGAAACGTCAGATAAACTTAACAAAATTTGGTTAAAATGACTAAATTCATATATTTTTAAAGATAAAAGACTAAATTGATATAAAATTTCGAAGAAAACCTAATTCCAAATTTCACTGAAACTTGAGGGACCAAAAACATATTTAACCCTTAAATTTTTTAACTACTCATTGCATTTAGTTCTGTTTCCATACAAGATTTTTTTGTTAAAAAAGTATGTCTAAGAAAAGAAGTTCAATATAATTGATATTTAATCTAAGAAGATTCAAGATTTGCTAAGAGGGTTAATGAACGATTAATGTGGAAAAAACCATGTGCGTGCTTAGGATAAATTTTTATCTTACAGTAAACAGATCATTTTAATTTTATAAATTGTATTTTCTATGTGTTATAAATAATTTAAATTATGATGTAAATTTATTTTCAATTTTCATGATTTGTAAAATAGTGAAATTTAATTAGAAATCCATACACATATTCTTATTTAAGAAACTTTTTTTTAATGTAGTGGATGGAAAAATAACTGCTGAAAATAAGTTATTAATTCTGATTTGTATATTGTATAAAAAAAATAGATGAATTATTTTATTTAGTAAAGTGACACACTACCTTAATACAAGTGACTAGTATTTTCTTTATAAAAATAGAGTACATAAATATTATTTAGCATATTATAGAAAAATAAGTTCAAAATCTCAAAAAATTAAAATATTAATGTGGTTTTATTAAAAAAAAACTTGTAAAACATCGTTGTCATAAAAATAAATGAATGTATGGAGATTATCTTATTTTGGAAAATTATAACATAATTGTGTATTGTGAAGAGATGTGAAACACATATAAATATAAATTGAAGTATTATTTTATCATAATGACACTGAAAATTAAAATATAAATAATCATTTAAATTTTGAAATACGAAAAATTATTTTTTAAAGTACATTTTCCAGTTTAAATATCATAAAATTTTCATTTTTACATTTTAGAAGTTATTAATATGGTTCTCTTTAGATGAATCCAAAAAAGGTACTTGGTTTTGCAACAGCTAAGGACAGAACCCGTGACCATGTTATTCATTAATGTTCTCTACTTTTTTTTTTTTTCTTTTTTCTTCTTTCTTTTGACATAATATTTTTCTTTCCATATATAGTATGGCTCTTATTCTTCCATTTGTTTTATCCATCAAATAATATTTTTTCTTAAATTTTTATTATTGAAAAAATTAAATAAAATGTTCAAATAATCTTGAAATAAAAAAGTGTTACGATACAGAAAAAAATGACTAACAATTTTTTTAAAAAAATTAACTAAAAGACAGTAGAATTTTATAAAAAGTAAACAAAGATCTTAAGAAAATTATATAACAAAATTATATTGCATGTTAAATTAATTAATATTTAATTTCTTGATAAAATTTAAATTTTGTACCTATAATTCTATTAAATTTCTATAATCTATTAATAATTAACAAATTTATATTTTACTTAACGACATGAATATTGATCGAATAACTTTATTATTATCTATAGATGTCAAAATAGATTACAATTCATAAGTTAATACAATTCAACACAAATTTCGATTGGATTTAAAAGATTTAAAAATTTAAAACGTGGGTCGACTTGAATTTGGCTTACTTAATTCATGGGTTGAACAGGTTTAAAGTGAGTTAAAAATAAGTGAATGAGTAACTTTACCAACAATAATCATTTATTACTTTTTTATATTTTTTTATAATGTTTGAATAGTTTATAAATTTAATTTATTTGTCAAAGTTATTTAGGTTAAACATTTTAATTTCCAATCATTGTCTTTATATTAATGTTGGGTGAAAGATGTGAAGAGTGATGATATTGTAATAAAAAATCAATTCACTTTAATTGTGTAAAGGCTTATAAAATTGAATTTTAGAATGGGTATTGTGTTGAAAATATTGGAACTCAATTATCCTAATAATCAAATGTTTAAGTATAAATAGAAATATAGTTTCATTACTTTAAAACATTTCATTTCTCTAAAAAACAAGTTATATAAAATGAGTGTTTATGATTTGTGCATTTGTTTGGATTGATAAAGTTTGAATTTATATGAATTTGGTTGGTTGATTTTGTTTAGTTGGAATTCAAATTTTTTATTGTATGTTGTTGATTGATCTTGTGGTATTTGGAAGAAAAATGACTCTGAGTCATTGGTCAAATTGGTGCTAGTTTATATGTTTTAAGAACTGTTAAGGATAAATCCTAAAAGAGGAATACCAATTTGAACTATGAAATAGGTTAAGATCGCCTAAAAACCACAAAATTCATTTGTTATTTTCTAATTCGGGTCGGGCACGGATAGTGTCTACCCGTAATCCAATATGCAATAAAAAAATTCACCTGCAACCCGTCTCGCTACCCATGCGAGTACTCGTTTAAAAAATACTTGCAGGTATATTAAAACCTACAAGTACCCGTGGATACCTGCAAATATTTAAAAAAAATATATTTTATAAATTTTTAAAATTAAAATTAAATAAAATTGCAAAAAATATAAATTAAATTAAATATAATATAACAAAATATAATTTAAAACTTAATTTTAATTAAATTTAACTTAATAAAACATGAATTTAATTTTAATTTCAAAATTTTGCAGATAACGGATACCCGCGAATACAGATAGTATGGTACCAGCACCCGAACTGTTTATAAACGGATATTAAAATATTCACTACATGCTACCCGCGAGTACTAACTATCTGTCGCGAATTTTATCCACATGCACACGTATTTTTGTCATCCCTAACAATAGGTTTTGGAATGATTTAACTATAGGGCACCGAACGTCAGATGCCTTGTTTTACTTGTTTCCATCATTTATCTGTTTTACTTTCTTTAAATGTGAAATTGTGAAGTAAAGTATATAATTGGTTTATATTTTGACACAAATGTGTGTTTTGAGTTGTTGTAAGGTGTTTCCCAGGGGGAAAATCCCATTGATGAGGTGTGTTCACTAAGGTGTGCCTTGAGATTATGATTGCTCCATCTTGTGAGGCTATCCTGAACTCTACTAATTATTCATACTCATGCAAAAGAGAATGGTTAGGTGGTGAGAGTAGCAAAAGGTCATGTCACAAGGGTGGTTTCATTATTCTTATAATTGTAATAAGGATTAACCTTATGCGTGGTAGCTCGATAAAATAATTTATATCACCACAAATATTTGGCTTCACAAGTCTAACTCAGTTGCACTTATTTAGATAATATTGAGTCTATAGGAGTTTAGTTAACAATATGATATATTGAGTGATCGTGTTTTATATTTTGAAATAAAACTTATACGCATGTGAAATGTTTAAAAATGTATCTATATCATTTATTCAGATAACTTACCATGTTTGTTTTTCTGATTGTCTTGGTTTATGTTTCTTCTTTTTTGCTGTGATCACATATGTGTTGTGAGTAGAGGGTGATGCATACATTGATGCATCAATGGACATTAAGGAACCTTCGACCTAAGGCTTAGGATAACTTGTTAGAATATATGTACAATTTCAATAGAAACCCCTAATGGTTAAAAACGTTAAGTTCCTCCTTATATTTGTGTAGTTATAATCCTTTTGGATGACTGTGAAAATATATTATATCAATGTGTGAATTTTATCTGTTTTGTGTTATTAAGTATGAACTAGTTTTTAATGGAATGTTACAAATTGTACATCAATAAATATATAAAATAAATCAAAATAACAAAAACTTTTTAAATTAATCAACCACCAACCCGTGACAAATCAAGCAAAATCGCAAAATTTTCCAGTAAAAAAGAGAGTCGGATTGAGATGACGACTCATTTTAAAGTTAACCTATAATGAGTCAAGTCGCATGAATTGAATTATATTATTTTTAACTATTCGTTTATCATATATAATTAATAATTTTATAATCTTTAATTTAATATCTTATAATTTAATAATTTTATTTTCAGTACATACTTTATAATTTTACAAACTATCTTTTAAAACTATCATCACTAAATTCTCAATTTCGTATATAAAGTTATATAAACCCACAGTTTAAAAAAAAAATAACGATACAAAGTATCAAGTATTTCAAATAACAATTACATCACTTAATTAATAAAACAATTAAACAAAACTCAATTTAAAAATATATTTTTTAAAATTTGTATAAACATAAACATAATTTAACAGAAACTTAATTAAAAATTAATAAAATATTTAAAACTTAATTAAAGGTATGTTTGTTTCCATAGATGTACGATTAAAGAGGAATGAAAAAAGAAAAAAATCTCTGATTTATGAGAGATTTGCATGGATTTTCTTGAATTTGCGAAGATGGATTTAGGAAAGATGAGATGAAATATGTATTGCTTGCGAACTTTATAAGATGGACAGGCTTTTCGTTATAAAATACGTACAAAATTTTTAGTTAGTATATTTTCAAAAGCTAACTCTTAAATATTGAAGTGAAAAATAATAACGTATATATTATTATAAATTATAACAATTTACTAATTTTATTAAGATAATAAAATTATATATATATATATATATATATATATATATATATTTATTTGTATCGAAATTAGTAATAAAATGTATATGGAAAAAATTAGTAATAAATTATTAGTAATAATTTATTCAGAAACAACTTATAAACTAAGGAACAACATTTGACTCTTACCATATTTAAGGAACAACATTTGATTCCTACTATAATTGATGTCTCCTGCGGGGAGCGTACTACGTCACTTTCTACAAACACTTAACGTCTCAAATTTGAAATTTCAAAACAGAGGAGGTGACAATAGAGATTCTTGGAGTGGAAATAACAAGCTTTTATTGTTAGTTGGGCCCATTGTTTAGCCCAATCCCATTCACACTTACCTGAATCCAAGAAAGCCCTAGAATAGAGGCATTCTGTTATAACTTCAAAACCCTAAAACGCTGAAGCGCTTATATATACAACTCTATCCGCAAGCTCTACATCAAGCAAAGCCACTTCAGAGAAAATGGCGGTGCCTCTACTCCCCAAGAAGATCGTCAAGAAGAGAGTGAAGAGGTTCAAGAGGCCTCAAAGTGACCGCAAGATTTCCGTGAAGGTATACATCTTTTCTTTCTAACACTCATCGTGATTTGAATTGAATTGGCGTGGTATTTGTAAAGGATATGATGATACTATTTTGTCGCCCCAGTCTTAATTTGCACCTCAAGGTGTAAGATGGTGATTGACTTTTTTATCTGATCCTTCAAGAACTGTTATTTTTCTTTATGTAGGTCTAAATCAATTCCTTTTTGCCAGTTTTTTGTTATACTGATATATAGCATTCTCTATGATCTTTTATTTTAATGACCATTGGAACATGAGAATGCTTTTTGTAAAGGATATGATGATAGTATTTTGTCGCCCCAGTCTTAATTTGCGCCATAAGGTGTAAGATGGTGATTGACATTTTGTCTGATTCTCCCAGTAGTGTTAATTTTGTTTTTGTAGGTTTAAATCAATTTCAGTTTGCTAGTCTTTTTGCTATACCGATACCAAGCATTCTCTGTGATATTTTATTTTAATTACCAGTGGGATATGAGGATGCCTTTTGACACCCAGTCTTACCATATACTTTTATGAGTGGTGATAGATCGACTATCTGATCCCATATTTATCAATTATGGTTTGTGTTTCGCAATTGGATCTGATGTTTTTTTTTCTAGTTTTTAATCATGTTTGTTTGATTATGTGTGGTCGAAAGCTTTTATCATGTTTTTATTTTTATTGTAAACATGGGATTTGATGATAGCTTGTTGACACCCAGTCTTACGTTCTCTTATTGTGCACCCTGGTGAAATATTACATGTCTGATCCTCTAATGAAAATGTACACTAGATGCGTCTTTTTTGTTACTGATTTAGATTTTTTGTTTTACCAATTAAATGTTCTCAGCGTTTTCTCGTTGTTCATCTGTCCAAAATAATTTCCTCTTGGAAGTATTCGTTTTTTTCGTAAATATCAAAGAGATATGATGATGTTTAACCCATTATTTCTGCAGTTAAAGTGATGATTACTTACATGCACTACCATCTGACCTCTAATGAAATTGTACGCTAGATGCCTCATTTAGCTTGTTGAATTTGATTTCTTGTTTTACCACTAAAATCTTCTCATCGTTTTCTCGTTTTTCATATGTCAAATAATTTCCTCTTGGAAGAATTCGTTTTTTGGTCAAATACAAAGAGATATGATGATGTTTAACCCATTATTTCTGCAGTTAAAGTGATGATTACTTACATGCACTACCATCTGATCTCTTCAAATTTTAAAATTCTTACAAATCGATTATTTAGTTTTTAGTTTTTTTTTTCATTGTTAATTGCCCATGGTATCTGATGTCCAGAGTTTTGACTTTTGTCTCCTTGTAGCTGGACATTTCGTTTTTCAGGGCGTATATAAAATTTTTACAGGCCTTGCGACACAGTTGGCTTTTTTAATAAGCTTTCTGTTACTATTTTCCTGTTTACATTTTTAGCCCATTAATCCTGTTTTCCTAGTACGCAGTTATCTTCTTGTAGTTATTAATAAGTGGACATTCAAGAAGCTATTGCATTTTTTATTATTTATTTTTCTCTAAAATTGTCAGAAATTGCAATCTGTGATGATAATACCGTAATTTGCTGATTGTCTGTGATTATTACTATCAATATCACCATCTTTCGGCTGAGATTGCAAAAACTTGTTTTATTTTGGATGGTAGTATTAACCTGGTTTTACTTTCTTTTTGCTGATGTGATGTGTAATGTTTGTAAATGTTCGTTTATAATTTATTTCAAATAATAACGATTTTTCATTCATAATATGCTTTTAACAGCCTAGCTGGCGTAGACCGAAGGGTATAGATTCCCGTGTTAGGAGAAAATTCAAAGGATGTGTTTTGATGCCAAACATCGGTTATGGGTCAGACAAGAGAACACGTCACTATCTCCCTAACGGTTTCAAAAAGTTTGTTGTTAGTAACGTGAAAGATTTGGAATTGCTCATGATGCACAACAGGTATTTCATCTGAAAATCTATTTAGAATTTATAGTTCTTTACTGTAGTTTTTTCTGATTTCCATATATAGTGCATTTATTGAACCACTTGTTGCTTATTATTTTTATTTTAAGGACTTATTGTGCCGAGATTGCACATAATGTGTCAACCAGAAAGAGGAAGGAAATAGTTGAGAGAGCTGCGCAGCTTGATGTTGTCGTGACAAACAAGACCGCCAGATTACGCAGCCAGGAGGATGAATAGACAATTTGATTCAGTGATTGTATTGATACTTGGGATATCGGATTTGCGTATTTTATTTTTGAAGAATTGTAGTTTGATGTACAATGAATTTGTTGATTGATCACCTGTTTGGTTATTTGGTTGTCTTGGTACACAAATTATAAATTGGAAAATTGATCTTAGACGAATTAGTTCACAGCTTTCTAATTGCGTTTTTTATTTATTTAATACAAGGTGCCCCTTTTGTAATTAATTTAACTTGATTCGATGAAGACATTGCACATATCGAAGATTTGCAAGGCTCCACAATTATAGCCTGTGAATTCAAAGCATGTGCTAAATTGAATGCCATTCTTTATATTTGAGATCCTCTTGGTTTGCATGTCTTGAGGTTTTGTGCAGAATGATAGACATTCTTCAATTAGTCTAGATTTGTTGATTTCGTTTATTTATTGAAGAAATCATTTGTTTGCGTAGACTTGTACGGTTTTTTTTTATGATTATTCGTTGTGCTTATGGACGGTCTTGTGCTGATTAGTTATTCCGTCAGCACAAAACATTAACCTAAGCTACACATAATGCCACCGTTAGTAATGTGTTTGATGTTTTCCAATTTATATGGAATAACAGTTTCACAACGGAGCTTAAATTTTGAAACTTAGTAATATCTCTACTAACTTGGGGAATAACAGTTTGAATTGACTGTGATTTTTGGTTTCGAGTTTCATTATGGCGCTGCTATGAGTAATACTAAGAAATGATGTTTCGACTTGGAGAATTAGCTATCTGTGATTGACTCTGGAAATGCTCAACTTTTTCTCTAAAGAGTATGAAGACATTGCTTGTCAAGCGGGTTATATATCCTATTCCCACTGTTCTTTTGTTTGTCATATTTAAGATGTTGTGGCTCAAAGGAAAATATACGTTTGCAAAAGTTTTAGATTATGTCGGAGGAGGGCAAGAATGTTGATTTTGGAAGTGGCATTCAGCATCGAAGATATTTGTGGTTAAGAAATTCATATTTGTAATATATTATTTTATTATTTTATTGATCATACACCAAGTAGTGTGCAGATAAACATTCTGCTAATAAATCTGTGGTTTAGAACATTTGTCTCCTATTGGCGACCTAATACAAACATAAATTAATATTACACTTTCAATGGGAAATCGTATTCTGAGGTGACCTTACAGGAGGAAAACATGAACTGCTCAATAGTTGCTTGCAAGATTTTGGTACACTCAAAATAAAAGTATGATATGCATTCGTACTTTTGCTTAAACAACCAAGAATGAATGCAGTTAATCATATATAAGGGAATAAAAATGTAAAATCATGGAAGAATTCAAACACAATTTGATCCATATTATTTTCTTTCAGACGGCTGTTTCCAGTCTAGATTTAACAACAATTTTTACGTAATATAAGAAGATTAATAGTAACTCTTCTTAATACTCCAAAACGATTTATTTTACGGCAGAAAAAATGACGGTCTGGGTTCCAATTTAGAGATGCCACCACACATTAGAGAGGGAGTAATCTGTAATCTCAATAACACAGACCTTCTATGGGTTGTAGACATGACACGTGCAAGGGAAGAAAGATTGATACAATGAAAGTCATCCTCAAGTTGAAAATTAGTGTCATTTGTTGGCCGTGGCACGGGTTAAACTTGATATTCCTAGCAGTCAAAATACAGAAGTAAAGGAAGTGTAGGTAGATGAGTCAGAATAGGCTATAATAATTTGGGCTATGCATGGATCTTGTCAAAAGTTTGGATGGAACATCATCGGGGCAACAACGTAGTGTGTTTAAAGATGAAGTGAAGTAAGTAATCCATATATTTTATCGTATTCATATGACTTCAGAAAAATTATATAATGCAGAGCAACTACCAAACGCAAACATCAAAGATAATGAAATCTCAATGGGCTTCCTACGCAAAGAACCCTTCTTAAATTTCAATACAGTGTGGTCATTTTAGAAACAGACATTCTGATGAGAAAGGAGAACAAAAGAATAAGAATGATTTTAACAGCTTGAGCCAATTGAAGGAAGGTGTATGTATACAAAATCATGATAAACAACAAAATCAATACAATAAAAGAACGGGCAAGTACAACAAGTAGCTCATATTCAACCCAATTGTATGAATCTGAAACTGAATCCAAAGAGTGTACCATGTATTCTAAATAAGCATCAACACTAGTAGTGCCAACCTGATCAGCATGTATTGACCCCATCCTTGCAATCTTTAGTCAAATTATAGAATGTTTCCACACGTGTCTTTCCACGGTAAAAGACCTCTGTATCCACTGCAACTCTCATGTACCCATCAAACTCAACAGGCTTTCCATTGTTGAGAAGTGTCGTCTCATTATACCATTCACTCATGTTTCCCCACATTTCCTTGTAATCATCAAGCAAATGGAGCTTGTAATTTGACCTCAACTTGTCGAAGTAATTATAATAAGGCTCATTGGTGGCAACATACAAATGTCTCCAAGGTTGAACCATTCCTTTAAGCTTCTCAAGAATAGCATCCGGCGATGTATCGTAATCCAAATGAGGCCACAGCTCCTTGTTCTGAGCTTTTTCTCCCCGAACCACATGAACTGCATCAAAATCCCAGTCCAACCTTCCACTAATCTCCGTTACAATATTCATCAACCTCTTCGATTTCCACAAAGCATGCCATGGCCTCTGAATATACTTAGCAGCCTCACCTTCACAAACCCTGTACCAATAATTCTCAGGCTCAGGCGCATCAAACTGCCTCCATATAATCGTACTCTTGTCCTTCTTAAGCTGCATAGGAGTCACCTTGTGAGTGACAACCTTCCTAACAGGAACCCTCTTCTTCTTCAAATGGGTTTTATCCCACTTCTTCCAATCCCTCAAGAACTCACCTTCCTCAACAATCGAAGCTGTCTCCTTCAAATGCTCGAAATCAAAATAGTACCTGAAATCCTTCCCTTCCTCATCCTTGTTACTGGGATTATAACTGGAAGCCAAACAAACACTCAAATCCATAACAAAAGTCCTGTTCAAATACATAGCTTCCCCCAACCCACACAAGAAACTCCACAAATAATGATTCATCCCCTTGCAATAATCCCCACCACGTGAATAATACAAATATTTCCCACTCCTAAAGTTGCTCTCCGATCCCAAAGTCGGAATCGTGTCATTGATCTCATCATCGCGGGCAGAAACCCGCGGCGGCAGGGTCTTACCACCCCTGCCGGCGCCAGTCCTCGTAAAGTTCCGGCGAGCATTGGCCCCGGAGTGCCACCCACCGGCGTGCACCACCTTGTACCTGCAATCGTCGGTGACGCTGATCTTGAAGCGGCGAAAATCGCGGTACTTGCGCCACGACCGCTCGCGCTTGTTCCGGAAGCGCCACGCGACGTCGCACTCGCCGGCGGAGGAGCCGTTCATCGGCGGCTGATAGTCGAAGAAGGCAATGGACTTGAACGCGCGGAGGTTAAACCTCTGAACAGCAATAAGGACGCGAGGATCGGAGCAATTTAGGGTTAAGTCACAGTCGGCGACAGAGGGCAGCGGCGGGGCTGTGGAGTTGGCGGTGGAATTTAGAATTCGCTGTTCGGTTTTCTCGATGACGGCTTCGGTTACAGCGGCGGCGGAAGGGGTCGGCGGGGGTAGGGGAGGGTCCTGAGGCGAGGGGGCGAGGTCCTCGCCGGTTTTGATGACGGAGGAGTCGATTTGAAATGTGGCATTTTGAGATTGGGTGAAGAGGTTGGTTAGGGCTGGGGTGGATTGGAGCCATGGGTCTGGTGGTTGGTAGGTTATGGCTATGACAGTGAAGATTAGAACGGAGAAGACGAAGACGGAGAAACAAAGGTTGCTTATGAGTTTGATGATGTTTTGTGCAATGGGTTCGGTTCTGGCACTGTTGCTACTGGTGGTGGAGTTGGAGTCCTTCATTTTTAGGTTTGAGATCTGAATCTGAGAAAGAGAAGAAAGTAGGGTTAGAGAAAGAGGTTAATGGTGACGGTGATGATGATGGCGACGGTGGATCTGAATCTGGTGACCCGTCATTCAGTGGTGTAAGTGTAAGTATAGTGTGCTAACTTCTTCACTCTTCCGTTTCCGTTTACTTGTTTGTATTTACTAACCCATTATAAATCACTAACCATTGTTTACCAAATCATATTGTTCAAACATTTTATTTTTATCAACCCCTGTCAATAGATTAATTCAATCATTTTGTTTACAATTAAATCTTTCTTACATCTGTTTTTGAAAATATATTTTAAAGCAAAATTTGTTTTTAAATGTATAGTGTTCAAAATTTATTTCTAATTTTATAAAAAATAATTTTTTTATGTATGAATTGAATTGAAGTTTTATTAGATGTATCTTGTTTTTAATTACCTTTTTAATGAATCGAAATGATTAAAGATTTTTCATCCGATTAAATATATAAACATTTCGTCGCCCTACTTTATTCCGAGAAGAAACACTGCAATATTCATTGTTACCAATCTCCCAGTTTTAAATTACTTGCTATTTAAGGAATATCTTGATATATTCATTTATTATTATAACTATAACAAAAATCACCATTTTACTAAAATTTTCCTACCTGAATTGTCACCGAGTAATAAGAATTGTATGAGGAATTAATTATTTCTGATTTTGCAAGCAAAGGGGGCGAGGCGACTAATATTGTAATAATTCACAGTTAAAGGGGGAAAACATTATTGCTGAAAAACAAATAAAACAAGAGATTATGAAGCTTCTTCCATAATCCTATGATGAGAAGACAAAGGATAAATAATGGGAGATCTGTTTCAGTTTGAAACTTGAACATCTCTTCATTACATTCTTAGTTTTCTTTGTATTTTTGGAAGCAACCCAACACAACATAATACTTTTCACACCGATCAGTTCCGTTTTTGGCACTCGAGAAAATTTGGGTTTATTCTTGTGGAGCTTTCGTATGGTATGGATATACAAATATATATGTGGTTGAAGAACAATGGAAAACACATTTCAGCGGAATGCATGGTCGTAATCATGATAACGGAAGTTTTTGTATATGAAGTGAGCCAACCAGCGAGACAATGCAAAGGATAGTACTGCTAACACAACCAATGAGTTTCTTGTTGCCACTGACATTGTACCTTGCTTCATGGTTGCCACAATCCCAACTGAAGCAACAGATATGATCTGCAGCATTACTTCAACCACATTCAGGCTCTTGTATGCAGAATTGCAGCTCTTGCAGTTCACAACATGGGACCAGTACCTGTTCAAATTAAATTGTAGCCAACAATGTTAGTGGCAAGAAATTTTCAAGGCCAAAATGAAAACCAAAAAGCTTTCCCTTCAATCCAATGAAGGATCAAGCTGCTTTTCCAATCACAGCAAGCTCAAATGACACAAAATGTTGGACCATTTCCATCATTTGGGAATGAGTTACATGTTGAAAAATCAACTTGTTCGTGGAGTTCCTCTTTCTTATATTATTTTCATTGATGATTTAACTAGAATGTGTTGGATTTATTTTCTTAAACACAAATCAAAAGCGGCTGCAACATTTTAGAAGTTCAAAGCTCACGTTGACAATAGGAGCTACTCAAGTTCAAATTTTGAGGTCAAATAATGTTGTAGGAGTACGTGGCTAATCAATTTGAGCAATTCTTTGATGAAGCAGAGATGGAACATCAACTAACAGCTCGTTAGACTTCTCAAGAAAATGGAGCGAGTAAAAGCAAAAATGGATGAATTGTGGAGAAGCCTAGTTGTATGCTTTATCAAAAGGAATCACCAAAGGTGTGGGTTGAAGCTGCAAATACAACTTTATTCATTCAAAATAGGCTTCCTACTTGAAATTCGAGAATCAAACTCCTTTTGAGGCCTGGTCTAGTTTTAAACTTTCTTTTAATTTTTTATTGTGGTTGCTTGTGCTACTCACATATATGTATGTATCTTAAGTGTGACAAACTTGACAGAAGGGCTGAACCTGCAGATTGGATATTATAAGCCTCAAGCCGGAAAAAGTGCTTATTTTCAGTGATTTGCATTTCATGGAAGATGAAAGCTAATGCTGGAGTGACTCAAAGAAGAATCAAAGTCTTGCAATTGAGTTTGAAGAAACAATGGATGATTCGCATTTTGTGGCACAAGGTTACTTTTTGATATCTACCAAAGAAGAAATACAACAACGTGCAACATAGCTATGGGTGAACCAGCCAGTCTGGAAGAAGCTGTTATAAAGGAGAAATAGCTGCAATGAAGGAGGAGCTGTCCATGATTTACAGAAATCAGACATGGGATCTGGTTTCAAGATCACAAGATAGATATGCCATTGGGTTGAAATGGGTGTTTAGAACAAAGTTCAATTGTGGCTTTATAAACAGGAACAGCAAGATTCGTGGTGAAATGCTACTCTTAAACATTTGGAACCGGCTACTATATGCACGTCTAATCCGCCTTTAAGGTTTTTACAAGAGATTTATGTTGAGCAACCAGAAAGCTGTGTGATCAAAGGCAAAAAGGACAAGTTGTACTTGCTAAGAAAAAGCTTTATATGAAGCCCCAAGGGTGTGGTACAACATAATTAATGATCATCTGCAGCTATTGGGTTTTCAAACAAGCCTATCTAATATATCAGTTTCCCCAAAAAAAAAAACAAACTTTCATCTTACGTTTCTTCTTTGTTACATTTCTTTATCTCTAAAAAACTAACAGATCTATAACAAGTTTACCCTTTTAAAGCTGTCAACTTGTAAATAATTCCATACATAGAAGGACTAATCTGTATAGACTTTTTCATGGACCAAAGCAACAGAAGTTACTGTTGAGATTTCTAATTGATTCACTATATTATAAATTGATTAACTTTATTATAGGGATTGACTTAATTATAGAGATTGAGTCTTTATTTTTCAGAGATATATTATCTTTGCTACTGCTATATATATATATATATATATATATATATATATATATATATATATATTATGTTTGTAATCAGTGAGATATGTGAAATAAAAGCCCTATTTTACAATATGGTATCAGAGTCCATTTTTTTCATCCACCACATTCTGAATTTTAAAAAACTCGTGCGGCGAAACTACAAGGATGGCTGACGAATCATCAACACCCAAATCGTTTGGGTCTGCCTCAACTCCTGTCATCATTCAATCTGAGAGTGCTTTCAATTCTGGAATCATTCTCAATGAAACAAATAATGACTTATGGTCACAAATAATGGAAATGCATATTGCAGAGAGGGAGAAACTCTCATATATTCGAGGTAAGGAGAAGCAACCTGAAGAAGAAGATCTAGGTTATGAAAAATGGTACGCAAATAATCAAAAGGTGAAGAGGTGGTTGTTGCTATCCATGAGCCCATAAATTATGAAGCGTTACTTATGCTTAGCCACTGCACGTGAAATTTGGAGTGCGTTATCTAAGGCGTTCTATGATGGAAGTGACGAGTTACAAGTCTTTACTTTAAATCAAAAAGCCTTCACCGCCAAACAAAGTGGTAGATCTCTCTCACAGAGTATTTTGGAGAATTGATAGAAATTTTCCAAGAATGTCACACTAGAGGTATTCCTAGACCCACTTATGAACCTACTCTTTCTAGCAAGGTTAAATATCCCATGAATAATTTTGTTTCCTACCACCGTTTGTCAGAATCAAATAAGTCATTTGTAAATCAATTATCTACTATTGTTATTCCTAACAATGTACAGGAAGCCTTGACTGATCCACGATGGAAGAATGCAATGAATGAGGAAATGAAAGCCTTGCAACAAAATGAGACATGGGAACTTGTTGACTGCCCATCGGGAAAAAAACCAGTTGGATGTCGATGGATCTACACTGTAAAGTACAAAGTTTTACTCAGAATTATGGGGTAGACTATACTGGGACATTTGCTCCTGTGGCTAAACTTAACATTGTTCGAGTGTTGTTATCTCTTGCAGTAAACTTAGATTGGCCACTACAACAATTTGATGTAAAGAATGCCTTTCTACATGGAGAATTATCTGAAGAAGTTTACATGGACATTCCACCAGGTTGTATAGTTCCAAAGAAGCATAGTCAAAAGGTGTGCAAATTAAAGAAATCGTTGTATGGGTTGAAGCAATCCCCAAGGGCATGGTTTGGAAGATTTTCAGAGGCAATGATTGCTTTTGGCTATCATCAAAGCAATTCACATCACACTCTATTTTTAAAGAAACAACATGGTAAGATCACTGCTCTTATCATATATGTAGATGATATGGTGGTTATTGGAAATGATCCTGAGGAAAGGATGTCAGGTTTACAGAGGGGGTTTCACTGGGGAGATACAACACCAATGAGACCTGAGCCTAACCACATAAGACACTGACACCACTCTCAACCCAAAACCTTAAGGCAATGGGTTTATGGGTCTTTATTCTTATATAGTGCTCTACTTTCTCATTTCTGGTCAATGTGGGACTTAGACTCACACTTGGATTCCTAACAATCTCCCCCTTAAGGGTGAGTCCCTTCAACCACATTGGTACACTCCCCCTCCAGCGGAAGCATTCCCAACGACGAGTACTCCTTTTTCTGCCCTTTTCTGTACCGCCGTTGTTTTCTTAACGGGACACGCTTACTTGACCCACACTGTCAGAAAGACTATCGATACTAGGACCATACTGATACTGCACTCGTCTGAGCCGGTATTAACTTGGCTCTGATACCACTTGTTAGGTTTTACAAGAGGAGGGGGTTTCACTGGGAAGAACAACACCAAAGAGACTTGAGCCTAACCACATAAGACACTGACACCACTCTCAACCCAAAGCCTTAAGGTTTTAGGTTGAGAGTGGTGTCAATATCTTATGTGGTTGGGCGGCTCAGGTCTCATTGGTGTTGTATCTCTCGAGTGAAACCCCCCTCCTTATAACCCTGACAAGTGGTATCAGAGCCTAACAAAGGAAAGCTCTACAAAGCTATTTATCTGGTAAATTTGAAATGAAAGATCTTGGTCCTCTAAAAGATTTTCTTGGGATAGAAATTTCCATATCAAAAACAGGACTATTTCTCTCCCAAAGAAAATATATTCTAGATCTTTTACGAGAAACGAGCATGGAAGGATGTCATCCAGCTACTACTCCTATTGAAGAGGGATTGAAACTGTGTCTTGAGTCAAATTAGGTACCGGTTGACAAAGGGAGATATCATAGGCTTGTAGGGAGATTAATGTACTTGGCTCATACCAGACCAAATCTTACTTATGCATTAAGTGTTGTAAGTCAGTACATGCATAACCCAGGAGAAAAACATATGAATGTTGTCATGCATATCTTAAGGTATTTGAAATCTGCACCTGGAAGGGGTATTCTATTCACTAAACACATTGATTATCAACGCATAAAAGTATATACAAATGCAGATCGGGCTGGATCCATAGATGATAGAAGGTCTACCTCAGGTTATTTCACATTTGTAGGTGGAAATCTTGTTACTTGGAGGAGTAAAAAGCAAAGTGTAGTTGCCCGCTCAAGTGCAGAAGCTGAATTTAGAGGCATGGCACTTGGTCTATCTGAAGCTACTGTTGGAAGATTTGGGATATCCGCCTAGGCAACCAATTTAGCTCTATTGTGACAACAAAGCTGCTTGTGATATTGCACATAATCCAGTACAACATGATCGCACAAAGCATATTGAAGTTGACAGGTTTTTCATCAAGGAAAAGCTGGATAAGAAGATTTTAGAGTTGCCTAAAATCAGAACAGAAGATCAATTGGCTGATATTCTCACTAAAGCAGTCTTAAAACCGGTGTTTTCTAAGTTCTTAAGCAAGTTGGGCTTAATCGACATATATGCACCAACTTGAGGAGGAGTGTTGAGATTTCTAATTGATTCACTATGTTACAAATTACCAAATATAGATTGATCAGCTTCATTATAGGGATTGGTTTAATTATAGAGATTTAGTCTTTATTTTTCAGAGATATATTATCTCTGCTACTGCTATATATATATATATATATATATATATATATATATATATATATATATATATATATATTATGTTTGTAATTAGTGAGATATGTGAAATAAAAACCCTATTTTACAATAGTTGTCACATCCAGTGACCAAAAGGTATACGTGTACCAACTCATTATAATTCTTCCCTTAAAACATATTAAAGGAAGAAGCAAATCTATTTGAAATATAGCAAATTGAAACCTCCATGTTCAAGTGCAATACCTGTCCATAAGCTGTTCTCTAGGAGGTGTTGAAGGAAGAGCTCCACTGTATTTTCCTCTCCATTCAAGTCGACCACCTGCATATTTCTTTAACCACTTTCTGAAACCAATAACAAGGGCATCTGACTTTGTAGGAACAAAACAGGCTTTTTGCCAATTGTTTGGACCAGCATCCATTATTTTATGTTCCTATCAAAAGAATTTAAGAACCAAATATAAGGAGTCAAACTAGAGTGGACATAAATTTCAGCAGACCGAAAATTTGTGATAGTTACTGAAATATGTGAGATCAATCTGTCAAAGTTAAAGAAACTAACATAAAGAATCAATTACAAATATTGAGAAAAGAGATTTTATACATTAATAACCTGTTCACAAATTCAATGATAAAGTCAAGATGTCTGCTACCAAACATTTGTATTCAAAATATCATCTACGAATATTTTGATCAAATTTTTTGTTGCAAATGGCCACGTATGCTAATAAACACAGACGCAAGCTAAATAAACTAATCAATTGAAAAAGTTATAGTTACTGAATTTTGGATTGCTAATATGTAATAGTAACTACTAATATGTTTCTTTTATTGTTTTCATGGGCAAAAGAGGAGATGTAAACCATAGGATTCGTGTAGGATGATTGAAATGGAAGAGTACCTCGAGTGTTACCAATGATAAGAAAAAGTACTACTCAAACTTCAAGGAAATTTATGTGTATAAATAAGATTTCCAACAAAAAATTGTTTAGTTCATGTATCGAATACTAACTTGTGAAATAAGTTGTTGCAGCTCTTTGTTATTACTTTGTTTAGTATAATATAACTTGTAATAATTTGAGGAGGAAAAAACAGAGACTAATGGAACTGATTAGTCAACTGGATAAATAGTTTATACATTATAATAGAAATTACCTCAACATGGAGGAGATATAAATCTGAATCTAGAATCAGGTTTTGTCCCACATGAAATATCCATCGTGGTACAATTTTGTCCATCCACTTTCCAAAGTTTCTTGGGAAGCACCATATTAATCTACTTTTACCAGGACTAACCGGAATACAGATAAAGATTAAAGCCATTTTCTTCTGAGCTAATGGTTTCTGCATAAAGTTTAACACACATCATGCAACAAATAAAGAAACTGCATATTTATTGTTTTTGATCTAAAGATAGCATCTACTCAACATGTTAGTGACGGGTTTATTTTTAGAGGGTGTATTCATTAGGGAGAGATTATATATGTGTGACATAAGTCCAACTCACATAAAGAACTGATATTATTTTTTAATCCAAAACCTTGAGAGAATGAGTTTATAAGTCTTTTTTTTTATACGATGTTTAACTTTGTCATTTTCTACCCAATTTGAGATTTAGACTCACACTTGAATTATTCCTAACAGTTACCTTTGTTTCACCAGATGAGGAAGGTTGATCCGGAGTATATGCATAAAAAATGCATGGTGGAATAAATCTGCTTTTGGTCAAACCCTGATCTGCTATAAAACCATTGATATCTAACTTTTCAACATGCAATTCAAGTGGCTTGCCCCCTTCTCTATCAGCTTTCACTGTCAATAAGCTCTACATATGTAAGTGTCATATATATAGTAAATAGAAATTTACTCAAAGTGAAGAAAGATACATCTTACAAGCCTACCTTTTGGTTCTCCAGTACGCATTAGTCCATAGTGTGCATATGGAACATGTGCAGGATCCATTAGATTTTCTATCAGTATTTCATACCTGGAATTGCATAATCATTTTGTAAGAAAGATACACAGATAAGGGAATATAGTTTTACTATGATGCACGGATACAATACGTGCATTACGACGCATATCTATGCTGATTAGCAATCCCAAGGAAAAAAAAAATAGAAGTGGTTCATGTAAAAGGAAGTGAGATACATATCTACAATACAGGAAAGATCATATCATACCCGTAAGGAATGTCTCTGTTTCCCATTAATTTAGTATAAGATGGATCATCTATTTCTGGTATGTATGGAGGCCTTTTTCTTGTAATAATATCTTCATATTGAGGATCAGTATTGGGCCAGAACCACAAGATATCATTCTGCACCGAACTTGGGTAACAAGCTACACATGCTTTTTTGGACGTATGAATCTGCACAATTTGTCACCAAATTTAGTGACTATCAAATTGTCCCATCTGCAACTGTATTTAGATAGCATATAGAGAGCAAAGAATAAACGAAACTTCTAAACTTGGGGTGTAAATGTTACTCACTTTTAATTTATAGGGTTATTAAAAACAAAGTACAAGTCTACTGAAACTTAACATCAGATCAACATAACTCACAAGGCACTACTCATGTTCCAAGAATCAACATAATATGGTCACACCATCAATGTTGTATACGTTTCAAAACATGAAATTGTGACAAACTAAAATTAACGCCAGGAAATGAGTAAATGGTGCGTGCAAATCAGAATCTCTTGATTGCAAAAGGGGCTGAAAAGTAAGCATTTTGTAGTATGTTCTGGATACGAAGGAAAGGAAACATAAAAATGCACTGAATTTAGAAGTAATAGTACAACAACATTCATGAACTAGAATTAATGATGAAGAGCAATTACCGGAGGGCCATCAGAGGGTGCCTGAGGAATGAACTTGCATTCTCCTTTGCCACTGAAACACCAGCCATGGTATACACACTGCAACCTTCCCCATTGATCAATCCTTCCCTCAGACAAGGGTGCTAATCGGTGAGGACAAGCATCATCTTGAACCTGCCAAGCACCCTCATTCCTATCCCACCACACAACCACATCAATTCCTAATACCCTCTTCCCATGAGGTTTCCTCTTGTCCAAGTCACAAATTGGCATCAAAGGGTACCACTGAGAGTACCAATCAAATTTTTCTGATTGCCCTTCAAATTCTGGCTCAGCCTCAGGCTGGTTACTTGATTCTGTCAATGGAGGGGGCGACAAGGCAGTGAAAAGCTTGGATTTTGAAATGCCCCCAGAAACCAAAGAAATAGGTGAATTCACATGGTTTCTCAAGAATATGGATTTCCTAAATGGGGTTGGTATTTCTGGTGCTGTTGGGATGTGAAGTGTGCCAACAGAAAAAGCACACACAGCTTCCATGTTCCTTCCTGCAAACAAGGAACAAGAGTACAAGAAGAGACGAAAGTAGCAGAGTAATAAACAATGGACACCCCAAATTATGTACTGCAATTCAAAACTAGAGGCTCGTGTTTAATGTTCATTTTTATGTGATAATGAAATTTTAGGGTCGTTCCAATTAGAATTCCATTTGTTGCCATGTTGGCTTTTCAGTGAACTTTGAATTAAGCACCTTATCCCCTTGTGGCATTTGATGAAAGATCACAAAGCCACGTGGATGATGAAGAGCTTTGAATGGACAAGAACAAATGAAGAACAAAAATCACTCACCTGCATGGTTAAAACGTAAGATTCATCTGTGTAACTTTCAAAGGTGTCTGTTATTAGTTACAATTAGTTGCCATTTAAGTTAACATAATGTCTTAATCGTATTTATTTACTAATTAATTAATTTAAAAACACTTTCTATTTTTAAAATAAAATATTTTAAATGAATAAAATTCTAAGTAAGTGAAAAATAATTTGAAGGAGAAAAAAAATATGATACTTTGTTACAATCACTATACTAAAAGTAAAATTTTGCATGACTTAATTGAACAGTATTTTTTTATTTTATAACTTTTGAAGGTTATTTTAGACTTTTACTAATTTAATTCAACCAAGTAAATTTATCTAAAGTGACCAAATATTTGAATGAATTCATTACTTATTATTTGTTTATCGAGTACATCCTTCTAAAATTAATGTAATTGTATATTTAAAGCTTGAATTTAATATTTTTTGTTAAACTCAAACAATTTTGTGTCCATTAACTTATATTGCATTATGCATATTACGATTACTAAATAATAATGTTATATTCAACATTAAACTGCAAAACAGCTTTTGAGTTATAAAATGCACTAAATCTGGGTGACATTTCATATTCAAAATTATTTTAAAAACCATGGAAGGATTATTTCCATTTCAAAATTTTTTAGGAGTTTTGAAAATATGAGAAATAAAAAAAAAATATTTTATAAAGAAATTTTTATTTTTATTTTATTCATATAATATTATATATATATAACATCTATTTGAATATTAGTTATAAAATTGAAATATTTTTTAAAAATTAATTTAATTAAAAATATATTAAGTAAATATTTTCAGCATTATTTTATTTGATATAAGTTTAATTATGTTTTTGGTCCCATTTTTGTAGCAAAATATCAGTTTGGTCCCTCTATCTTTACTTATCTCAATTTGATCCTTGTTTTATGAGATTTGATGCAATCAAGTCATTTCCATTAGTGGAAGGAAATATGTCACATGTCGTTATTACACTTTTTGATAGTGAAAACTATGATCTATGGGGGATAATGATGCAAACATATCTAGAGGGACTAGATCTATGAGAAGTCGTGGAGAAAGATGATATTCCCTTGCCTGAAAATCTCATAGTGGATCAAATCAAAGCGTATAAAGACAAAAAAATGAGAAAGGCAAAGTCAAATTCATACTTGTTCGCAAGTGTTTCACAAATGATTATGACCAGGATCATGACTCTAAAGTCTCCCAAAGAAATTTGGGAATACTTGAAAGCAGGATATGAAGGGAACGAGAATATTCAAGGCATGAACGTTGTGAAATTGATAAAGAAGTTCGAGATGCAAAGGATGAAAAAGTCAGAGACAATTAAAGAATACTCAAACAAATTATTGGGTATTGCTAACAAAATAAAATTGTTGGAAAAGGAGTTTCCATATTCCAGACTTGTTGAGAAAATTATGGTGACAGTGTCGGAAATATATGAGGCATCTATTGCTTCCTTAGAAAACATAAAAGATTTGTCTACAATTACCTTGACAGAGGTGATACATGTCTTGCAAGCACAAGAACAACGAAGATTGATGAGAGAAGATCATGACACGGTTGAAGGTAATTTAAATTACACTGAAGAGAATGCTCTCATAGTAAAAAACAATAGAAGGAGTAAATACAACCACATTCAGGTTTTCCATCTTGTCCCTATTGCAAGAAAAAAGGTCATCACCCAACTAGTGTTGGTGGAGGCCAAATGTCAAATGTCACAAATGCAGTCAATTGGGACATGTGGAAAATGTATACAAATTGTGAAGGATAAAGTAGAGGAGGAACTACTCCTTACAACATCATGTGTCATAACCAACAAATCTACAAAAGATTGGATTATAGATAGTGGTTGTACAAACCACATGACTCATGATAAATAACTTTTTCAAGGAACTCAATAAATCAAATATTTTCAAGGTAAGAATTGAGAATGGAGAACAACTTGTTGTGAAAGGTACAAGAATTGTTTCAATTAAAACTCATTCAAGTATAAAATTAAGTTTTTTATATCTTATATGTTCTTGAAATTACTCAAAATCTGTTAACCTGAGATTACTCAAAATCTGTTAAGTATTACTCAAATGTTAGACAAAGGTTATAAAATCTCCTTTGAAAATAAAGTTTGTGTGATCAAAAATTCTAAGAACATAAAAATATTCAAAGTCCACATGAAAGACAAAAGATTTGCGTTAAATTTCATGAAGGAGGAATTTGCCACAAATAAAGAGAGTATAAAAGAATGATCAAAATCAAAAGAAGATGAATATCTCTTAAAAGTGGTCCAAGTGAAGAAAGTAAATGAAAGTCCACATTCTAATATTCATCAAAGGTCCAATGTCACTACCATGAAATCCATAATTGAGAAATAAGATGTTGGGAAATAGAGGATCTTTCAAAAGCGAATAAGAGTCTAGAAACATGATCTTTGCATTTATGGCAGCAGTTTTGAACCAATCAATGATGCGTTGCAGGTCTATTTTAGAGACCATGTTTTGATTTCTAATACCATCTAAGTTCATCCGTAATTGTGCGGTAAGCTTTGGTGTTTCAATTTTGATTTGGCCATTATTTCACAATCAGTTTTGATTTGGTCTTTAATTTTTTACCGTTGTTCACCATTTGCAAGGTCCTTTCACATCTATAAATAGATGTCTTTTGCCTCCTCCAAGACACACCAATTGAGCTTTCATTCTCCTCTCCTATATCTTTTGTTCTCTTAGTTCTTCCTTCCTCTTATTATTATAGGTCTAATTACTTACTCGTTTTAGAGTACCTTGTTAGTTATGAGATTCTCGGAAGATTCGAGAAGTTCCTGTTGTATCTTGGGGGACTTGTGCAACGCACTGCGGATAAGTCCTTAAGGACAGTGATTTTACACACCTCAGGAAGTACCCTTTTTTGTGATTTGTTAGATATTTACAACAATCTTAAGGACTTATGGCTGACAACAACAACAACTTTACTACTCTAGAGAATCAAAATATTTTCGGAACTCATACCATCTTTGCGAAACCATTTTCGGATGTATCAAAAATTGAGGTATTCTCTGGGCAGAATTTTCGATGCTAACAAGAACGTGTGTCTACTCTTTTAGACATGTATGGAGTAGCTATGACTCTCTCAACTTCAAAACTTGACGAATACAATGCCAAACAAGCGAAAGATTGGGCTCATGCAAACAAGGTATGTCGACACACCTTACTTAGTGCCTTGTCTAATGATATGTTCGATGTGTATTGCTCATATAAGGAAGCAAAAGAAATTTAGGATTCATTGATTCTCAAATATACTGCCGAAGACGTTGCCCGACAAAGATTCGTCATAGGGAATTACTACCACTGGGAGATGATTGAAGATAAAGACATTAAGATTCAAATCAACGAATATCACAAACTACTTGAAGATATCAAAGCAGAAAACATACTTCTGCTTGATGAGTTTGTTTTAGAACTTCTAATCGAGAAATTGTCGTTGTCCTACACTAACTATAAACAACAACTGAAACACAGACACAAGCAAATGACATTTCAAGAGCTCATTACACACATCATAATTGAAGATACCAACAGGAAGGAGTGTGCTACTACAAGGGCCAAAGCACTATCTGCAACGACAAACGTGGTAGAAGACAAACCTGCTTCAAAAAGGTACAAGAACAAACCTGATCACGAAAGGAAAAATAACTTTTGAAATTTATGTTCTAATGGATCTAACCCCATTTTTAAGAAAAAGGGTAATTGCTTCGTGTGTGGGAAGTCAGGCCATCATGCAGCTCAGTGCAGGCGTAGAGCAAGAAACAACAATCCTCCTAGGGTAAATATAGCCCAAGGGAAAGATACTATAGTTGCGGTCGTTTCTCAAGTAAATTTGATGACCAATGTGAGCAAGCGGGTGGTAGACTTTTGTGCTACTAGGCATATTTGTGCAAACAAGAGTGCTTTTACCTTCTACACTAGTGTATGGGATGGAGAAGAACATGTTTATCTTGGTGATTGCAGGACAACTCTAGTCCTAGGAAAAGGAAAGGTTCTTCTAAAACTCACATCTGGGAAGACTCTAGCCTTGAGTGATGTGCTACATGTGCCCTCTATCAGAGTTAATCTAATTTATGTATCATTATTGGGAAAAGTGGTGGTTAAAGTGTCATTTGAATCTGATAAGGTCTTTGTAATGACAAAAAATAATGTTTTTGTGGGGAAGGGATATTGTGATCAAGGTCTCTTTGTACTCAATATTTCAGAAATTATAAATGAATCATGTTCTTCTGCTTATATCTTTGACTCATATGATATGTGGCATGCTAGATTAGGACATGTGAATTCATCATATGTTATGAAATTGCAACGACTAAGATTAATTAATATGAATGATAAGCAAAGTGGTAAATGTGATGTATGTGTAGAATCCAAAATAACTAAGAAAACATGTTATCATGTAGAACGTTAAATTGAATTGTTAGGGTTAATTCATACTGATTTAGCTGATTTAAAACAAACCATGTCAAGAGGTGGTAAAAATTATTTTGTAACCTTTACAGATGATTATTCTAGATTCACTAAACTGTACTTAATCAAACGTAAGGATGAAGCCTTTGATGTGTTTTTAACTTATAAAATAAAAGTGGGAAATCAATTGAATAAGAAAATTAAGAGGATTAAATCAGATAGAGGTGGTGAATATGTTTTATTTAATGACTTTTGTGTGAAAGAAGGTATTATCCATGAAGTAACCCCACCATATTCACCCGAGTCTAATGGAGTAGCTGAGAGGAAAAATAGAACTCTTAAGGAAATGATGAATGCCATGCTTATTAGTTCTAGTGCATCTGATAACCTTTGGGGAGAAGCCCTTCTTACTACATGCTTTTTACAAAATAGGATACCTCATAAGAAAACGGGTAAACTCCCTATGAGTTATGGAGAGGGTATCAACCTAATCTTAAATATCTAAGAGTGTTGGGGTGTCTAGCTAAAGTAATGTTACCCGATCCTAAGAAAAGAAAAATAGGCTCAAAAACCTCTGATTGTATGTTCTCGGGTTATGCTGAACATAATGTTGCCTATAGGTTTCTTGTTCTTAAAAGTGATGTGATTGAACATAATATTATTGTGGAGACAAAAAATGTTGAGTTTTTTGAACATATATTTCCTTTAAAGGTTAGTGATACAGTTGAACAACCTATAGATAATAATTGTGAAGCCATGTGTGAGGGTTTGAGAAGAAGTAAAAGATAGATGAACGAAACTTCTTTTGGAGATGACTTTTATATCTATCTAGTTGAAAATGATCCAACAAGTTTTTTTTAGAGGCTACTAGTGCTCCTGATGCAAAACAGTGAGATAAGGCTTTTAGGACTGAAATTGAATCAATTGAGAAAAATAATACTTAGACCTTAGTAGATTTGCCTAAAGGAGCAAAACCCATTGGTTGTAAGTAGATCTTTAAGAAAAAATATCACCATGATGGATCCATAGATAAATATAAGGCAAAATTAGTAGATAAAGGTTTTACTCAGAAACCCAACATAGATTACTTTGATACCTTTGCCCCTGTGACTATGATTTCCTCTATTCGTTTTTTGTTAGCACTAGCAGCTACCCATAAGCTAGTGATACATTAAGATTGTTTTTCTGAATGATGAATTAGAGGAGGAAACCTGAAGGGTGTGTTGTCCCTGGTCAAGAAAATAAAGTGTGCAAACTTTTTAAATCTTTGTATGGGTTAAAACAAGCACCAAAATAGTGGCATTAAAAGTTAGATATTGTCTTACTTTGTCATGGTTTTTCACCTAATGATGCTGATAAATGTGTGTACTCTAAATCTGAAAATGGCGAATGTGTCATTAAATGTTTGTATGTGGATGACATGTTAATTTTTGGTACATGCATTGATATAGTCTCTAGAACTAAATTGTTTCTATGATCTAAGTTTGAAATGAAAGACATGGGTGAAGTCAATGTGATTTTAGGTGTTAGAGTCATAAGGAAGGGATATAGTATATTACTAATACATTGAGAAACTTCTTAGGAAGTTTGGATATTATGACTTTAAACCAGTGAGTACCCCTTAGGGAGATAGTATATTACTATCCCTGTTTCTCAACCTCAGTATGTCTAGATAATTGGGAGCTTAATATACTTAATGAGCTTTTCAAGACCTGATATTGCTTATGCAGTAGGTAGATTGAGTAGACACACTCAATGTCCTAATCAAGAGCAGTGGGATGCACTTGGAAGGCTTATGAGATACTTAAGAGGTTTAATGGATTATGCCATTGAATATAGTATTTCCCGCTGTACTAGAAGGGTACAATGATGCTAACTGGATCTCTGATTCAGATGAAACAAAATTCACTAGTGGTTATGTATTCACACTTGAGGGTGGTGTGATTACATGTAGATCAGCTAGGCAAACAATTATTGCAAGATCAACAATGGAATCTGTAACACCCCAATTTGGTCTTACAGAAATTGAGTTTGTTGCTCTCGAAATGGACGGTAGTGAGGCTGAGTGGTTGAAAAACTTCTTAGCAAACATTCCTTTAGGAATGAAACCAACCCATTTGTATCTATACATTGTGATTGCCAATCAGCAATAACTATAGCTAAAAACAAAAACTATAATGGAAAGAATAGACATATACAATTGAGACATAATCTGGTTAAGCAGCTGCTAAAGAGTGGAACTATTTTCATTGATTATGTGAAGTCAAAACGGAATCTAGCAGACCCTTTGTCAAAATCCTTGGGAAGGAATATGATTTTAGAAACGTCGAGGAGAATGGAACTCAAGCCACTTGCAAACAAACAAGTGATGGTAATCCAACTTTTGTGATTAGAGATCCCATGAATAAGGTTCATATGGGTAAAAACAAGTCACTTGTTAGTTTTGATAACACTAAATTGATTTTAAATCAATTATGTCCATTCCTATGGTGTGCGTGAAAGTGTTAGAGGTTGCATTATTGAGAGGTTAAACTTTGTAAATTAAAATTCGATGTGGTGTAAGAATTTTTTAGTTTAAACAAAGTTTTAATGATTTTCATATCCCTTATGGGTGGTGTATGATTTGCAGCATACACTTGATGAAATCACCTATATGAGTGTCAAGTGCGGCCGCTTGTATGAGATCTTGGCATGACCTCTAGAGCACTCATGAATACCGGGCACACACATGGCCTAATAAGCGCAACAAACATTAACAACAAGGATTGTGGGGTGTATTGTGATTGATAAACCACTAACACATATCAAGTGTCTTTGGTCCATATAGCTTACTATACCAACTACATTGTGTGTTAAGTTTATCTGTCTAGGACTGGTTCATATAGCTTGTTATACCAGCTCTGATGCTTTACATCTTAGTTTAGACCCAAGATTTTGTTTTTCTTCTATATCCCCCCTTTTGTAATATGTGGGGGATTGTTGGGAAATAAAGGATATTTCGAAAGGGAAGAAAAGTCTAGAAACAAGATCTTTACATTTATGGCAGCAGTTTTGAACCAATCAATGATGCGTTGCAGGTCTATTTTAGAGACCATGTTTTGATTCCTAATACCATCTAGGTTCATCCGTAATTGTGCTGCAAGCCTTGGTGCTTCAGTTTTGATTTGGCCATTATTTCACAATCAATTTTGATTTGGTCTTTAATTATTTTACCGTTGTTCACCATTTGCAAGGTCTTTTCACATTTATAAATAGATGTCTTTTGCCTCCTCCAAGACAGACTAATTAAGCTTTCATTCTCCTCTCCTATATCTTTTGTTCTCTTAGTTCTTCCTTCCTCTTATTATTCTGGATCTAATTCCTTACTCGTTTTAGAGTACCTTGCTAGTTCTAAGATCCTCGGAAGATCCAAGAAGTTCTTGTGGAACTTGCGTAACACACCACGGATAAGTTCTTAAGGACAATAATTTTACACGCATCAAGAAATACCCTTTTGTTTGTGATTTGTCAGATATTTACAACAGAAGATGATGTTGAGAGATGAAAACAAAATACAAATAAGAATATCAAAGTGAAGAAATATGTGATCCTATGGAAGAAGGAGAAAAAACAATAATTACAAGCACAAACAAAATGAAGAAAATCAATCACTAAAAAATGAAGAATCAAATATGAAAATATAAATTTAAATAAACAGATATTAAACAAAGAGAAAAGTTTAGAATATTACTTAATATATATATTTTATTTAAATTAATTTCTAGAAAATAGTTCAATTTTAAAAATATCTTTTAGTAATAGTAATTAGTTATTATTTTAGATTAAGAATGAAATATCGTAAATATTTTATATTTAATATTATACTATATTTGACTATATATATAGAATATATAAATTAAATACAAAAATATATGTTCTCGTAATAACATATCACATATTTTTCTTATATATTTCATAACTCCAAAAATTCTAAAAATCTCGACACAAATCATCGTGTAGCATTTCTTATAAATCTAATCTTTCTTTTTAGTTTGCATTCAGGATAAATTTTCACCATCAAAGAGTGCAATGATGATATGTGATAAATTTTATTCTATTCTAATAATGAGTAGTTTATTTTTGAAATTTTTAGAAGTTTTGAAAATATAAAAAATATGAAAAATATGTTTTAACATCGACTTATTAATTTCTTTTATATATATATATATATATATATAAATAAATAAATAGATATAACATGATATCAAATATTTAAATATGCAATTTGTATTTTTAAATTTAAATAATATCTAATTTTTAAAACTAAAATATTTAAAAAATAAATAAATTAAAAAATATTAAGTAAATATTCTGGTGCCCCTCACCCAACCCTCTTATTTTGGTTTCCTCAATCAATTCACAGTTAAAGGGGAAAACATTAAAGCTGAAAAAAGCAAGAGATTATGAAGCTTCAATGTTCTTATGATGACCCAGATGAGTGTTGAGGAGAAAACAAAGGATAGATAGAGGGAGATCTGTTTCAGTTTGAAACTTCAACATCTCTTCATTACATTCTTAGTTTCACTTCACCTTCTTTCTTTTTGGAAGCAATCCAACACAACATAACACTTTTCACACAGATCTGTTTCTTCTTGTCACTGTCAACAAAACCATCTCTTCGTTCACCACTGCCAGGTACCGATTTGTTCTGCTTTTCCTCCATTGCTTCATTCACAATTGACACCTGATAGTGATGCCTCAACTCGTTGCTCCTTTTCCCATTATTTTTTGCAGCTATATGCATCCACACCCTTCTCACCGACACCACCCCTTCTCCATATCCACTCATTGTACTAATCTTAATCTCCTTTTCGGTCCTGCCCTCTTCTTTTTCTCCCTTTAGATCCCTCTTTTTTCTCTTAAAGTTTTGTTTTTGGAAGTTATTCTGATTGAATATTTTCTAGGAGTTGATGGGGTATCAGTTGCTGTGTGGATCAGTTTCCCTTTTTCGTTCTCAATTTAGTTGTTGTAACTTTGGGCATCTTATTTGCCTTTTAGTCTCATGGGTTATGAAAAAAATATCATCTTTTTTATTCTAATCTTCCTTATTTTTGTTATACAATGGCAGGGATGATAACTTAAAGAAAGAATTAGATATGGAGGGTGATCTTAAAAGGACTCGATCTCTGCGCCTAAGTCGTAGAGGAGACCGAAGTAATCAAATTCCTGCTAAAGGTGAGGAAGGTTTGTTATAAACTGTTTCGGTTCTTTTATCTGTTGAGGAATCGTTCCCTTGTTCTTTTTGTTTATCTATTAGGTGATATTACAGTGTGGGAAACAGGCTCTTCGGCACTGACAAATAAACTGTGTTTGTTTGTTGGTGATGCAGATGTTGATGTAAGTTTATTTTCTTCGGGGAGGGTATCTCAAGATTACCCCATGAAGATTGTTTGGAAGAAAGGGTTTGTTCGATTGGTTCTTGTTGTCGGGATCTTGTGGATGTTATTAATTCTTCTTGCATTATTATTTCATATATGGTCATGCCAAACTTCTGTCTCCTTTTTATCAGGTTAGTAAAGTTTATATTACATTTGGTTACTTCTTGTGAATCTTCTCAAGTTTATCTTTCTTTCTTTGGTGAATATGTTTTTCTCTTATTGATAACTCTTCTTAATTGTAATAACACAGACTCTTCATCTATCTAACTATTCTTAATGTGATATTTTGGGAGTTGGGTAGAAGGGAGTAAATCACATCATTTTATATTTTAACTTGACTTTTGTAGCTGTCTATCTGTTAATTTATTGGTTCCTTGGACTAGAAAAACAACAGGTAAAGAACGTTTCTTGCCATTTATTGTGATGGCATTTAAAAGAAACGGTTTGCAAATTCATTTTTCAATGTATATAAGGCTAAGTTTTATGTCTCTTTCTCTCTCATATCCGTTAGTTCTACTAGTAGCATAACTTTTTTGCAGACAATGGACTTTGAAGGTTAGGAACACTCTTATTTCTAGTTGAAGATCAGAATGGTATATGTATCTAGGTACAGAAAGTGAATTTAATGTGATGTTGTCTTGTTATGTTTGCCTATCTTTGATGGTATTTTATATTTTCTAAGGGGAAGCAGAGCTGCACTTGTCTTATATTTTATTTTATGTATATTGAGATAGTTCAAACTCACTTTGGAAACACAAATATCTTAAATTTGGTTGGTGAGTTTGGGTGCAAATTTGCCATGAGTAGAAATGAAGGATGATAATTTAATGGGAGGTTCTGTTAGGTTATTAAAAGGTACACTTCAAGGAATGCTTGTATAGTATAAATATTCATTGTCTTTTCTTTTTTTTCAAAATTTTCAACATCATGATAACATTTCTGAATACTATATCAATTTTCTGCTTAACCTGCAGCTATGTGTAACAGAGATAGCAAGGTTTATACCATGTTAGACACTATGGGGCTTGTATCAAGAGATTCAAAACCTCACAGTAAGATTTTAACAGTTTTGTCCCCATCCCTTCTTTTTGGTCTTCACCAAGTGGTAATTATGTGTTTGATATTGGTCCTACCTATATTCACTAGGATGTCCGATTCCTCTTTCCAATAACCCTGATAGAATAAATATCCCAACTAGAAGAACTCCCAACGAAATTGTCAAAAATTTGTCATATGTTATGGAAGATGAGTTTCCAAGTAATGGAGATCTATCATCTCCTTTGTTTGGAGGCCATCCAAGTTGGAAACAAAGGGAGGAAAGTTTCAAACTAAAGTCAAATATGAAGGTAAATTAATTAGCATCATATGATCAAGTTCATTTTAGTTGCCGGTTTTGTAAGATTATGTCGTATTTGGCTTGTTGCCCAATTAACGATTCGTATTTTCCCATGTACTCTGCCCACTAGGTGCATTGTGGATTTATCCGAGGTGGTGGTGCTGAAATGGAGCTTGCGGACAAAAAATATGTAAAGAAATGCAAATTTGTTGTTGCATCTGGCATCTTTGATGGCTATGATTTACCGCACGAACCATCAAATATAAGTTTCAGTTCAAAGAAGCTTTTTTGCTTTCTTATGGTAGTGGATGAGGTATCTCTGAAATTCATGAGGGAAAATGGTACTGTCAAAGAAGACAGTGCTGGTGGAAAATGGGTGGGAATATGGCGGATTATTCCTCTTAAGCATCCTCCCTATGATGAACCAAGAAGGAATGGGAAGGTTCCTAAAATATTAACCCACAGGTTGTTCCCTGAAGCGCAGTATAGTATTTGGATTGATGGCAAAATGGAGTTGATAGTTGATCCATTGCTAATCCTCGAGAGGTACTTATATCTATTTAAATACTTTATGCCAAGTTTTTTCTGATGAGAGTACCATTTTAAATTTGTTTTTCCTGAAAAAACATTTAAACTTTTATTCTTTGTTTAGGAAGAGATCTTAGAAGGATAAAAGGGGCTTGGGGAGGAGGCATTTTATATTTAATTTGATACATTTCTCTTGCTTATCATAAAAACCTTAATGGATGTCTTTTGTGTTCCCATTTTACTCTTACTTGGACTTTTACATTTTGGAATGAAGAAGTTGATACATTATAGATACAGAACATTGGTTTGGTAGGGACTTGCTTGTGATGTGTTTGTAGATTTGCTTTTGGGATAACTATTTGATTGAATCATGAAATTAGGCTTTGTTCATCGCCCCTTGTGATTTAGTTTGACACTAACCTCCTCCTTCCTCTCTTCTAAAACAAATAAACAGTGGTTACTTGAAACTGATAAAAATAGTGCATTTTAGCAGAATGGATACCTTTTTTGTTATTCCTGTAGTTATCTGGGTTATGTTTATTTGCAATTGATGCTATGATACCTGTGTTGTATAAAAGCATATGTAGTTCCTTTCGAAAGCTAATTTGCTATGATATTTGTCTCCAATATATAAACCTGGGGATAACTTAGATTGAGAACATCTATTTCGACCAACAGAAGACAATAAAATTATTGGCATAAATTTTCCCATTGTAGCTTCATGTTAAGAGCTTACTGTTGCAATGTTGATAAACTGCTGACCATATTTGTGCATGCTTTTCTGTGACTGGAGGTGATGCTAACCTTGTAAAATTATATTAACTGTGTAGATACCTGTGGCGAGGGAAGCATACATTTGCCATTGCTCAACACAAGCATCACCGTAGCATATATGAGGAGGCTGATGCAAACAAGAGGCGAAAGCGATATGCTCGACCCCTTATTGATCTCCACATGAAAATCTACTATTATGAGGGAATGAAACCATGGAGTTCAAAGAAAAAGATCATTAGTGGTAAGATAGGAAACACGACCTTCTGGTTTTGTTTTTTATTTCTACTGTTTGATTTCAATCATTTTGGTAAGAGTAAACAGTATCACTTTTATCCTTACACATTGTTTTGTCGCCTTTATCTTAATTTTCTAAATTTGTTCTAATTTACTTCTATACAATAGCATTGATGACAACCATAGCCTTATTTCAATAGTCCAGGTTGACTGCACGGATTACATGTCACCATTGGGTTCAATGATGTTATTTTCACCATAAGATCCTTTTCAATAATTTTTGTCAATGTCCTGCTTGGTCTTCTCCTTTTTACATGACTAAAATTTATGTGATTTACTCACCTTACTGCATCGGTGCCTCTAGTTTTCTTTTTTGCTCATAACCAAATCATAGTAGTTTTTATGTCGTCTTATTATTGGAAGGTCTTGCACCAAAATTTTCTTGTTTAGAATTATTCCATACCATCTCGTTCTTGTATGACATTTATCTTATCATTCTTGTTTATTGTGCTCATCTTCTTGTTGTCCTGCTGAAGTCCAACATTCACACAGTTGGTTGAACAGCAACATTATAAAAAATTTCTTCTCAGCTTGATTGGTACTTTGCATGAAAAATAACCTCCAATGTCTTTTAGTTTTAACCCTCCTACATGGATCAATGGTGTCACATCTTCATTTTAATTTCTTCTCATTTTTTAACATTGATCCCAGACAGTTAAACTTCGAAACTTATGGTATGATAACTTCAACTTTTACATTAAAGTCATTTTCTTGTTGTCTCGTTAAAAATGCAATGCATATATATTATGGCTTATTCTTGTATAAACAAAAATCTTTGACCGTAACGTTTGTCTTTGTTTAGGTTTATTTTCTATACTTGATTCTACAATAAAAACTATATCATCAACAAAAAGCATATATTTAGGGACAATCTTTTAGTTGTCCCGGAGAAGCATATCCAAAAAACTAGGTTAAACAAGGAATCAAAAATGTATACCTGTCCTTATGAAATTCTTAGTCTTACCTTTAAAAGTTCTCACATTAGTAGTTGTCTCACCATACTGCCTTATATAGCCTGGATATAATCTATGCAAACATACTCCTTTACCAAAGCTTTTCTAGTCTCTTCTCAGTTAGTGAGTCAAATAATTTTTTGTTCTCCATTATGTTCACCCTCTTAATGGTTTCTTTGCTATAGTTGGTTAAATTTTGTTTGATATCTTTGATTTCTAATCTTTCACGTTGCAAAGAAATCATTGCCCATTATTGAAAACTTTTAGAAATATTTTTCTATTTCTCTATCACATCTTGATCTATAACCAAAACTTTTCTGTTTTCATGCATAATATTTCTTACTTGGTATAATATTTGATTTTCTTACTCAACTTTCCATGTCTCATCTAGCCTTCTGATACTTTGCCCAAATTTCTGCGTTATTTACCCCATGCAAGACCTTAAGACACTCCATTCCATTTTGTTTCTTACCTTTTCTTGAATAGTTTTATTCAACCACCCACATTACTTAGCCCAGTCCAAAACCTTTTTGATTCATCCAAAACAAGACAACTTTATCAACCTTTCTAACCTTTGTTGACATGTCTTGTGATTCCGAATTTTTTCTCTCCTATAGTTTCTCCATAGAAGTTAATTGTTTATCACCTTTATGCTACCACCACTTGATTATTGGATTTGTAACATTTTAGTTGGCCCCTGAAACAAACATCAAGGTTCAAGATACTATGTTGTGTGTAGCAAGATTCTTCCAGAATTACCTTGCAATCATTGTAAACTCTTATAAGAGCTCCTTGTAGAGAAAGAAATCAATGTGCCAATTGACAGAAGAATCCTGTCAACAAATAGCTTGTAAGGTTAAAAAATGAAACGTATGGAAAACTAATTTTATCTCTAGTTCTCTGATGACTTCACTGATCTGTATGATATGCAAACGTTGTAGTTTATGTTTACTTGGTAAATTGTTAGAAATAGTGTAATGTAAAATTTGAAAATTATGATATGATAATGTTTCAGATGTACCAGAGGGAGCCATTATCATTCGGGAACACACTGCCATGAGTAACTTGTTTAGCTGTTTGTGGTTCAATGAGGTTCACCTCTTCACACCAAGAGATCAACTTAGTTTTGGCTATGTTGCATACAGATTGGGGGAATCATTCAAATATTTCATGTTTCCTAACTGTGAATACAATTCACTGTTTGTGTTGCACCCTCACACGAGAGAGCACTCTTCTCCCATAGAATGGGTTAAAGACTTTAGTAAACTAAAGGATAGCAGTTTAAGAGAAAGTAGGGGAGGGCTAGGCTTGTTTACCCCTTATCCTGGGGATCTTGATTCTGTTGTTCTGCCAAATGTAACAAGAACATCAAAAGCAGGCTGATTTTTTGTTTATTGTTTTAACATATATTCATTTTGTTTTGTATCTTTTTTCTCAAGAATTTCTTCATGTTTATTTTGCTTAATCTTAATGAGAGTAAGATAAAGCTCTTCAATTTTTTTTAGTTGTAAAGTAAACGCCTTCTTATAGGTCTAGTTGAGGAAACCCTAACATAAACAATTGTATGAGAGAAAATAAGGGAGAATGGTATTATGTATAAATTAATCTCAATTTTTAAATAAGTTAATTTCAATTGCTCTTTTTACTGTTATCATTTAATAGGGGTCTGTAGACACTAGCAATTTTATAGTTACCAATGAAGAAAGGTAGAGGGAAAAGACAAAACTAAAATGTTGAGAGTCTATGTGTTTCTGTGGGTGTGTCTATTTTTGTGTCTTTATATCTTCGTTTTTGTTAGCATGAAAATTTAAATCTGTGCAATTTAAATTCGTAACATTTTAAATTCTTTAAAATTTACTTTTTAACATCTAAAAAGTGCCAGCTCATTGATATTGTCCTACACTAACAATTTGTTGGAGTGAACTAAATTTAAGTTATCTTTCATAAATATTAGTGAAAACTAAGTTAGAAAAACTTCATAACTATATTTCTTGTATAAAAATTGAAAAGATCCAATTTCACCAAGGTTAAAAAAACTTGTTAAAATATTAAACAAATTTTTTTTAATCAAGAGTGTATCCACATCAAATAATCCTCTATTTTTTATGATTTTTTCAGAGAGAAAAAGGAGGATTTCAATATTTCTATAATTTATTTCATGCTGTTATAATGATCACAATGTAATATAACGATGGACTCGTTTGTTTCTATTAACAAAAAAAAGAAAAATCAAATGACACCAAAGACGTTTTATGTTATTGTCTAGAAATAACACATTGTGTGATTGTGTGGCGCATACTAAATTTATTTGATTACTTTAAATTTGGTTAACTACGTAATTCCAAAAACACAATTGAATGTTCAACATTAATTAACTCATCTGATATATTGATTAGAAAATTTACATCTCTAAAATTTTGATATATTAAGTATTTAGAAAGGCATGTAATGGAATAAAGAAATGAATAACTATACCTATTAAGAGTTTTAATATAAATGTTCGTTTCACTTTAGTTGGCTAAACATTATCAAAGAAAAACACGTAAATTAGGGTAACTGAAATTTTATTTTATTTCTTTTAGACAGAACATTTTAATTACCATTAATAATTCAGAAATGTGAATGAAATGTTAAAATTATAGAAGATGACATCAGTCAAGAAATTAGCGAATGCATACATGGATTTGTAACCTTCGAAATTTGGTAAAAATTCACTTGTTGAACAAACGATGAATGGTATTGAAAAACAAAAGCAGTTTCAAACCACCCACTTATCATAAGGTGAGAGTTCTTCTATGAAAAAAATAATTGACAACTTCCCGAAAGAAAGTTCAGAAAAATATGAGTGAATAATAGTTATGATATTCCATTTTCACTATTGACATATGATTGTAACAATTAAAGTGAAAATATTTTCTTAAAACCCATTGAGCTGAAACAAATGATGCAATTGAAGGTTTTTCAAGCAAATGTTGGTATTATTGGACGAGACATCACATGCCAGATGTGACAAATGATGCTACTATAAACTGTGGTAATAAGACAAGTGTCAGAAGAGAATTAAATTATGTTGGTATCTAGAATTTAGAATGATAGTTGAGGGGCAAGATAATATCTAGAATTTAGATGAATATTTTGTAACTGCTATCGATCTAGTTTAAGCATACCCGAACCCTAAAGTGAAATAAAAGGATTTCATTGAAGCAAATATCATCTAATAAAAGGAGTTTAATGATAGATGAGGTATCTCCATGAGCATATGGATAGCAGAAGTAAATATTTATATGAAAGAGAGTTTGGTATGTATTGGCACTCATCGTTGGTAGTAGTTGTTGGTGGACCATCTTTGATCACGCCAACGTAATTGACGACCTGGGATCCTTGCAGATGAAGAAATGTCGGTCTGGGGATTAGTCTGAGTACCTTGTGAGGTCCGAGGCATCCTTGTTGAAGATGTGACCTCTGCGCTGAGGTCTCTATAAAACTGATGATCGTCACGAGGTGTTCTTAAAGATGATAAATTTGTCCTCCATCTTGCAGTTCGATTAGCCTCTGCCTCCAGATCACGGGATGATAGAATAGGAAAATTGGTTCTCACCCTACTACTACTACTCCTAGCAATTCTCTCCAGTTGATGCACTGAAGGTAAATTGGATCTCCATCTAGCTGATTGATTTGCCTGTGTATGATTTGATACCCTGTGCGTTATTCCAGACCTTCTGTCATACAATGGCACTCTGTGTCTGGAATTAGACAAGGAACTAGCCATTCGGCTAACATCTTCAATCGAGATGAAGATTTCATACAAGAATGAGGACATCAAATCAGCAAGACCACCCGTCAAAATGGCGTTTCTATTGTATTCAGCACCAGAACTTGAATGGATAGAGCTAAAAAGATCTTCCAAGCTCCTTTCTTGTTCCATCCTTAACCAATCGCACTGACGCGAGGGATCCACGTCTGATGGCCGAACAGAAGGATGCTCAGACCTAGCATGCTTTCTGAGTTCTGGGTATGTCCCCTGGAATTCACATGTTTCAGAAGAACAACTCCTTGGTTTTGAATTCATATAGCTTCGAGCAGGCTCCAAAAGCATATATCCATATATTTCTCCTCGGCAAAGAGGACAAGTGAGCTTTGGTTTTAACTGGCTCCCAAGATGAGATGGGTGCCCAGGCTCTGGCTGAACTTCTCTATCATGAGATACTCTGCTTGTGGCAGGAATTTCTTCCAGTACTTCTGAGGAGAGATGAGAAGCAAATGACTTGCAAAACTGGTCAAGGCAGTTGGAGTGGCGGTAACTGGTATTGCACATATAAGGACGGCAGCCCTTCTCGTGGGAAGAACATTTCAAAAGAACACCATTATGAGGGGGTTCCATGCAAATAGGACATCTAGCTTCCTCCCATTCCTTCATTTCATCAACTGATCCGGACAAATTCGTAGGCTTACGCATCTCAATGTTTCTGGAGGTGGATGGGTAAGGAAATGATCGATTGCAATCAGTAGATGGGGACTTCACTCTTCTAACTTTTGGCATTTTGAAATTCAAGATGCAGTAGCTAAACACAAGATCTGTAACAATTCAAACAATCAAAAAGTAAATGGATTACGTAAAGAAATACCAATTGTAATTGAATAATTAAAGCATAACAAGCTCTTTATTTTTAAAAGATCCATTCTTCACATCAATAGAATTCTCTTCCTCTCATCCAACCACTATTTATTTACGAAATTGATTCTTATTCACAAATATTAAGATTTTGAAGATTGCATCCATTTACATAATTAGTTGGAACTAGAAAAGGTGCAAATTGACACCAGCAATGACTACTGACCAATGACCATTGATCTAAAACAATAGTATATGGTGGCATCGTGTATCTGTTTCATTAAAATATCACTTCATAATCAAATCTATTTTGTAAACACACTAAGAGAGGATACCATGCTTGTCACTGACAACATAAAAGACAATCATAACATTTTAAAATTTCAGAATATTGACTCCTGCTGCCCAAAATGTCAGTTGTTTCAGATGTTCTTCAGGAGAAAGACAAAAACTTAGTGGAGTTTGATACGACATAAATTAAGCAAAAAGTCAAATGCATAAAATTTTATAAATTTTAAAGAAATGAGAAGGTACAGAAAACATCAGATGATATCGGCACAATTGAGTTTTCCAGTAAATCCCATGGATAAAAAGGTTAAATAAAACTCTTCATTTTTCTTATCAATATTAATGCAACATTAGACATTGAGAAGCTGTACATGCACACAACTCCGTCATATTTCACAAACACGAACGAATAGCATATAATAAATACTTGATCCGAAAAATTATACCAGGGAGCTTGTATTAACAACAATTACAAACTAACTAAAACAGACTAAAGAACTTCATTTTTGTTAATAAATACTTAATATCGAAGAGCACTGTGTCACCTGAAGCAGAAACATAAGCCTAAAAAACCATAGATCCACAGGGAAAAAACCATTCACGTTCCAGCATCCCGCCCATAAACTATTTTTCCGAGGAAAGAAGGATAAGTTCAAACTTTTCCTAAAATTTCAAAGTGCACTTAGGTATCCTAAAATTTGATATGTACTAAAGATATCTACTGCTACTGCATGTCTCCGAAAAAAGCCTCAAAACTTAATTTCACAAGGTATGCAGAACAATAGATATTTTCTGTGGGTAATATTGAAGTGAGAATCAAAAGAAGAAAACCAAAGCTTAAGAACTAGTGGCTTTGCAATAGATGAATTGGTATGACAACATACGTAGACAGCAACAAGCAGCTTTCATTTTTCTCATGGCAAAAAACAATATACCCAAGACAAAAGAAAAATAAAGACCATTGTTTATTACATAAAAAAGACAAACAACACTCAGCATTCTTCTAAAACAATTCAGCATACCCTTATATAAAACTATTATTTGATATACTATAATGGCTTCATCTAGTTATTGATCTATCATGGCAAAAGCAGGAAAAAAAGGGAGGAAAGAGCTATCATCACCATCCAAAAACAAGGCCGCAGAACTAAACAAATGTTGGAAATTCAAGAGTTTATTTGAAGTCCAACGTAGGTTAAGAATGGGTTAGATGATAATTGTTAGAAGTGGGTTTAAGCCTAATTCAACCCCACAAAACCGGCTTGTAAGGTGAGAATTGCACCCACTTATATATTGTGAATTGGTCTTATCTCTAGTCGATGTAGGATTTCCAACACACCCCCTCATGCCAAGGTGTGCGTGAGACTAGAAATGAATGGGTGCTCCATTAGCGACCCGACATCAGGTGGAACAGAATGTTCAAGAAAGCTCGCTAGGATAGGCTTTAACCGGGCTCTGATACCATATTAGAAGTGGATTTAAGCCAGTTTTGTGGGGTTACGTTAGGCTTAAACCCACTTCTAACAATAATATAAGAAATCAGACCCCTATACCCAATTCCTTAATGTTTTGGGTGAAGAGTGGGTGTCATTTCATGTTCAGTCCTGTAGTCTATTACTAGGCCCAATGATTACTTTCCAGCTCCCCTGAACCCCAATAATTAACAATTTGGCTCGTTCCCTCTCTTAGATGTTTTTTCCTAGCCTTTACAGCCTTTCGGAATTGCACATACCCAATTCAGAAATATGGTTTATTAAGAGGCATAATTTTATTGTGACTTTAAATTTGGTAGAAGCTTGAGTTATAGAGGAACTGGCGTAAAGGAAGTCCAAGGCAGAAAGCACCCAATAGGCACTAGGGACTTTTAATACCTCAAGGCAAGAGGTAACAAAATGTACACACCATACTGAATGAGTTAACAATACAAAAGAAAACAATTTTTTTTTTACTACACAGCGTGATTTTTCACAAAAACTAACAAATCCAGCATAGTAGCATCACAATAGAAACAGAAGAGTATCATGTTCAACTAACAGTGCTCTGATATTCCAGCTAATAAGGGTCCCAAAGACCAACAACCAGTTATTGTTTTAGAATCCTAATTATTTTACCCCTTTATCAAGTTAGACAACTGAGATTCACAGGTTTATATCACTGTAATCCGCAGAACCATTCTAGTGTTGCCTCAATGTCTTGGGCAAGTTTTTTTGGTACTTTTAACTTCAATTAAGAGAATTAAATCTCCTTTATTATTTGATTCTATAAATTCTTCAATTCCCAGCCAACTCAAATATGAAAGTTTGAACTTCTGATTCTGCTTTCCCATATAATCATTTTCTTAACTTCACACACTTTAGTCTTCTAACCACCAAAAGCGATAACTCTCTAGGGCCAAATTCTTACTTAGGGACAACAGTACTAGCATGCTCCTTACTGGGACCTATCATCTGTTATCCTTACATCCATATTTTCCATACAATGTATTCTTTAAACATAAGGACATTTTCCAATGTAAAGAGCCTTTCGGGGGTCTTTTGGTACGGAGTAGCTTTAGTGTCAGGAACATGAGATTCTTACATCCTCGGTACCAGTTGTACCATTAAGATTATTTGCTGAGAAACCCATGATGAAATTGGAAGTATTAATCCATAAACAAAGAAATTCAATCAATTGGGTTTTATTGCTTGCCTTCTTATCTTTAGATAGTAAATGCCACAGTCAACAAATCAGACTCTAACTCCACCGATAACAATCACAAGAGATACTGAGTAACAGCTTAAAAATCTTATCCTTAACAATGCAGAGCACCTTCCCAAGAAACAGAATTGAACAACAAAGAAATTAAAGAAAATATGCTATAAAACATGTTTCACAATTGCATATCGTGTTGCAATTGAATTGATCCTTAATCAGGCAGATATTTAAACCACAGACAGCATTTGACAACAATTGTTCTAGCATAAAGAATTGAACCAAAGACTGACATCATCTGTGTAGGTATCATCAGAGATGAATAGAAGATCAAAGCAATAAGGAAAATGAATAATATTAATTTGTAGAAGGGGAGAGTAGAAGAGTAAGGGTTAACCTGAAAGAGTCGTGAGGAGAATACAACGATTATAGATCAGGGATTAGCGATGAACAGCAAAATAAAAAGGGGGTTCCTTTCGTTCGGTTTTGAAATTGAAAGTAGAGACCAGAATTTTCCAATTCTTGATTCGATTTAGATGGAGTTTAAAGGTACATTTCTCTAGCTATAAACATATTCAGTTTGGCCTTTTCGTTTGTCGTTATCTTCCTTTATTGTAATAATAAAGTTTAATTAAATTTATGTATTACTAGATATTCAAAATTTTCGTATTTTTCAATTAATTTTGTACAATTTAATTTTATATTTTATTAGATAATTTGATTATATATCTTCCTTTTTTTTCTTTATATTAAAAAGACCGTGATGTTTTGTTTATTTTGTATTAATCTCAAAATTTAAATTTGATATACTTAATAAAAAAATTAAACATCACAAATTCGATTTTAAAAAATATTAAATACTGAATACCAAATAAAAAACAATTTTGATATCAACTAAATTAAAAATTCATAAATTTATAAAAATTTTAGTTTAATTAATCCCAATAATAATAATAATAATAATAATCTCGATATTTTATATCTTATAACCAATGGTATTTTTTCATGAACCACACTATCTTATCTTATAATATTGTAATACTATCACAATCTTATAAAAGAAAAATAAAATCTACTTAAAAAAATTCTGTCAGAATTATTATTACTGGTATAAATATACGTTTACTTACATAAATAATGAAATACAACAATTAAAAACGATAAAAGAATGTGATTGATAAGTGCATTTTGAAAAAAAAAAAAAACTGAATCTATTTATGAATTTTCATTTGGTGGAATAATTGTTGCCAGAATCTATTCGTCTTGATTTTTACGGACTAATTGAGAAAATTTTGATAGATTCAATCTAACCAAAATTATAAAATAATAATATTAATAATAATAAAATTATTATTTAATTATTTTATTAAAAATTATATTTTAAAATGCTAAATTATTTAACTCTTTAAATTTTGAATAATTTGAATAATGTAACTAATTTAAAAAATGTTATAAAATTACAAATTTTGATAAGAAAAAGTAAATTTAAAACTTGTGATTCAATTAATTGACCTAACTCAATTCATGGAAGTTAGTTGAACGAGTCAAAAGAAAAAAAAATCCAATTCCACCTAAAAGGGGTGAGATATATATATTTTTTTGTTTAAAGAACAATAATTCCGTATACACCTTTATATATTTTATGAAAAATATCTATTTAAAAAAAATTAGGTAATGTGGCATACAAATCAATTTAATATTTTATAATGACATTACATGTTAACTTTTTTTTATAATGATAAAAAATAATAAAATTGTAATTATTTAATTATTATAATTTTAAAATTAAATATAAATAATTTTTATAATTTTATTGTAACTCATTTTTATTTATTGTGTAGATAATTTATAACTAAAAAAGTAGTCAAGTTTAAAACAATAGTTAAGTAAGAGAATAAAAAATAGTCAAATTTAAAAAAAAAATTATAAAGAAATTAATAAAATAATCATGTTAGTTTAAAAAAGAAAATTTTATGTAAAAGATAAAATTTAAAAAAAAATGTAATAAACAATTATTTTAAATTAGAAAAGACAAATGTTTTGAATTCGAAAATATATTTCTCATTTCCTCCCCTAAAATAGAACAAACATAATTTTTTTAGTGGTTCGTTATTGTAGTTTAACACATATTTAAAAATTAAATTAAAAAAATATTATAAATAACTACAAACATTAAATTCAAAGAAAAGAATTTAACATTTTTATAAATAAAATATTAATATAACAAATTATCTCAACTTGCCGTGTATTACTGTGGTGAAAATGACTATTGATGATTAAAATTTAAATCTTTTAAAGAAATCTAAAGTTAAAGATATACTTAAATATCATTCCATTATAATATAAAGTATAAATATTAATTAAATTTTCCAAAATTAACAAATAATAAATTTGTAATATATGAATTTAACCTATTCACAATGAATTATATTACAGGTTGAATTATTACAATTTAGGAATTAAGCAATAAACAAACGTATAAACCTATTTACACTCCTCTTTGAAATTCAAATAGTTTTTTCAAAATATATATAATTTTTTTCAAATAAATAGAATATCTATACAGTACAAAAACTATATATTTATGCAACAATTATATATGATTGTCCATTAATAATAGTCTCATGCTTCTCAACTCTCCTACCTACATTCTCTTATCCTTACATATAACTAGGAATGTCAAAAATATTCGTACCAACGAGTATCCGCGAATAAAACCCGCAATAAGTAAGAAATGGATATTAAAAATGGATACCAGTTATCCGCGGTACGGGTATTTTTTATACCCGCATGTTAATGGGACAGGTACAGGTATCATGGTATCCGTATCCGTGGATACCCATACCCGCTAAACTTTAATTCACAAAAATACCCTTATATTATATATATATATATATATATATATATATATATATATATATTAGTAAAAAACATTCTGATCTAATATTTTCTAAGTTTCACATCTTATCTTCTTTTGTCTTCATTCTTCCAGCTTCAAGTATTGGTACGTTGTCTTCTTCCAAGTACACTCCTTGACATTCTTCTCTTTCCCTTCTTTGAAATTGGGCATATACATCAAATCCTATATAGACAGTGACGTTTATGGTATGTTTGTTGTCAAATGATGGAATCAAAATAAGAATATTTGGCACGTGACAGTTGGGGTTTATTATTTGATTATTTTTCAGGAATCAATCGCAGAAAGTGGGCTGATTTATCAAAACATTAATTAAAAAATTTTCATTGTGTTGAACTTCATTTTATATTTATTTTTATAATTATTTGGACTTGTATGGACTTGAGTTTGTTTGAACTTTATTTAAAATTTATGACAGTGATGTATTTTATTTTATTTTATTTGAATTTATGATAAAATATTTATTTTTAAATAATTTTGTAAATATCCGCGAGTACTCGTGGATACCCGCGGATATGAAAAAATTAGACGGGTACCCGCATAACGGATACCCGACCGATATGGGTACGGGTACGAGGCAGATATTTATCCAACGGGTAGGATACGGGAGAGCTATTACCCGTACCCTATACGCCCCATTGACATCCCTACATATAACATACGATCATCGCAAGTGGATAGACCACAAACAAACACAAAAAACAAATTTTAAAATTTTAGACCTTATATGTATCACTCATGAACCACACATTACATTCAATAAACCAAAATCTAAAAAATATCACAAATGCAAAGATCCTCATAACTTTTATACACCAATATACATCTGACACAACCTCCGAAGACTTAGAGCGTATTGAGTAACATTTGATATCATGCATATGTCATACTCACCTGTACCTCTCAAGGGTTATAGATATATCATGATAGGGCTACATCTTCCACCAACGAGTATGACATGGTAAATCCCGCATCTATAAGATTTGACCCTCTTTACCAATTTTACAAATGAAGACCTTTTTCAACTCTCACACTAAATATCTTCTTCTACATGAGTCCAATACACTCCACACATCACCAAAGACAGTAGTATTCTCACCCTAGGAATCATTGTCTCTCATTCCACATCATTAATATCAAGCATTAGAACCAAAAACATATAAATTTGTTTAGTGAAGGTAGACTCGCTTAACGACCAACCTCCATTGCCTCTTTATCAAAACTCAAATTTCACTATCACTTAATGACTCATTCACTCACCTAACAACTCAGGCTTTGGGAACTGATTTAAATCAAGCTTGCCTAGCGAGCTCTAACTTGCACAACAAGTGAAAGGTCTCGATGCTCTTTGTAATCTTATTTTTAAGTCTCACTCGGCGGAAGTTTGACTCGTCCAACAAGTTTGCATAAACCAAAAACATAACTCTTCATATCAGATTGTGCGACAAGCTCTAATGGGCATTTTTATCCATATCTCAATAACAATCAGTACTACCTCAATTTAAAATGGACCATTAGAAACCAAGGATACAAAGTCATATATCCATCTTGAGTTCTCACTAATAGTATAACAAATTTACCGCAAGCATGTCCAGTACACAATTACTAAATAAAGCAATTTAAAATCAAACAATCCAATCATTCTATCAAAGATCAACATACACACAATTTAAACAAGATAAATCAAACGGTACAAAATTAATACTAGTTTCCCTTACTTGGATGGACACTCTTAAACTTAAAAGGTGCTCCACACAGGCTCTATTTACCTCACACAAGTTGCTCTACCTGCACACATAAGACTCTAATTGTTGATCAGAACATACCCTTACAATCCTAACCGAACAAAGATTCACCTTGACCTCTTTGACATCACACGCAAGCCCCTACACCCCCACATGTAACAAATTTACTAGCAAAACTCAAAAGAAAAGCATAAAATTGAACTCACTTAAGACTGTGATGCCAAGAGTCGTATAGATGAAGAATAGAGCAAAAAACCTAGAGAGAAGTTAGAGAAAATGTTTAGAAAAAACCTTTTAGAGAGATGGTGGTTATTATAAAATCAAACTCAATTAATAAAAAGTTTTATTGATAGTCTAACGCGATAATATAATTAAGTATTTCCTACTATTCTTTACTATTTTCTAGATTCTTACATAATTTTAGTGCAAGATTTTAAAATATTTTACATTATTTTTCTCTAAGTCCCATAGTACACATAAGACATAAGATGTTTTACCGTAGTTCTTACTCTAAAATTCAATTAACTCTTTTAGATTTTTTTTGTTCAATATTTTCTCAATAGGAGGAGATTTAAAATAAGATTTCCTTTTATCATTTTTTTTTCTTTGCGGGTATTGTCTTGATTGTGTTAGTTATTTTATAAAAATTAAAATACTAATTTAATCCTTATTTTTGTAGAATTTATTTAATTTAGTCATAATTCTTTTTCTTATTCAACCAAGTCTCAAATTTTGACATATTTTATCAATTTAATATTAAATAGTTAACAACATAATGAACATGGTGGCCCAATTCGTCCGATGAGTGGGTTGCGTGTTCTGTTGTCTTGTTACCTTCAGGGATAATAGTGTGTGGTGTTAAATTTGTGAAGGAGAGTGTTCTATTGTTCTGTGGGAGTTTGTGAATAGATGGTAATGGAGTTATGATTTTTGTGCGTGTTGTTTATGTGTGATGCAAGTGTTTGGATTCTGCGTAATGGTTTCGATGATGGTAAATAATGATGAAAATTTGTAATATGATGGAGATGATGGTGGTGAAGCGTGCAGTGATGATAAAAATGTGTAGAGTGGAGGTCATTTAATCATATGTAAATAAAATAATAAGTCATTTAATCGTATATTTATAAGTGTTTATTTATTTATAAATAATAGCGAGCCTTATTTTATTAATTAAACTATAATTATACTTACCTCAGACACGCATATTCAACTTCATATATCTAATTTTAGAAAATCATAAAAAAGTTGAAATTCCAGTAAATGAGTTTTCTGCTTTATTTCTTTTTCTTGCATATCTTTTATGTTTTCAGTAGAAGTTTATTAATCTTTATCTTTCCTCTTATCTGAAACAATATTTTTCAAATAATACTTGTCAAACAGTTCTTCAACTTACGTTTGAAAACGAAACCAAATACTACAATTAGTATTTATTCACTTTTTTTAAAGGCCGTGCTAGAAGTGAGAAAAACTATTGAAAGACAAGTATTGCTACATTTGTAATTTCTCAGAGATTATTCGAAAAAAATATCTTTATGAAATAAATTTAAACTAATTAAGAACATTTTTGCTTAGATAAAGAAATTTTCTTTATTTTCTGTCCACGGAAACTTTTCCATTTACATTTGGGTCTTTTCTTCATGTACCCTCATTATTTCTAACTGTACTCTTATATTTTTTAAAAGATTATTTTATCATTGTTAAGTGACTTATGAATTATTTCAGAACAAACTTTTCATAATTTTTAAAACAGACTTTTTGGAACAAGTTTTTAAAAATAGAATTTTTGAAATAAGATTTTCAGAAGATTATTGGAACAAGCTTTTCAAAATAAATGAAATGCATTTTAGAATAATTTTATTAGGACGGAACTCTTTTTACTCAAGAGTGTAACAGCCCGGATGTCACGATTCAATTGTGACCCAACCCACTAAACCTTTGTCACAGAACAATTAATGTCACCTGCAATAATCTCTATCTCAACCATTAGCCTACTAAGAAAAGCTTTTCATAACAAAATTTTTGGAACAAACTAGATTCCAGTTTGCACAATTTAAAATACAAGAGTTTATAGTAGTGCAGGTTGAAACTGGAATCATCTTTTGTTTCCAGAAAAACCATTATAGGTTCGTACTTGAAGTCCAGACATGCCTCCAGCAGCACAGCACAACAGCAATTGTGGATTAGACTTAAACTTTTGAGTGAAAAGGATAACATAAAGTTGCACCTTCAAATATTGAAGCCATGAACTTGTTCCATGGTGGAAGATCAAATGTTTCCTTTGTAATGGGAGGATAAATAGATCCCATGATAATTTTACAATTTTGATCCTATGATATAGTATAATAGTACTACTATACATGAGTGAAAAAAGAATGGCTGTGTGAATCAATGGAAAGAATAAGAAAAATACAAGTGTTGTTGGTTACCTATGAACTCAAAAAGAATAAAACAATGGAGTCTCCTATTCACTCATGAAGTATGAATAACTGGTATCACTGATGATCCTCTGAACAAAGGGGAGCATTCTGATCTTGAACTATTGTGAAGAGGTTCAATAGCTATGTCCCCACATAAATTTGAAAGACTAGAATTCAACAAAGTGGTGCTTCTAGGAGTAAAAGATGATTTATGGCGGGATCCACTTCTTGGAGAGAGATTAACCTGCTCCAATGCTCGGAACTGAAGCTCACAAGGGTAGTCCCTCACACACCCAATGCGTGGTCCCGCACCAGTTGTCCATTTGCATGATAATTGCTTCCCCAGTTGATATGATTTCATTTCTTTATGTGAATTGATTCTTTTGAGTATGGACTCTGGTGGAATGCTCTCAACATCATCATTATCATCACAAGAGTTTTTCTCTTGTGCTGTTTCTTCATCAACTGAGAGAGATTCCATTTGGAAACCTTCAACCTCTTTCTCTAGTCCTTCAAACACATTACCCCTTTTTGGTATTTCAAGATTGCTAAGTTCTCTTCCAAGAATTTGAAATTGCCTTGGGCTAGGTGTCACCACTGCAGAAGCTGTCTTAGTTTGAATCAAATTGGCCTTCTCTGCTGCAGCTGAGGTTACATTCATGGTATCTTCAATCTCCAGGCCATTCATGTTCTCAGTTAAGTCCTCTTCAGAGGAGTGGCTTCTCAGATGACCACTTCTCACAGAACGTAATTCATCACCCTCGTCAACTGAATCCATCTGCATATATATAACAAAATGAATCTCCTTAGATATTCTCTCACATCTTGTAATCACATTACATAAACTATTACAGCATTGGTTCTGTGTTTTAATATTTTCTATACCTTGACATCCGAAAGGCTAACATTGTTCTCCTGAAGGAATGAAATGAATTCCTTAAAATTTTCTTCTGTCGGTCGATAATGTCCACTGTGTGGCCAAACCGCCTGTTGAAAAGAAACAACAAAATCAGTTTTAACTAAGCAAGTAAAATAGTCATCCATGGTGGTAGGAATCTAGCATAAGATTCATAACTAAGCAAGTAAATTTTATACCTTCAAGACACCATGTTCAACCACTAGTCTTCCAGCAGATGATGTAGCTCCTCCAGCCAAGAAGCTAGAATGCTGAAATGAACCTTTTGATTTCTTTCCAACATACAATGTCTTAGATGTGCTGAGGACAAAAATCCACTTGGCATGTGCATCTTTTCCAGTGGTGTTAAGGAGTTCTCCGGATTGCTTGTAGAAGAACTTTCCATCTTCTACAACAACTTCATATGCCAATCTTTCCATCTGGAACAAAGCAGAATGAAAATGATTAGTAAAAGTTGAAATAAAAGAGTCTCAAGCAAATTTATCTATCAAGAGGTGTTCACATAAATGGAGGAAACCTTACCGGACCCAGATATTTAATGCACTGCTGTTGAAGTTTGAAACGAGGGCACTTCTCAAGATTTACTTCCTTTCCTTCTCCTATATCTAGCCTGCAATTTCAAACAAGATTAGTTTCAAACTCTGGTGACTTAAGATCTATGTTAAGTTGTAACATTTACAAAGAATCTCACCAGTAGAAGAAGGGTTCTCTGCTCTGACACCGAAGCCACTTATCATAATAGAAGTGTAGATTATGTCCATAACGATGGCGTGGGTCAATCTGTTTTTACACATGAAAAACATTTCTGTAAGTAATAATTGATGAATCACTAACAAACCAAACCAAAACATAAGCAGAGAAAGCACTAGAACAGTTATGTTTGACTAACCGCTTCAAGCCAGTGCTGTAAAGCAAGTTTTTGAGCTTTATCATCTTTTGATAACCCTTTTCCAACCTGCAATGACAAAGAAAAGTTTAATCAAGTTCAATCCAGCATGAAAATTTGAACTAAAAGGTTAGAGCATGGTAGTTATTGAAGGTATTAAAGTACCTTGGCAGCTCTAGTTCTGGCTCTAGACCAACGAGAAACTGCAGTCTCGTGTTTCTCAATGTCAAAGAAAGATATGGAGCTGCGCTTGAGTTCAGCAAAATCTAAAAGCTTCCACCTATTCAAAGATTCGACAAAAACATGTTAGAAACACATGGAGTTTTGTGAAAAAGGAAAGAGATTTTTAGGACAATGAATAAGTACCAGCTTTGTTCAACAAGAATTGCACAATCTGCTAGCTTTCTTCTGGTACGAAAGCTCTTGTACACTTTCTGCAACTTAAGCGCAGCAATGTGTTTGGGGCTGCTTGGATTTAGAAGTGCTGATTGGATGGTTTCCACTTGATTCTCTGACTTGAATGGCAGATCATCATCCATTTCTTTGCTCATTTTGGTAGTCCTTGAGATAGGCATGTTTTCTTCTTTGTCAAATGACAAAGTGTTGGTGGAGATAATGTCATCAATGTCTTTTCTTTTGAAGCTCACTGATGTCTCTATTGTCATCTTTCCAGAACCTACAGATTTCAGAATGGTGGGTTCTAAATCTTCTTTTTTGAAACTAACAGATCGTACTGGAGTCTTGATTTCATCATTGCCAAAGTTGATGGATTTTACAACCACAGAATCTAAGCCATCTTCCACATCATTGTACTTGGCAAATGGACATGAAAAGGATATCCCCATATGACAGCAAAACCAATCTGCAGAAACTTGTGCAATCCGTGGACCTGAAAATAGCAAAGTCGGCATTAAAATACAAGAAGATGCATTTTCCATTTGTCCAAAAAATTTCAGACCGTACTCACATCACAGCCACACAATTCCACCAAGATAAAAAGAACAGAAAACTAAAATTCTTGAGACCCATTTCAAAATGCATTGTTCTTTTTACTATTCTGTGGGCAAGAACAAAAAGCATCAACAAGAACTCATATTTTATGCTGCTGCAGAATCATCAGAAACAAAGGATCACGGATCCGCAAAACCCACCAACCAAACTCCCATTTTGAAAGACAAATCACAGGAAACAGTCTCGTATACATGAAAGGAGAACCTCAAACACAGTAAATACAAAACCCATTTCATTCTCCTAAACAGATTCCAAACCAACCAACCAACGCATATCAGGTAACCCAGTTAAAGAATAGCAAGGATCTAAAAACAAAAAACTTTCACTAAAACACCAACAATAGAAAAGACTATATTTTTCTTCAAGGTAGTTAGATTGAGCTGAATATCTTTCAAAGAAAAAACATTCAGCAGCGTATTCAATATGCAGAAATGGATATGCAAACCATTCATTCCACAAAAAGAAATACATATTAAAAGAGATTCTTAAAAGCAAAAGGAAAATGGAAGGTAGTAGAGTACCTGAAGATTCGAAAACCAGGAAGGAGAAAAGAAAAGAATCTGTAATGGGTTGATAAGATGAGAGAATGAATATTAATGAAGAGTGTTGTTGAGTTGAGGAAAATGAGATGTTACATGAAGTGAAATGGTGGTTTTTGAGATGGTGATAGAGGAAAACTGAACTTGGTAGCTAGCTTGAACTTGTTATCAAAGGTAATGGGATCCTTCACTATGAAACACTTAACATATATATATACATGTTAGGAGAAGAAAGAATAAGATGAAGATGAAGAGAGAGACAGTGGTTCCACTTTCCAACCACGTGGAGTCGAACAAGTATACTCAAATTCCTTTTATTTTATTTCCATTTTTCTTTTTCAGATTTTTCTTCCTCACATTATTTTTAGAAGGACTCTGGTTTGTGGCTTCTTTACCAGCACACCCATGACGTGACATGTAACCTTATTTTAATTTCTTATCCGTTTTAGAAAAATGGAAATTTATTCGTTAATACAAAATTAAATATATGAAATAAAATGATTTGAAAAACTAAGAATTTGATAAAATATTTATATTTATATAATGAAATAAAGCTTGGTGAACGTTTTGTTTCAGTTTCACGCGTACGCGTAACATTGCAATCTTCAAAATATATATTAAAAAATTAGGATAGTCAAATTGATATAATATTGTGGAAAACTAGTTTCGTAAATCTTGGAGTTCAAGTGTCGACCCAATATCTTAAGCAACGTCTCTGTTTTTGATACCTAAAATAAGATAAGTACATTCGAGAAAATAAAAATAAAAATAATCGTGCTTAAGTTTATATTTAACCACGCAAATTACCTTATATAAAAGAATGTGTATTATATTATTATTTCTTAGCTAATGTATACCCGATTAGGGAAAACAAAATTTTTAATTATAAGGGGTCTCTCTTCAGAACATATATAAATTGGTAACCCTAACTATATGGGAGAGATATTTTATTTATAAAATTAAAAAAAAAATTATTAAAAATACTAATGAAAAAGAGACACTTTGTGATTTTATATATTCTAAGAAAAACATAATATCAATAATAGTAATTGCATAAAAAAATAATTCATATTGCATAATCATCACTTTTAGTGTTTTAATAGTTTGTTTTTACTTTTAAAATATAACTAAGAGTAAAATAGAAATATCAAGCATATATTATTTTATATATTGTTATAATTTTTTTAATCTTAAAATATAGTTAAGGGTAAAATAGAAATATAAATTGTATACATAAAAAACAAAAATATCTCTTTTGTATATTATTATGGATTATATCATTACTAATATTTTTAAAAAGAATTTTTGGTTAATTTGATTATTATTAATTTTTGTTAAAGTTAAATAACAATAATAAGTTTATCAAATCATTTACTTCTTAATCTATTTTTTAAAAATACATATTACGAAGATTTTCATCCATATAAATAAAGCATAAAATAATTTTGAATTGATTGATTTACATCCTGGTTTTTGGGTTAGGAATGTTTTTTAATGCTTAAAACAAAATTTATGTAAATAGACAATTTACCATGTCTAAAAGTTCATATATGAAGTGTAATAATTAACCTTAGAAATAAAACTTATTAAAGAGAACTAAAAATTAAAACACTCTAACCTTAAGCATATATAATTATAATTAATTTGTTAATTCTGGAAAAAAAATTAAAGTTCTTAAATTCATGAATATGGTGAAATTTCAACAACTTTATAGAGATTAGCAGGAATGAAATATACCAAAATTAAATCAAAGTAATTAATGATGTAATCTGAGTTTTTACAACACCAATGCTAGTAAATACACGACTTTGTAAGTAAAAAAGAAAAAAGAAAAAAGAAAAAAAGAAATCGAGTATTGAAAATCTGAGACTCATTTAAAGAGTTGACAAATCTCAACGAAATATTTTGTATATTTGACCAACAACTATAACAAACAGTGTATCTATTTATTTCTCTGGCAGTTTTTACGAGTTTATGTACATTAAAAAGGAAACATATTTACTTAGAATTTTGGTTTGACTTGCTGCTATAAACATTTTTGTATTTTTGTGATCATGTATATCCTCCAAAGAAAATTTCCAAGAAATAACCCTCTTTTTCAAACCCTATCTTGAAGGGGTCATTTTCTTGACAAAGTCTTGAAGTAAAATGCAATCCATGAATTCGAAGTGAGAACCAGATTGACTTTATCAAAATCAACCATTGATTCTAAGGTTTTTAGGTCAATTAGTTTAAGTGTTTGTTTATGATCAACCTTCTCAAACTATCCCAAAGCTAAGATAAACAACCACTACAAAATTGAATCATGAACTTTGTGTCTCCTATGGAGCTCATTGCTGACGATAAGTCTTGCAATTTTTTATGTTAATTGAATAGTCGTTGGAAAAAGATTGTTAATTTGATGTGCAAAGCAAGTAATGAATTTCAAAAATGTGGTGGGGATGTGAAAGGTTGGAAATTTCCTTGTGTTCTTCTTGAGGTGTCTCTAATTGGCTAATTAATAGCAACAAAAAGTGTTTATGGAAGTCCAAATAATGTCTAAGTCATCACACCTATGACCTATATGTTGGTTTTTTTAGTACACAACATATATTAAGTGTAACATGACACAAGTGAATCCGTCATAACTAGGTTGAGTGAGATGCTAGTTAACATTTTTATTTTTTTTATTTTTTATATTATATAGAATATTTAAATAAAACAATATAACTATAATTGGTAGCAATTTTTTATGAAATATTATTTTACAAAATTTTTCTACAAAATTTTGTATGAAAAATATTTTATACAAAATATTTTACAAAATAATTAGTAGTAATTTTTTAAAATTATTTTTCATAATAAAATTTGTAAGTATTTAATGTGAAAAAAATTTAAAACAAAATTGAAAAAAAAATATGTATTTTTTCAACAGTGTGTTAACCATCACACTATTTACTCATCTAAACAACCAATTCATTGAATACCTATAATCATTAACTTCACTTACCTAAATTCCTAAACGTAGTGTGCCTACAAGCTTAAATTTTTGTTGACACTTCTAGAAAATCAACAAAAATACGAATAAATTTTCAAAGATCAAACCCTCCATGAAAAATCCCTTCTTAACCAATTATTGAAAGAGAAGAAGAAAATAATACATTCTTTAGTAGGGATTGAATTCCCTACAAAAATATTTATCCTATTACCTCCTTGTAGATATAAGCTCTTAAGGCAATAGTTAAAATCTTCTCCAAACTTAGAGCGTTTAAAAAAAACATGAGTTTGAGGGAAATGCTATTAATAAAAATGAGTTTATAAAGTTTTTTATCATTACTTGTTTAAATATTCATTTCAAATAAAATTCTGATCTTAAATATATTATTTTACCAAAGCAGAAATCAAAATAATATGTTTTACTACTATTAATTGTTTTTATCACACTTTAAAGATGAATGACCGTAAAATTCGTATAAAGTTTCTTACCTTTTTTTCTCTCCCATTTAAAGATAAGGGAAGTTAAGAAAAATTATTTTAATAACATCAACAGTTCGCTGAACTGTTAAGTTTTTTTTTTTGCAATTTCATTGTGCTCTCTGAAATGTCATAATATAATGCTGAATAAGGAATGGTTCACTTTTTTCAAAATTATACGCCTATTATATTATAATCTTATTTTATCTACAAATATTTCAATGTATGCAAAATGTAAGGTCATTCGAGAGCATTCCTTCTCTGATTATTTCATTTTGTAAGAAAATAATTGTTTGGAGTTTTTCTTTTACAGATAATTACAATGTAAAGCTCTTAAAAAAATGGAAACAAATTGTTTACTTTTGGTGTTAAAAGTGTAAACCAAATATAAAAGTAGAGAGACATTATAATAATTGGGTATGCAATGCAAACGTACGGTGTCGGAAAGTGATGTACAGATATACAATAAGTTGGTGAGAAGACAATATATAATTATGTAATTAAATGTTATTTTTATAGTAAAAAATGAAAAGGACTGGTTTAGGTGGTAATTAAGGAAACATAATTTAGGAATCTACGTGTTCCTGTTTCATCTTTCGGTCATTTCATTTATTCTTTTCCCATTTTAAAAAATTACAACTATATCTATACCAAGCCACAACAAGATCTTTCCATTTCAGATTCAACAAAGACTATGTATCACAATTATACAAACCACGTGTTCTATCTTTTCGTTCAACAAAATCAGGAACCTTCCTATTCTTTCTAAACAATCTAAACTTCACAACTTTAAATCGGCACCGTTTAAGAAATAAATGCTGCAAAGATTAATATAGAATGAAGATAAATCAATTAATAATTAATATATTTAAAAAAGTGGGGAATTTTGTACCCTGAATACACCTGTTAGTCAAATGCAAAGCAAAGAAAGCTACGCTAATCCAGTAAGTCATTTCAGTACTCTTGTCTGTTCTCAAAAAGTAACGCTCGATGTTTTAAGAAAGAAAAAAAAAACATTTTAATTAATTCAAACTGAAAAGATGTGAGAAATATTAATTAATAAATAGATAGGGATATTTTTGTTTTAAATAAGATGGGTGATATATAATAGATGGACAAAACATTGTCACTTCCAACTGTCATGGTGTTTGAGATCTGCATGCATGGAACAGTGAAAGAGAAGAGGGATGTGCACGTGTCATAATGAGAGTGGGCCACGCTGCGTTGCCACCGTAACTTGTAACACCGTACCGTTCCCTAGACCACAAAATCTGTTCTCCAGTTCCTGTTGTCCCTTTTACACTGTATTCTATGTTTTGCTTTCATGTAGAAATCCACTTTGCTATACGTACGTACATTGTATTCTATGTTATACGCTCTGCATTTCGAATGTGCCAACATGTTACAACAGGGCAGCAAGAGAAAAATAAAAGATTAAATATATTCTTTTTCCTTTAATTTTCAGTAAATTTTAAAATTAGTATTAATTTTAAAATTTAATATTAATTTAATTTTTTATTTTTAGAAATACGTGAATTTAATCATTTTTATCAAAATTTGTTAAGTTTATTTGACATTTTAAACGCATTTTCTGATAATATTTGAGTTAACATTAAAGTAAAAATGTGTCAAACGGTGTAAATAATTTAAATATTATCATAAAATATGCTTGAAACGTCAAATAAATTTAACAAAATTTGATTAAAATGACTAAATTCACATATTTCTAAAAATGAAAAAATAAATTAGTATAAAATTTTGAAGAGAAACTAATTTCAAGTTTCACTGAAACTTAAAAAACAAAAATATATTTAACCCTAAATTGTATAATACTAATTATATTTTTACTGCTTACCTCATATTAATAAACATAGTTATCAAATTTGGTCGGTAGAAATATATCATTATTTATTATTAAGGTAATAAACAGCGGATTTAATTCAATTTTATATATTATAAATTAATCTCAGTTAGAATTTATTAAGAATATTTTAAAATCATCGAACACGAAAATTGAGAGATTTTTATAATATGACACAAAAGGTGCAAATCTCAATTATAGATTTTTAATAACTCCAATATCATAGTAGTTAAATATAAATTTAACTCATTCTCACAAAATTAATTCAATCAAGTATACAATAAAATATGTAAATATGTAAATAATAAAACATATATCTATAGCGTATCTTATTACATTCTTTAAAATTTGAAACTGGATATAAAAGATGGAATTTTCAGCCTTTGTTCTCTTTTTCATTCATTGAATTGATTTATCAATCCTATAAAGAAAGACATTGTATTTTAAAGAAAAAAATTTGATCTAGAAATTTATTTGATCTAGAAAATGAGATTTCTTTTGGTCAATACTAAATTGTAAGAGGCGGGGTTTTTTTTTTTAAGCCAAATAGTAATATTTTCAAGATTAACTTTTGTAGAGTCATCTTTGAGAGAAAATTACTTCTAATATGTCTTATAATTTTTCAAATCAATTTTAGATAATTTATATTTCAATCTCAAAAATTTATTTAAGAAGGTGAATTTGGACTCCTTTATATATTAAAAATTTAATCACATGACTAGTTGATATAAAAGATATACAACCCTCTATCTCACAGCAGAAACATAAAAAATAGAAATAAAGAGAAACTTGATAATGAATGATACAATATATATAATTATTGTCGTTATAATAAACATAGATAAAGTTGTATATGATTTGATGAAAGAGAAATTTAGGCAACCCTATAAAAAATATTATCATTTAATTCAAATCTCTAATGCATGAAATCCTAAAAAAACAAAAATAATATTTTAAAAGCCACTTACATTAAATAAGCATGTGACTCCCACTAAATAACTAAATAAATGATTAGATAATAATCATTCCACGTCCATAAACAATA
>Ga0209589_1000135_pt1 | contig 78953 bp, 38 predicted proteins | sample CowpeawhiteBW_FD_187525 | JGI IMG/M metagenome (GOLD analysis project Ga0209589, IMG submission 187525) | Root nodule microbial communities of legume samples collected from California USA - Cow pea white BW (SPAdes) (version 2) | ecosystem: Host-associated > Plants > Roots > Nodule | place: USA... | reverse complement strand
TTAATAATTTAAACGAGAATGGAGATATGGCGGGGACGGGTATTATGGCGGGTATATGTACATCCCCATACCCATCCCCATACCCAACTGAAAAAGTCGGGGATTCCCCATACCCATACCCATACCTAGTCAATGCGGGGATTCCCCGTCAAAACGGGGACGGGTTCGGGCAATACCCACGGGGACGGGTTTATTTGCCATCTCTACCGTCATGCAATTCAAACAGAACCCAGAAATTGGGTTTTCAAGCACGCGTTGCCTGGCAGTCGAGAGCTTACTGCCAAGCGGTTCCTTTCCAGGAACCCAGAACACACTACATTTGGGATTAGTCACTTGGTGGCTACGAGTAACCCGCCAGGCGTTTTCTGAAATTTTCCAAAAACTTGAAAGTTCAATAGATAAAGGAACATTCATGCATTTTATACCATACATCACACAGTTCATGCTTAAACATAAAAATTTAACATGTAAAACTCCCCTAACTTGGATTTCTTTGCTAAAAAAATGGAGATTCTTGAGAGTTCCTTTTTTATCACTAGGCCGCCTAGCACTTCCCCTCAATTCAGCTCCCAATTGCACTCAATCCTCAGCGCACACTCTCCAATTTCGTATTCCTCTGACTATGACACAATGACAAGCACAAAAACCCTTCTTCTCTCTACCCTTTCACCTTCATGTCAAAACTATTTTTAGCAAAAAGAAAGTAAATTTATATCTACCAAGGTTTGAACCCATACCCATGCCAATGTTAATTCAATGCACAACCATTCAATCAATTCATGTTTTATGATAATTCATATAATTCTATGATTATATTATCACTCAACATGATCAAGCATATTATTAAAAATAATAGTAAATTAAATAACACACAATTGGCATACATACAACATGAACTCAAGTCCTCTCACACAATCAAAGTACTCTCAACCACTTCAGCTAGTACTTTTCCACATCATATCAACAAATAGTTAATGCCTTAAAGGCTCACACTACCCGCATTAATTAATTAATAAATTATTTAATTAATTAATTTTCACGGGTCTTACATTCTTCCCACCTTAAAAAATTTTTGTCCTAAAAAATAGGACTTACCAAGAAATAGGTGAGGATAAGACTTCCTCATGAGATCCTCCATCTCCCACGTCTTCTCCTGAGTTGCCTCGTCCCAGAGGACCTTCATAGTTGGATTTCCTTCCCTTTGAGTTGTTTGACTAGAGAATCCAAGTTTCTCACTGGTCCAACTTCATTCGTCAGGTCTTCGCGTACCTGAACATCGTCCTCCTCCAGCACATGAGTAGGATACACAATGTACTTCCTTAGTTGTGATACATGGAAGACATTGTTCAGATTGCCAAGTGAGGTGGCAGAGCAATATCGTATGTTGTTGGTCCAATTCTCCTTGTGATCTGATAAGGACCAATGAATCAAGGAGTCAACTTCCTCGACTTGAGAGCTCTCCCAATTCCTACTGTAGGTGTAACCCTGAGGAATACGTGGTCACCTGCCTCAAACTCTAGCGGCCTTCTCCTCTTATCTGCATAAGATTTCTGCCGACTTTGAGTTACACGCATCCGATCTTGTATCACCTTCACTTTCTCAGTAGTCTGTTGCAAAAATTCTAGCCCAAGCACCACTGACTCTCCACACTGCTGCCAACACAATAGTGTCTTGCATCTCCTACCATACAAGGCCTCGTAAGGTGTCATTCCTATGCTGGAATGATAACTATTATTATACTGAACTCCACCAATGACAATATATCACTCCAAGTCCCCAGGTGGTCCAGCACACAAGTGCTCAACAAGTGCTCCAATGATTGTATAATTCTCTCAGACTGACTATCTGTTTGAGAATGATAAGCTAAGTTCATCCTCAACTAAGTGCCCAGTGCTAACTACAACGATTGCCAAAATCGCGAGGTGAAACGTGGATCTTTGTCTGATACAATACTTGTTAGCACCCTATGTAGTCTGACCACTTCTCTAACATACAACTTTGCCAATTTGTCCATGGACATCTTCTAGTTAATTGGCAAGAAGTGTGCATATTTCGTCAGTATGCTAAGACGACTCTTATGCCTTGATGATTCTTATGCCCTTCCTCCAAGAGCATCTTTCTCAGCACCGAGCTCCTGGGTACACAAACCCTTTCCCTGAAACGTAGGATGTCATCTTTACCTATCCTAAAGTCTTTTTTCTTCTCAGTGCCCAACTCGCCAATAATCTACTGCAGCTGCTGATCATTACCCTGTTCCACCTGAATCTCATCCAGGAACTCATTAGTAATTCTCAACATGCTACACCAGATATGACCTGCACCAATATGTAATCCCAAGTTCATATCTCGTAGCTTCTCAATAAGCTCCAGTTCCTTCATCATCATGGCAAACATATGAATTCTCTTTCTTCTTAGTGTGTTTGCTACGACATTGGCTTTACTAAGGTGGCATAACAGCTCAAAGTCGTAGTCTTGCAGGTATTCCATCCAGCGCCTCTTTCTCATATTCAGCTCCTTCTGATCGAATAAGTATTTTAAACTCTTATGATCGCTGAACACTTGGAATTGAGAACCATACAAGTAATGCCTCCAAGTCTTGAGGGCAAATACTACTGCAGCTAGCTACAAGTCATGCGTCGGATAATTCTTCTCATGCACTTTCAACTATCTCGACGCATAGGCCACTGGTCGTTTATCTTGCATCAGCACACAACCCGACCCCTGATATGAGGCATCACAACACACCTCAAACATCTTGGTTGTCAGAAATAGCAAGTATTGGTGCAGTAGTCAACCTCCTCTTTATATCCTCGAAGCAAGCTTTGCACTCCTCAGTCCAAGAGAAAGGTTGGTCCTTTCTAGTGAGTTGTGTTAGTGGCTACGCCATCTTGGAGAATCCTTCTATAAATCACCGATAATAGCCGGTTAATCCCAGAAAACTTCTCACCTCTATAACTGTTATACAAATATTTTTATTAAATTTGATATTTTTATTCAAATTGATATTTTTATTATATATTTTTAACATAGCTAAGTTTATTTAAAATTGTGTTTCACATTCAACTTTACTTAAAATTGTTTTCAAATTTCAAATTTATATGTGTTTTATTGTTACATGAACTAGTTAATTTATGATTTTATTTTTCTATTAACATTATTTTCTATTAACAACTTTAAAACAATTTTAAATAAAGTTCAATGTAAAATATTAATTAAATGAACTTAATTTGGATAAAAATATTTACTTCAAATATCAATTTTGATGGAAATATTTGTGTACATTTATATAGAAATTAAATTTGATTTCAATTTGGAGAGGGACAAAATTGCTGATTTTTACAAAAATTGAGACTAAATTGAGACAAATTAAAATAAGGGGACCAAATTGAGACTAAGAAAATGACACCTGGCATAATACTGACACGTGTCACTATTACTGCCACATCACTCTGTCACTGCCACGTGACACGATGACAGCTTGACATGTGGAAATTTTTTGATTTTTTAAAAAAAATCAACAAATAAAAAAAAATCAATAAAATAAAATTAAAAAAATCAAGGAACTGACACATGGCACTCCCTCTAACGGCGTCAACCTTAACTTAACGGAAAGGGCAAACTTGAGACATTTTAATAAAAAATGAGACCAATTTGAGACTTTTAAAAATTTGGGTATCATTTTAAGATTTTAACTCCAAAATGGGAACCAAAGATATAATTAGGCCACAATCATAAACATTTTTTATGCAAGATACTGAGAGGTAAACACAAGTAAAATAACCGTAACGCTTTTATTTTAGATGGAGTGAGTATGGATAAATACTACACATGTGTGTCACATCCTACTCTTCATATTATGAAATTTATGTTGGTCCTCTTAATCAATTATTATCATGTTTGAACTGTTTAAACTATTATTTTTAAAAATAAAACATATTTTTAACTATTAGAAAATAATTGTCAAAATCATTGAAGGGGCACACATGGTGTGGCTTTTCACTATAATTTATTTATTTATTTTCAACTAAATAACGACTACCGTTGAATATAGGGTGAATTTTCTCGAGTTATTTTGAAAGAAAAAAATATTGTCTTAATATAAAATGCATTTAATACTTTGTAAACTATTTGTTAAAAACATTTATTCGTGCTCTAATTTTAAGCTTAAACAGATTCACTATAATATCATAAAAATAGTTAGTTCTTATAAATTTAGATAAACAAGTTTTATCTCTATAAAAATAAAGGATACAGACAAACAATATATTTTGGCAAATTAATAGCATTATACTAGCAACTCATTAATATTTAACCATTACTTCCTTGACATATTAAAATCCTTCAAATCAATATTTTAGCAAAACTCATTGTTTGAATGAAATTCAATAGAAATCACACCTCATAACCTCTTATATTTTGGCTAAGTGAAATTCAATAGAAAAAATAGAGAACCAATATACATTATAATACTACTACAAAGTTAATAAATTTTTTAACAGAAATTAACCGTCTACAAAGTTAATAAATACTTTATAATACTAAAATTAGAAGAAAAAAATGCACTATAACTCGATTGACCAATAACATTCTAGTTTATTATATACAAATTATAAGAAAAAAAAATCATTAAACTATGTGAAGTCACTTGCTAGCTTGTATAACATGTTTACATAAAATCTATCAACTTTTACTTACATAATAATAATAAGAGTAAGTTAAGTTCAGATAAACTTCTATATAACCACTTATTCTATATAATCACTTATGAAAAAAAAAATTCTTTTATAAATTAAAATCAATACATGTATATGTTGCAAGTTGCACAATTGTTCTCTAAGACGTTAGGTGGGTTAAGTTACAATTCAAGAGTGAGATTTCTAATGAGACAATTATTGAGAAAAAATTTGTTACAAGTGACTTTAATTGTTGTGTGATAGAGGTCAAGTGAGTCATGTCTCAATCAAATTGTGGCACTTAAAATGTTATAATTAAGCAAAAAGAGTTGCGTCGTGACTAATAATTATAGTTTTCTGTCTAGTCGTGATATCCGAAGTTGGTCAGGTCACAATTGAATCATGACGCTTGAGCAATACAAAATTAAATAAAATATATCTAAAAAAATTATTACAAATTAATTTTATACATAACTTAGTTTTAAATTTATTTATTTTCTTTATATAGACAAAAGCATATCCAAAAATCATGTTGTGTTTCTCTAAACTTTGACGAAAATGGAAAAATAAAAATAAATAACAAGACTCGAGCAAGAGGTTGGAAATTTGAGAAGCTAAGTCAACTTGACACTACACAATGTTCTTCGAAGTTCCCCTTTTGGATAACCATAAATATCATATTCTTAATTTCAAAAGAAGCACTAATTACACTTTGCCACTATCTTTACCAACTATACTTCTTCACACATTCTATCATTTTCTTAATCACTATTTCTCCATCTCTATATTCTTTCTTTTCAACCCTTTCATGTAACTCAATTTTATACTTCATCAATAAATAACATCACTTCACTGTAATAAGTGTAATTATAAAGGTCAATCATTGTTTGAAACAGCTGAAATTTGTTCACTTTTTTTGAAATTATACTTTTATGTAAATACTTCTTATTTTACATCCAAATAAAATCATTTTTTTTGAAGCCCGTTTCAACAAACATACTAAATAAAAATACTAACTATTATTATACATATACAATAAACTATTAGGATGATTGAATTTTGACAAAACATTCTAAGTATGGGTGGCAATTAGGGTCTGACTCGTCAGGTCGGTCGGTCGGCAGGCCTACGGAAAAAATGCGGGTCGGGCCAGGGCAATGAGCCCGCAGGTCTGCAGAGACTCGACCCGCATAGGCCTGTGACCCGCGCGGGCCGGCTCGCAAGCCGGCATAAAATTAAAAAAAAAAACTTTCACTTGTGTATATTAATTACTTCTTTTATGGACTCTTGCATTAACGTTTTAAATTCTTGTATAATTGGAAAAGACAAGTATTATGTAATTTTTAATTTTTAATGTGCTAAAATTTAAAGAATACATTGTGTATGTCATAGTACGAATATGATGAAAATGTTGAATTATCAATTTAATATCTAATTCCCCAAAGTTTTTACTTAATTTTGTGAACTTCTTAAAGTTTTTCAAATTTTAAACATTGAAATTTTTATCATAAAAATTAATAAAAAAATAAAAAAAAATGGGTCGACCCGCAGGCCAAGTGGTATGTGAGGTGGACCAGTGTTTTCGGCCCATATAAAATATACAAGACAAGACGGACTAATTCGCGTTGTGCGGATCTTATGCGGGTCGGACCTAAACGAACCGAACCTACCCGCATTGTCGCCCCTAATTCTAAGAATGTAAATAGTCGTAGTTTGAAAATTTGGAATGCTGAGTACCTTATCATTGAAATAGATGGAAAGTGGTAAAAAAAAAGATGGATTAAGTATGCAACACAGAGATGAAATAAAATACCTTAACATAATTTAATATTAAGGTATTAATTTATATTAACATAAACCATTAATATAAATTAACTATTGTATTAGGGTAATCCGGTGGTTGGGTAACATTTTAACGATAAAATTGTTAAATCTTAAAAGGCAAGTTTGGTTGGTGGCTGACACAAAAGAACCAATCTTGGATCATATGCCTATTTATAAACATTAATTAGCTCTGAAATAGAGTTTGACTTCGACATTAAAAGCTTTTATTTTTATAATGATGACAATAGCATTGGAATATGTAGTTTTAGGCAAATTATTTAAGTTTTTTTTACTATTAACTTAATTTTAGTGGTGTAATTAATTACAATTAAGAAATTTGATGATGAGAAGATGTTGGCAACAAGTTTTTTTTTTTCACTTTTCAGTCTAAAAACAACTTATAAATAACGAGTAAGAACAAAACAAATGGTTGAATCTAACATCACAATCACATCATTGTAACTTTTTGGTGTAAATTTTCAAAGAGAAAAGACATATACAAATATGTTTTGTTCAACTCTAACCATTTTTCGCATCCTAAAGAGTATAATTCACCAACGCACACGTGTCAAGATTATGTGACCATATAAGCCACGTCACGGTGGAACGGTTTAAAGGACTGAACCGTGCAAGAGGATAGAACTTGGTGTGACTGACACGTGTCCGTGTTGTTAGACCTTATCTGTGCATGGTATGTTTTTTTTTTTAGCTTCTTGCACCCCTTATCATGATTAAAGTACCTTTCTTTAGTGCATCACACCATTGTTGTGGTGTTTCCGTTATCATCTTCGTCATTGCACAAGTGGAAAGGTAAGAAGAAAGGGAAAACAGTCTACGAAGGGAAAGAGAGAGAGAAAATACGTTGTAAAAAAAGTTTTAAAATATATCTTTCTATTTTAATCTTTTCACACGAAATATCGAAGAGTAAAATTGTGACCGAAATAATATCTTATACATTGCTCATTACACATTAAATTTCGAATTCACTCATTATAGCTATAGATCTCAACGGGACATGTAGGATACATGTATCATAGATGTAGGATATGAGTAGTAACTTTTATGTATTTTATTGTGAATAAATATTCATCTTGTATCTGTATTCATATCCATACGAGTATTCGTTATGTGGTTGCTCGCACATTTTTATTTTTTTTAAATCTACTGATATTCACAGGTATCCACGAATATCTATAAAAAGAAAATTTTAATATTTAACAATAAATTTTAACTATAAATTCAAATAAAAATACAATGCATAACATTTATAAACTTCAAATAAAGTGAGAATAATCCATTTAAATAGTGTTGAATGACAATTTACAAATAAATAGAGATTTTTTAAAACTAATTGATAAAAAATAACCCATTCAAAATCAATGTGTTAATATTTTAATCATTTTTTTAATTTTTTTAATTTAAATTAGAATATAACGGTACGAATATCGACGAGTACGGATACTATGATATTTGTACCTATCCTATTAACATGCGGGTATAAAAAATATTCGCACCCATTATCCATGAATATTCACTTTTAATATTCATTTCTTACTCATTACGGGTTTTATCCGTCCGCATATACCTGCATATAGAAATTATTTTAATATCCCTAATTATACATGATGTAATTGTCTCTTACATCAAACCATATTAAATAATTCAATTTTCTCTAAAATTCTAAATCAATACTATAAACACTAAAGTCATTTCAATAAAAATAAATAAATATTAAAATTTTAGTTTTTCGGTCTTTTTAACAATACATTCAATAAAATTAAAATTTGTCGAGCGAATTATTGGTTGTAAACATCAAATCTTCTAAAACTCCATTTGCGGAGAGAAATTTTAACCTGATGAACTGTTTTTCATAATTATTGTTTCTTTTTCACTGAATGATTCTTATGACCGAAATTCTAAAAAAGTAATCTTCTTTCAACACGCTTCAAATTTTCTTAATACTTAGACTATTGAGCGGTTTTAAATTTGAATAATTGAATGAAGAGAAGAAAGTATAGTTTTTCAATATGCATAATCAATTATGTATGAAAAGAGTACTTTATTCATTTTTTTTCTATCTACTTCAATGTCTACAACACATGTATAATATTGGAAAGAAAAAATGAATAATATAAAAAAAAAAAAGATCATGTATGATGCTTGCTTGTAGGGTGTGTTTATTTTGTATGATAAAAAAATAATAAAATTATTATTGTTACAGTTATAATAGTAAATATTAATAATGTTTATAATTTTAATATATATAATTATTTTAATTTTAAAAATAATTAAATTTAAAAAACTTCTAAATAAAAAATATTAATTTAAAAGTGTCATTTAAAGTATGAAATTTACGAAGTAATTATTTTAATTTTAAAAAAATAATTATTTTAAGGTAAAAATAGAAAACAATGTACATCAAAATGGAAAATTCTTTATATAATAATATAGATATAGTAAGAAAAAATTTATTAAATTATAAAATTATTTGTATTAAAAACAGTTATAAAAATGAATAATTTGTAAAATTTTTTATATTTTTATTATACAAATAGATTGTATCATAAATAATTATTTTAATTTATAAAAACAGTTATTAAGAGGATAGAATTGGAAAATCATTCTTTATTATTATTTTTTATTTACTTCTGTGACTACACATGTATCAAATAGAAAGAAAAAGGTCAAATAATCCATATGTATTATTTGTTTTATGACAACAAAAAATAATTAAATTATTATTACTATAACTATAAAAGTAAAAGTAAATAAAAATAATGTTTACAATTTTATTATATATAATTATTTTAATTTAAAAATTATTAAATTTTAAAAAATTATTAAATGAAAAATATTAATTTTTAAAACCGTGTAAAATTGACAACTTAATTATTTTAATTTAGAAAAATAATAATCTAAAGGATAAAAATAAAAAGGCTTAAATAATGATTTGGTTATAGTTTTTCATTCGATTTTTTTAATTTGGTCATACTTTTTTTTTTTAATTTAATCCTTATATTTGTCAATTTTATTCAATTTGTTTTTTCTTTTGCTAACACCGTTAAAATAGTTAACGAGATTGTGAACAGTAACTGTCACGTGTCATTTTTGTGATTTTTTTTAACTTTTTTTAATTTAAAAAGAAATTATTTTAAAAAAATGTCCACGTATCAAGTTCATATCATGTCACGAGTCATTTTTTTATTTTTTATTTTATTTTAAAGTTAAATGTTTTTTATTAAAAAAAAATCACGTGTCAAGCCAATATCATGTCACGGGGTCATATTTTTATATTCAATTTGGTCATAATATTCGTTACTTTTTTTCAATTTGGTCATAATATTTTTTTTAATTTAATATTTTTGTTCTTCTCCAAATTGAGACAAAATTTAATTTGAATATAAATGTTATATGGATATTCTTATGAAATTTGTACATAATATTTATATACAAATTAAATTTTTTTCCTCAATTTGGAGAAGAGTTAAAATGTTAAATTGAAAAAAAAAATATTAGAACCAAATTGAAAAAAAAGTAATGAATATTATGATCAAATTGAATATAAAAAATTGATCACCTATAATGATATTAGCTTAACACGTAGATTTTTATTAAATAAAAAATTAATTTATTATTTTTAAATTAAAAAATCATAAAATCACAAAATGACACGTGGCATCATAAGCTTGACACGTTAACATTTTTTTAAAATAAAAAAATTTAAAAATTTAAAAAAATCACAAAATGACATGTGACAATTATGGTTCACAATCCGTTAACTATTTTAAAAGTGTTAGCGAAAAATGCCAAATTGAATAAAATTTATAAATATTAAGACCAAATTGAAAAAACCGAACAAAAACTATGACTAAATCATTATTTAAGTCAAATAAAAAATAAATATGTACAATCAAATGGAGAATCTCTTATATAATAGTATAGATATAATAAGTAAAAATTATGAAACTATAAAATGATTTTATTACAAATAATTATAAAAATAAATAATTTGCATAATTTTTTTATATTTTTCATTATATAAATAACTTAACAAAAAAAAAAAACACTCTACCTTATCCTATTTAGCATAATTATTAGGATGACAATGTGGACTTGGCCTAACAGGTTGGCCCACAGATCCGTCTAAAAAACACAGTGCAGACAAAGATATTGAGCCCGCTGGCCTGCATATCCACAATCCGCTCGGGCTGGCCTGCACAAGAAAAAAAAAACCTTGTACTTGTGTATATTAATTACTTTTCTCCTAGACTTGTGTATGATCATTCCAAATTCTTGTATGAGTGCAATAGACGGTGTTATGTATTTTTTGAACTATGTAATTACCATTTATTTTTCTTCAAAATACGTATATTTTTATATATTTTTTATTTTCTACAAAGAAGTGAATTTTATTTTGATAAATTTTAACTATATATATATATATATTATATTTATTTATATAAATTATATATAAAAGAATAAATTTCCAATGTTAACTATACTGGTTTATTTTCAATTTTATTTATAATTATTATACTCTTTACCATTTTAAGTTATTTTCAGTGATGAACTAGTTGATTCCAACTTTCATTTACAGTTATTATTTTTTCTAACATTAACTTTTTCTATTAGTTCTTCTAACTATTATTTATAATTTTTCATGTTTCTAGCATTTATTTTGTTCCCAGTTACTTTAATATCATTAAACATGGTTAAATAGATATTAAACATATTTTCTCATTTTAAAATATATCTATTTTTCAATAAACACCTAAAAACATTTATTGTGTTTTATTGTGAAATTCCCATAATGATTTGAAAACAGCACTCCATGAGAATGATAGGCAATAGTTTGCAGCCCGTGAGCAATTGCAGCTCTAAAACACGACCCAGTTATTATGTCTACACACTATGTTTTTCATAAACAATTATGTCTGTGACAACTCAAAATCACAATCAACAACTTATGGAGCTCAAAATTAACACCACAAATTTCATGTCTAAGGAATCTATCTTTCCAACTTCGTAGTTTGCTATATATAGAGAAAAATAACATCATTGTACAGAGTATATTCCATGAAATGTTTTTTTTTTAATTTAAATGTCACATCTATGTTTTTTCTCCTCTATTAATTATGAAGAAAATAAGATGTGAGTGGATAGTGTATGTTTTTTCTAATGATTAATCACAAATTACATTATATTAACTATTTTAAAGCTCATTAAACAGATTCTTAAGTCGCTGATTTCTTTATTTTTGGACAACTTTAATTTCTTCTATTAAAAAAATTTACAAATCATGCTTTAAATATTTTATTAATAAAATCATATTTTTGATTTTCTTTTAATTTGTTCACTAACATTTAGAAGTTACACTCAATAGGCCAAATACTTGCTATCTCCATCTTTTATTATTTTTATTGTCCGGGGAAAAGTTAAAAATTAAATTTTATTTCTATAAACGTGTTAAACTTTATTTTTTTGTCTTTCTTAGTATCAAACATAAACTTTACTTCTGTCATTACAAATAAATACCTTAATGTAATTTTTCTCTTAATTATTCTTAAATTTATATCTCTTTATGCATAGACAACTTAATGTCAATTTCATCTCCATTAATTCTTATAATTTACCTTTTATACTCTATTAATTACCAACTCAATATTAAACTGCCATCAAAGAAAAAAAATTATTTTTTTTAAAATACAACCGTTTATTAGTTTTACTTACATGAAAAATTAAGTTTCAATACTTGAAATAAAATTAAGAATGAGGTTGAGTATTGTTTTCTCTTATTTTTAACATCCAATTTTTTGTTATATCTTGATGACTGACTGAGGTTTGCTACTGACTTTAATTTTACCCACCATTGACCAACAAACATGGTAAAAGCACATAGATTCCTAAAGATAAGAGAAAATGACCAAAACTTGTATACTATGTTTCCTTCACCACCTGAGGGTTGTAGCTTTTGACTATCTATAAGATGCAGTATATGTACATGAGATAACTCTATCCTATGTGATCCCAAAAATTAAACTTGATACATCATCCCAACTTCCAGAGATGATGCATGAGGCACACCAGTGACAAAGGAGGGTGCCCTGCTATTTCTTCTAAGGAATTCATACACTATATTAATGGCTATTTTTTTCACCATGCTAGACCCTGGTTTTGCTCTCATGTGTGTCTGTCCTATAATGTAGGCTACCCCACCTTCTCTTGCTTCCATCACCTCCTCCAACTCTTCCTTTGCCTCTGTGTCAATCTTTGGACTCTCAGGTACCAAAAACCTTACCCTTTTCTTCTGCTGCTTTATAACCTTTGGTGACTTTATCTCCTTCACTTCTGATGGCCCTGCATTCTCTACATTCTCAACACTCTCTGCATTCTCCTCACTCATTAAAAGGGAATGTGTAGAACATGTTCCGACAACTGCCATTTTGTCATCCTTTCCGGGTTCATCATTTGAGGAGTTCAATCCTGTTTTTTCTGTGCGAATGAACTCTGCTATGCTGCACAAAAGATCATTCTCAAACTCAACATCATCTTTGTGGACATCACGGTATCCATATCGCACTATGCACCGGTAGAGTCTGAACTCTCTCGGGCCAACACGACCAACCAGAAACCGTTCATCAGGTCTGACATGTGGAACTGGCACGTGTTTGATGCAGAGGAAAACTAGGACTTCATGGAATGCCGGGAGGTTGGTTACAAAGTGGGAGAAGATTACTGGAATTCCAGAAACTAGCTCGGTGTGTATCAGGCCAACCCCACGCACTCGGACTATACCTATGCTGGGACCTAGGCCGAGGAGCCAGTTGATGGAAACCTTGTTTTGAACATCATATTCATACTTTTTGAGTGTGCCGTAGTGCCAAACATACATGAAAGTCAGAAATACTAGAGCCAACGCTACAGGCACCCATGCTCCTTGCAGGAACTTGATAAGAGAAGCAGAGAAGAAGAGAGCCTCAATGGTTCCAAATATGAAAACAAACCCGAGTGCAAGGAGGACATTCTGGTGCCAGCATAGCACAATAACCAGTGACATCAAACAGGTGGTCACCAACATCACTGTGATAACTGCCAAACCTGTTGTGCAAAGTAAAGTGTCATATTCTTGTCAGAAAAAACACATACTGTTAACACACCTCTCCCCCTTCCTATTTATTATTTCAACTCAAACAGAGAACTAAATGTCTGCTTGCTACCAAAGCTAACTTGTTACAATTCCATCTTAGAAATGAATGTTCTTGATGCTTCTGGTTCCATATTATATTGCTGCAAAATTAATGTATAGATAAATAGCAATCAGTGTCATACCTGAGGCATTACCGAGGCGCTTTGTGTCTCTGAAACAAATAGTTACTGCCAAGCACAATATCATCAATAGCCAATTGATCTCAGGTATATATATTTGCCCATGAATTTTTGATGATGTGTGAATCACTTTAACTCTCGGGAAGCAACTTAATGCAGAGCACTGCTTGATGATTGAGAATGTTCCAGTGATAATGGCTTGACTACCAACAACTGCAGCTAGTATGGCTATAACCAGAACAGGCCATCTCAATTTCTCTGGAAAGCAAAAGAATGAAAACGGTCAAATAGCTGAGACTTCCCCATCATCTACTTTCTCCGGCAAAAAGAATGAATTACACCACCTACCTGGTACAGATACGTAAAACCCAAAGTGATAATCTTGCTCAATGTCATGATGTTTAGATAGATAAGCAGCTTGCCCCATATATGCAAGAATTAAAGATGGATAAACCACAGATGTAAAAGCAATCTGCAGAAGAGATGGTAAATAAATAGGCATTAACAAAAGCTATTGAGATTAATAACTAACACTGACAAGAGTTAGATTATACTATGTTTAGTGTATTAATCTCAGTGGGAAGAGAGGTTAAGACTTGTCAAGGAACATAAATTACAATTTAAAAAGTGAACCAGCCATGATAAAAAAACCCAACAGAAGCAAAACTTGAAGATGTCACATTGCTAAGTCTACTACTGTATCGTGTTTACAGTATACAGTATACTAATAAAACCAAATAAAATACCATACCTTGATTGATAATTGGCTAAAGTGCCCAAGATCAGCAAACATGGCTTCTGCTCCTGCAAAAGTGCAATTGAAATGGTATTAATATTGTCAACAAATTGATGTAAAATATAAGTTAACCATCAAGTAGACCGACCAACCTGTGATGCACAGTAAAATTCCACCAAGGGCCATCCAACCTCCCTTCTGAGTTTTCCTCAAGAGTTGGAAAGCATAATATGGAGAGAGTGCTTTGTATACATGGGGATTCCAGTGAAATATATTGTATATTCCAATGCTACTAATGCAGAGAAGCCACACAATAATTACAGGAGCAAACAAGAAGCCAACTCTGTGCGTGCCATAATGTTGAAGAGCAAACAACCCTATCAATATGATGCATGAAGCTGGAACTTCAACATCTGCCAGGCATCAATTTTACAACTTCATATCAGCAAGGAATGTTCCATAGTTCTCACATAATATAGAAGAGTGATATCAAAATTTAAGTGAAAATAAAAAAGCAGATAAAATATATGATGGGCAAGCAAAAATTAAAGCACATTGGACCAGCAATTAATTTTGTCTTTCATTCTCTAATTCTCAAGAACCAAACTCCAATTTGTCAAAAAAATAAAGATAAAAGTTGGTAATGGCCATCCAAGTTTAAAGAAGTTCTGCCACTTGATAACAGCTATAAGACAAGCAATTTCCCCTCATCAGATGAAGGGCACATTTGTTTGGGATTTATTAAATATTTTTAATTAAAATTATAAAACAATATTTTAAAGCTTAAACAGATAGGATAAGAAATCACACAATGCCGAATCAACAAAAAACACAAGAATAGGTTAGCTAAACATTTGTATAATTTTAACAATAACTGATGATTAATCCCAACCCAACCAATAACATTGAAATAACTGTTTGTCACTGTAGCCACAGTATAACTGGTTATTGCTGCAGAGTTAGGCTCATGATGCAGAACTGATCTTAGGATCCCTACAAATAATCTGTTGAAATAAAAATTTATGAGTAAACACATAACCCAAGTTTCAATTATCGCCAGAATTGAGTGAGACCAGTATGGAAATGTCAAATTCAGAAGATACAGCACAGTATTTCACAGTCCACCCAATTTATCAAACAGGTTGCTTAAGTCACATGTTAAATGCAATCCCTAAAGCACTCTCTGTGATTGCGGGTCTTCACGTGTGACTCATGAGGATTTCTACCAAATATAGGATACCCTAAAAGTGCACAGACAAATGCAACAGCATGACTTGTACTTGATGCACAGTTCCTCACAAGACGAGTATTGAGTATAAACTACTAAGCATAGCAACACCCACAAAGCGGAGAAAATATAACATACACAACTAAAGAGAGAAACTTTTAGTGATGTAAGATTATTGGAGAAAACAGAACTTCTTTTTTCATGGAATGAAACATGCTCAGGTCAACAGGAATCTCCTTTAGACAACTGGTAACAAAATTATGCATAAAGCTTCCAATTATGACCAGTATCAAACTTCTAAACAAACTAATATATAATCAGGCACACAAAAAGATCAAGCTGAACTCACATGCGTGCGTCTCCTTCGACATTGAAAGCTCCAATCCAGAAACAGCCGAGAAAACTGCAAGCACTCATCCAAACAATCCAAAGTTCAGCAATAAATTCCCAAAAGTCAAAGAACAAAACTTACATAGATGTACTTTTACTACTGTTCACAAATCAAGATCAAAGTTTCACCAGGAAAACCTACACCCACCTTTCATCCAAACATATATTACGCGAATTATCAAGATGAAACTTCAACTCTAACACAAGAACCACACCAAAAACACACAAAAAAACTGCATCTAAGTTTTCTCCAAAGTCAAAGGACAAAACTTACACCGAGTTCTTCAAGTGCTTTTAGTCTGTTCTCTTATCAGAATCAGAGTTTCATTTCGAGAAACTATATTGACCTTCAATGTAAACATTTATGTAAAATATTGAGATGAAACTTCAATTGGAATCGAAAAACACAATAGAAGCACACACAAGGAATTGATTCTACAAAACAATAACGCAATCATTGACCTCACCAGAAATAGCCGGCGTGAGGATGCCATCCCCAATGACCATGCAAGTCCCAATCAGAGCCAGGACTAGTAAAACCCTCTGCAGAACCTTGTGCTTCTCAAACGTGCTTTTGAGCCGCAACGCGAAGCTCCTCTCCGGAGCCGCGCCGCGCGAATCCTTCTTGTACTCCGACAACTCCTCGTCCGCCACCTGGCAATTCGGCAGCGAACTCACCCGCGCGTGGCGGCACAGTAACGAGTACAACGCGAACGTGCCTCCCTCGCCGTTATCATCAGCTTTCAGCACAACAAACACGTACTTCACCAAAGGAACCAGCGTTATAGTCCAGAACACCAGCGACAAAACGCCGAAAACCTCGTCGTTGCTCTCCGTGTGCTTAATGTCCTCCGCAAACGTGCTTCTGAAAACGTACAACGGCGAAATGCTCAAATCACCGTACACTACACCCAGACTCTGGTACGCTAGAGTCAGAACTGTTCTCCACGACTCTCTCTGCAGTGAAAAGAAAAAACTCCACATTCTCAGACAACGACAATAAAAACAACAGCATCAACGACAACGTTGTTCACATCGAAAATTGAAACATTGCTGGTTTCAGAAACTCGTTTGGTTGGTTCTCTCACCTTAGCAGAGTATCGACGAGTTCCACCTTCTAGATCCATCGCATGACTATTCGTGCGTCTCAGAGAACCATTTTCAGGAGAAATCAAAGATCAAACAATTGCTGAAACTAGTTCAGCATTGAGAATTTGTCTGCTATATATATTTTGAGTGCGAAATTATTTAATTCAGAAATTAGAAAAACAAGTAAATTAATTAACCCTGTTTTTTTTTAATTGCAATAATTACGATTTATGAGATAGTAATAATAAATATAACAACAATAATAATAATAATAATATATAAAAAGTAACTTTCAAGATCGATGACGAGGTATTAAAGAAAACGCAGGAATCCAAATTTTTTAGTAAAATAAGAAGATTCAACTATGAGAAAACGACCCTCCCAGCTTGTAGGTTCATTTGGAGAAAATAAAGATGCACACGAAATATGGGTTTCATTATTTTATTTAATTAAGTACGAAGAGGTTAATGGAAAGAAGAAAAAAGAAGAAAAAGGTTCTCTTATTTGAGAAGTTATCGTGCAACAAAAAGAGGTTCACAGGGAAGGCGAAAAGCCACGAATTGTGTGCATAAATTAAAAAAAAAAAACGAACCCAATAGAAGTTTAGTTTGCGTGTGTGTGTGTGTGTGAGAGAGAGAGAGAGAAAGTGAAGGATTCTGATAACAGTGAGAAAAACTTGAACGTTAGTGGTGGGGTTGGTAGGGTTTGGTTAAGTTTATTCTTTCTTCTGGGCAATTACTGATAAGAGCGTGATCTTTTCCACATGCTCATAAACTAGAGGCTTAGAGTGACACGCTTTAGCTTTATTTTTGCAATTTTTGGCTTCAAATCTTGAGAGAGTGTAGCAAGTAAGTGTTAATTACAATTGTGTAAAACTTCAGATTACTTTAAATGCAGAAAAGAAAAAGTCAAAGAATTTGTGATTATCATCTTTGTACATTTGTTTACGTTTAGTTTTGTAATTGGGACTTTTATGGAATACTTTTATCACCAGGAATTACTATTTTAATCTTATCTTTTTTCCATTTTCTTCATCACATTTTATTGCAGAAATTAACTCTCTTCTCACTGTCTGCCAAGACTTTCTATTAAAAAAAATGTATGAACATTGACAGAGGAATAACAGTAGACACAAAAATGGTAAAAAAGAGAGTAAAATAAGAACAAAAATTTATTTATTGATGTTCCCGTCCTAAAGCATATCCTTAGAATACACAGTAACATTTGAGATAAATTTTGATATTTAAAATTATGGGTTAAATACGTTTTTGTCTCTTAATTTTTTGTAAAAATTGAAATTAATTTTTTTTTGAAATTTTAGACCAATTTAGTCTCCCAACTATAAAAATGTACGAATTTAATTTTTTTAACCAAATTTCGATAAATTTTTTTAACGTTTCAAACACGTTCGTGATAATATTTGAGTTGTTTATATTGTTTGACACATTTTCACACTTCAATATTAAATCAAATACTATCATGAGATGCGTTTGAAACTTCAAATAAAATTAACAAAAATTCATTAAAAAGACTAAGTTCATCGTATCTAACAGTTGAGGGACTAAATTGAATCAAAGTTTTTGAAAGGGACTAATTCTAATCTTCACTAAAAGTTAAAAAATCAGAAACATATTTAACTCTAAAATTATTAATGCATTCATAATTTTTATTTAAAAGATACTTAATTGAGACATTTTTTTAAAAATTAAAATTCGGTTGTCATCTTTTTAAAATTAATATCAAATTAGGACATCTAAACAAAAGTATCATACAACTGATTAAACAAAAGTATCATACAACTGATTAAACCAATTTATTAATATGAACATCGGAGAAAACTGATTCACTGTGCAGGTACCTCATCAATTTAACTATGCAAGACAGTTAACAGTGTTAAAAATCCAAATGATTAAAACTGTTGATAACAACACACTATGTTGTGTATGGTAGACATCACACACAAAGAGTTCTTATAGATAAGTGATTATGCAGCATTGAAATTGATAGGGCCAAAGGTTGTTTTCTTTCTTTTGGTAATAATTATAGAAACTGGGGATGTTTGTGTCCAGTGATAATTAATAATTATCCAGTAATGCATAGAAAGAATGTGAAGAACAGCAATAAATGTAATTAGCTTGTAGTAACAGCTGGAGAGAGAGAGAGAGTGCAGAGAATGAGACCCTTTGATTTGAGATGTTTTGTTTGTTATAAAGCTGAAACATTTAATGAAAGGGTGTTTTAATTTTTGTTTAAGTTAATAAAGTAATTGAAGATGATTATGGTTTTGAATAGTTGCAATGTGGTGGTGTTGACCGAAAATTAGAGATGATAGGTTATCAAAGTAATAGAAAATTGATTAGTGTTGTTGTGTATAAGCAGAGTCTCATATTTGCCATAAATATTGGTTTGTGCGGTGGCCGAAGTGGAATCTCATATTCAGAGAAAGTCTACATGTCACTTTTTTAACACTATTTTCTTTGTCTTTATCAGAACCTAATATTTGACAGCAACCACCACTCACTTTTTTTCTAATCATTTTCAACCTTCAGCTTAAAACATTGAAAAAAAATATATATATAAAATGCTAATGGAGATAAAAATAGTGCAAAAACCATGTATTTTCCTTTCTCGTGATATGTAGTTAGAATTAGGAAACATAAATTATTTTCTTAAAATGATTAAACAATATAAATGGAAAATGTTTATTCTTTTAAGATTTCAAATTATACATAATAATTATAATTTTAGGGGTTACTAAAGAATTTCGTAAGTTTATTATAATTTTTGGTGAATTTAGTAGCCTCTAAAAAAGTGTAGTAGTTATATCTAGAAAGTTCAGATAAATTTTTTACGTGTTGAATTATGTCATTTTAAATAATAGTAGTCAATTATCACTGAAAAAATAACTTGTTTAGACGGTTGAAAATTAGAAGAAAAAAGGGTTTTATCTTGACAAAAATAAGCTTCTAATATCTAATTCATTCTTCTCAAAATTTAAGTAGAATATGGGTTATGATTTGTGTGCGTGAGTCAAAGGAATGTCTTAAAATCACCAAGTGTCAAAAGGAAAAAGTAATAATACAAGAAAATATAGATAAAATAAAGTTTTTATTAACAATGAATTTGATCTATTAACAAAAAGTTAATGAATATTAAACATGTTAATAAAGTTATCCAATTAAAGCTTACCATTATTTAAACTTTTTTTTTAAAGTAATAGTAATATTAAAAATATTAGAGTAATTAAATGATAACAACGACATTAAAACTACACACACAAAATTTATTTAATTTTTTTTATAAGCAATTGAAAAACTTTCTCGATGGATTATGTACTTTGTGGAAGGTACACCAATTATTCTTATAAAAAAAATGAGTGTCCCTTTACAGATTACTGAAAATGTGGAACTCTTATGTCAAGTTTTTAACTTTAAAAAGATAGAACTTTGAATGAGGTCATCTGAGTATTAAATGGACATTCATTTTTAGAAGATTTTTATATGTCTAAATTGGTGAGAGATGAAATAATAATGATAAGTGATGTAATGCATATGGGAATAAATGTGTAACTCCCTTGATTGGAATGGTGTAGATACAGCACTTTGGACATTTGTGAACAAAGATAAGGGTTAAATATGTCTTTTGTTATTCAATGTCAAAATTAAAATTAGTCTTTTATAAAAATTTTAAACTAATTTAGTCTCTTATATTTAGATATGTGTATATTTAGTTCTTTAACCAAATTTTTTTAAATTATTAAGTTTATTTGACATTTGAAACACATTTTTTAACTAATATTGAAGTGAAGATATGTTAAACGGTGTAAAGAAACTAAAGTTTGAAACTTCAAATAAACTTAATAACTTAATAAAATTTTGTTAAGAGGACTAAATCCACGCTTTTAATCAATTGAGGGACTATATTGGTTCAAGATTTTCAATAATGACTAATTTTAATTTTCACTCAAAGTTGAAGAACCAAAAACATATTTAACCCTAAAGATAAATAAGAAAATAATATATGGAAACATAAGGTTGACTTTGTGGTAAAGTTGAAAGTGAAAGTAAGGGAGATTGTGAGTTCAACTCCATCTACTAACACTTGAGATGTATAAAGCTAGGTTGATGAGTTTGGAAGGGAATGAAAGAGGTTGTGGGTTCAACTCCCCTACTAAAAACTAACATTGTCAATAAAAAAAAAATATATTAAAGATATTTCAGTGTATTTGTTGTTATAGATATAGTTGAGTAGTTATTATTTGTAATTGAGCTATTACGAAGTGAATTTGGTGGCATATATGTGTATTATTCAAATGTTAATGATTTTGTCGAGACATTCAAGAGTGGACAATAAATTTACCAAGCTTAAAATCTGAATAACTTTAGCTAAGTAGTTGAAAGATTTGATCATTTCCTCTATTTTTATGATGAATAAACTTTATCATTTTGTAAGATTTCGTGAGTTTGATTATATAGAGCACAATTTTTACGTATTTTTCCATGAGTCCGATCACCCGGACAGGTTTGAGAACGTAGACGACTCGACGACACCAACAGACTCGAAGAACTAGACATACCTGACAATTAGGATGAGCCTCATGACCAAGGCGTGCCCGAAGACTCGGACGGGCCTGACAACTCAGACGAATCTGACAACCAGGAAAGACTAGACTACCTGAACAATCTGGACAAACCCGATAACCCAAATGGGTCTGACAACTCGAACGTGCCAGACGATCCAGATGGGCCCCATGACCATGACGGGTCCTATGACCCAGACATGCCTAACGACCCGAACGACCCAACGACCCCGACATGATCGAAGAACCGAACAGGCCCAACAATACCAGGACAGACTTGAAGACCTAGACGAGCTTGACGACACATACGAACCCGACGACCGAGACAGACCCAACGACTTGGACTCACCCGATGACAAGGATGGGCCTGACGACATGGAAGAGCTCGTCTGGATCGTCGGGCTCGTCTGGATCGTAGAGTCTATTTGAGTTGTCGATTTTGTTTGGATCGTCGGGTTTGTCTGGGTTGTCGGGCCCGTTCGGGTCATCGGTATTGTCGGACTCGTCTGGGTTGTCGGGGTCACTCGAGTCGTTCGGGTTGTTAGGCTCGCTTGGCCAATCCGGGTCATCAGGTATGTCTAGGTCATCGGAAAGTTTAATAATATATTTTAAAAAATAATAAGTTTTTCATGTTTAAGTAGCAAATCCATGAGTTGACCCTAACCCATATGACTTTTGTGAAATTCTTGGTACTACAAACTTTTTTGATGGAAACTTTCTTTTAAAGTGAACTTTTTTTACCCTAGCCCACATGGAACAGAATCAAGTCCTGTGGGTTGAGCCAAATTGACACCTTTATGCTCACGTCATAAATCATAGTTACATATTTTCAATAGATGAAGTCAAAATAAATATATTTTCTTACTTGTTTATAAAAGATGTTCATAACATAAGGATGAATTAAAGATGTTTTATGTCTAAGGTTAATTATAAATAATTATTTATTATTTTATTTTTTGTGTTCGAAACATAAATTTAAAAATAATTAATTAATTATTTGAATTCAAAAATAAAATAATAAAATAATAATTTTAATTTGAAAATTAATTAAATTTAAATAAATAATTACTTAAAAGTAAAATTGATAAAAATTTGAACATACTTAAAAAAACTTTATAAATCAACATTTTAATTAAATTTCTTTATGAAATCTTAGATAAAATCATATCTAACAACCAAAATGTCATAAACCATAGCTTTATGAGCCCAAATATGCTTGGGGACGCACTTGTATACACATTTGGGAAAAACATTTTCATTAATTAATATAACTTTTAGCGCATAATATATTATTTCGAGATATTACTTATCATTTTGAACAAAAAGTATCTTTCGATAAATGCTGCTAGTAAACGTTTGTTAAATAGTATTTATTATGTAAATATGTATGTGTAAATATTTTTTAAATATTTAATGTTAATGTATATAAAAATTTTACTCAAAATTATTATATTAATTCCAACATTCCATATTTAATTTTTTTTTCTTTAAATTATGTTTTTTTTTTCCATTTACAAAACTTCAACTTCAAATTTTACTGAAAACATTAAATATTTAGTGTTATTAGTATCAACTACTTCTTAGTTGCACACTGTATACCTTTACTAATATGTATTTAACTGACTTAAACTTAAATCAAACACACCAATTTAGAATAAATAAACAAAAATTAAGAGAGAAGGAACATCAGGAGTGGAAGAAGGTTAAAAGTAACTTAAAAAAAAAAACTATTTCTCAATATAAGTCCAAAGCTATATTTCAAAGTTACTAAAAAATATTTCAGTTCCATTTCTAAGTAATTCAACCTCAAAAATTGAAACAAAAAATGGAATTATTTTATCATTAAAGTAACAAATATTATTATATATAATAATCAAATCTAAATTAAAAAAAAAAAGAGTACTTGTAAGGTTAAATTTTACTATTTTAATTTATAATTTTTTTTTCTTCAATTTTTTCTTATAAGAAGATTGACTAAGAAAACGATAAGTTGACATGTGACGTGCATTTTGTCTACAAAAATCTCAATGCTAACTAATAACACAACATTCTCAAAGCATTATGGTCTGCCATTCATACCATTGGCGTTATTCATGTCCTTTTGTTGACTTCATTTCACAATTTACAAAACATTCTTTCCATACCATTCAAAAAAAATATTATTAAAATTATGTGAAACATTTTCACGAAAAAAACATTTTACAAATTAAGAAAAGAAAAAAAAATGTCCAAACATTTGTTTTTAGTGACCTCCATTATATCTTATAACACAGGTCAAGTTTTTTTTGCCTATTAATATTATCTTCAACTTTTCTTTTTTTTAATAACGTGAGACTATTTTAAAATTATGTATAACAAGATTATATATTACTATTATTATTTAAAAAATAATATCATAATTTTTATATTTAAGCTCTTTTAAAGAAAAAAACAATAAAAAAGTGGTTGAAAACCTGAGAATATTCATAAATTGAGAAAATGCGTAATGAGTATATGCGGTTACAAACAAACACTCACCAACGCATACTCGCCTATGCGTTACGCGTGGCCAAGCACGCTTCGAAATCATTTCACAATTATTAAGCAAGTTTCTGAAACCATAATAATATTTGTTTAATTTTTCAAATGATTAAAATAAATATTATAACTTGTAACTTAAAATATAAAATTAGCAGTTGGAAAGTGAACTGATATAATTTATAAAAAAATATATTTATTTATATAGAAATAATGAATTTTGATGGATGAATTGTTATGCACGTCATTTTCTTTATTTTTCTTTATTGTTTGAAGTGGGGAAAGAGAAGTGGCACACTATTTTAATGGAGATTATTTCATCTCATCTTCTTCTTCATCTTGGTGTCTCTGTGTTACCAAAAGGTAGGTCTTTTTGAGTTTATGAAACCTAATCAACCCATACAAAATTAGGCTAAGAAAATGACACCATAGCATATAACATCATTTTCTTCTTATTCATAATTAACACATAAAACTTTACGCAATGGCCCACTAATAATTAATATCAAATTTAATCCACATGCTTCATTTGGTGCTTAATTAGGTATAATCCGAACAGGAGAAAGACTAAATAATAATTATTCCACTAATCACATAGTTGTCAGCGTATACGTATCGATTGTTAGGTCAAGTTCAAAAGGGTTTGGAACTATACATAGCATAAGCAAAAGCAAATACTTCACACAAATCAACACATTGGCTTGAGATTAGCAAATTTATTAGGGTTAGAAATAATCAAGATTATGATAGAAAAGGGAGAAAAATATTAGGTCAAATAAAAGAAAAAAAAAGTTTATGGTATTAAATAGTTTTATTAATTAGTTGAATTTTCTAAAGGTGTGGTAGAATAATAATTCTAGTAATATAAAGAAAAAAAGTTGTATGAAAACGATGTTCAGTGGTCAACAAAAGAATTGGCCATGCTTGCACGAGTTATGTTTAATTAGCAAAAACCTTGTTGAGTGGTCAGTGTTCGTTTCAGTAGAGGATCTGGGTGGACCAGAAAAAAGGGAAAAGAAAATAAATTAGGGTTTCCAAATTTTCAATTCCTTTCTGTAGCTTATTTTTGCACCGACTTTTTTATATATAAATAAAATAATTAATTCTTTTAATAGGTATTATTATTTTTTGGTCTGTGGATGTGTACATTAGAGGAAAATGTTCGATAACACGACGTTTTTGACAGAATATGAAAATGATTTGGTACATAATAGCTGCTACAACAGCTATGCATCGAAAACAATGGTTTATTATTGGTATATGATCTTTATAAGTTATTAATATTTAGTGTTATTTTTAATCTGTACATTAAAAGTCATTGCATGACAAAGAAAATAGACACTATAATAAACAAAATAATTGATTACAACATCATAAAATACTTTTAATAATTTTATAAATAGAAATAAAAATGAGATATTTTCTTTTAAATAAAACGTGAGACACAAAACCATATGGTGGTGATAGTACCTATCACAAAACAATGCAAATACATAGAAAAAAAGTAATGCAACAAAACGAAAATGAGTCAATCTATAATAATTGCTCATCAGAAATATGGTCAAGTTTGACCATAGTTTTTTTATGAGAAAGAAAAAAAGAAGAGGATTTTAGCACTACACATTAAAATGGAGGAAAACTAAAGATGAAATTTCCACTACTCTCTCTAATCAATAAAATATTAATTTTAATCTAATCTATATTAAATCCATTTCCATGTACTAAACGAATCTCAATATAACAAATAAAACTAAAATAAATAGATTAATGATTTAAATAAACTCAATATTAGACGATGAAAAAGTGAATAAACTCATTTGGTCAAAGTTGAAATTAATAACTTAGATGAAACTACGAGGAGAGATCATACATTAACATCAACGCCAAGATTATTGACTTCAGCATGTGCCTATAATCATCACATCCACTCGATTCCATGTCTCATAAATTATGACACCATCCATATATAATTTTTTTTTTCAGCATTATAATTATTACGTTAGCAAACATGTTGCAGAACAATATGCAGAAAAAAAATGTGAAACAACACCTTCATAGACTTAGACTTATTGTAACTCGATTGGACCAACTATTTGAAGTCAAACAAAAGAAAAATTGTTCTAACCCAATTAATACTTCAAGTTTAACCACTATAAGGCATAAATTACCTTATAATGATTTTACATTACTTTGTTAACATTTAAATGATAAATTTTAAAAAAATTATAGTCCGAAATAAATTATGTTAACAAAATACAAATTTAATACAAAAAAAATATATCAATAGGACATAACTTTATCTCAATCAAAATTGTGTCGCATTGATCAAATTTCTTTCTTTATATTAAAATTGTGTTATATTGATATAATTTTGTCTAATCGTATTTAATCACGTTCAATGGTAGTCCTTTTAATGGACCAGGAAACCACGACTCTCCCAATATTTTTTTAATTTATATATATATTTTAAAAATATATTATTTATATAAATTTAGTTTAAAATAGTTTTGTCAAAAATTGAAAATTATGTATTTTTTCTCTTTTGTTATTTTTTGTTCTATTTTATTTGTTTTCTCTCTTCTTTGTACCTCTCTTTCTCATATCTTCTTTCTATATCAATTTTCATCCCTAATCTCTCGTCATTTTTAAAATCAAATTGCACCAAGATAAAATTAAGGAGCTAAGGAACATTTTGGACGAAACAATTTATTGTTTTGAGTAAGTTATTTTTTACTCTTTTTTTGTTCAAAGCAATATGTTTTTCTCTTGTATGTGACTTTTCTACATCATAGGAATATCTCTATTTGTTATAAATAATAAAAACATCATCTAATTATTGATCGAACTCTTCTTTGTGTAGATGGGGTTATTTTAAGTTTTGAAATTGTGTAAAGTAAGAATTTGTGTAAGGGAAGAGCAGTATTATTAATCTATTTAAGGTAAGGGAAGCTAATCATCTAGAAGTTGTTAATTTTCTTAAAATATTGAGTTTTGATTTTGAGATTTAGGTTGGGGTATTCATATTTTTTCTTTTCATAGATAGGTGAGAGGTGACAAATTCATATTAGAAAAATTATGATAAAGAATAAAAAAAATTGTTTTTTTCTTTTCAAGAGAAAGACTTGTGATGAAGATGAAAAAATTGTATCTACTTCAACTAAACTTGAGAAACTTCATGAGAATCCAAGAATTGAAGAAAATAAAAAAACCTCTCTAAAGTTCCTAATGTATGAAAATTCTTTAAAACGTGATTCGTGATTCGGGGATACATCCTCAAATTTGGTAATACTCACCAAATCAAATTGACGAGATACGATTGACTTATATAAAATGGGATTCATATAATGACTCTTTCCGTTTCTATAGCTACAATTGAAAGATATTTTTATATAATAAAAATAATCAAGGACATGTTTAGAAATAAGATGGAGGTTAAATTCTTAACAAGTAGTATGATAATTTGTATTGAAAATTGTAACAAACTTTAGTTCTGATTCAATTATTAAAGATTTGAAATCATTGAAATAGCGTAGAACAACATTATGACTAAAAGTGTTTTTTTTTTTCTTTTTTTAATATATTATTGTTGATGATAAACTTTATGTTTCACTTTCATATATATTATTGTCATATTTTATTGAATTCTACTATCATGTATATTTGTTTTGAGTAAAGAAAATGATAAGAGGAAATGAAAACATTTTTTTAATTAAAAATAATAATTTATAAATAAAAAATATAACTTGGTTCTTGCATTTTTTTCAAATTTTGTCACTCTCATCACGTTAATACTATTTATCTTAAATTGTAATCTTTTTAAAATTTACACCAAATTGATAATTATAGTGTTAAATTGTTCCAAAATTAATAGAAGAAAAAAGGTCATTTTTACATGTTGAAGCAAAAATATGTTTGGAATGTGACCTAATAATACTAAAATTGTCTTCATTTGCATTTATAAGCAGTTTCTAGCATCTATAAATAGGCTAACACTTATCTAATAAGGTTTTCAACTTTATGCATTATTCTTCACTCTTTTAAATGCTATTATTGGAATATGACACCATACCCTATTTTGAAGGGAATGTATACACGTTTCATTCTACACCAAGACCAAGGGACCAAATTGCTCAGAGTCTATCTTGTTCCTCTTTATTATGACTTTCTGTGTCTATAGTGTTGGGTTTTTTTTGGGCTCAAGTGTCCTCCAATTTTGAGGGCACCCCTAATATGGATAAACATTGTTATCATGTCTTTCTCAGACCCTGTCCCTCAACAACACTGCCACTATTATGCATACTTGGAAAATGCACCTCTTTGCATTATTGGTGTATGATTTTTATGTGTAAAATTTTGTCAATAAATTTTTGGCATAATAAATTTGTTAACGAAATGTTCAATGTAATATAATAATATTTTAATCTATTTTTTTTTAATTTACTTTTAATTTATTATTTTAATTATTATTAGATCATCACATTATATTATTAAAAAATTTTAAATAAACAATTTAATAATGAATTAAAATAATAGATTAAAAGTTGTTTAAGAGTCAAAATATTGTTTATGTATATAATGTATAATCATAACACAATCATTAATCTTAATTGGGTCATTTTCTCGATTGAAGAGAGGGGACAAAGCAGTGTTTGATGTTGAAGACATTGAAGGGCATGATCATTCTAGACAAATGTACAACCAACCAATGACCCTACTTATTTTTAATATATTTTTATTTAATTTTTCAATTTTGCATTTCAAGATATTTCGTGTGATTTCTATTATATATAATTTATAATTAAATGTTAGAATTAGAGTGTATTATTACTATTAAAAAATTGTTTCTACGAACTTTGAACTGATTCATGCATCTCAAATTTATGATATTTTTGCCAATTTTAGGTGACAACAAAAAGACATGTTGGAGAAAAAACATAATAAAAAAAACATCTATCAAACTAGAAAGTAATTTGAGGTGCCACTTTAAATGATACAAACCTTGACTTTCTCAAGTAAAAAGCAAAGAAAAAAAGAAGCCATGCTTTTTAATATCTCACAATGAGTTGAGTAGAGTAGATATTTTACGTATGGAATTATTTTTTTAAAATTAAAAATTAAAATAAAATTACTTAAAAGACTAACTTTTTTATATTAATTTATTTCAAGATGTAAGTATATCTCAATATTGTAATTTAAATCATTACTATGTATAAATTAAGTTCTAATTAATAAATACATTATTTTAATTTATTCTATAAAAACATTAATTAATCAAAGGTTAAATATATTTTTGGTTCCTTAACTTTCAGTGAATTTTGGAATTAGTCCCTTTTCAAAAAATTTGACCAATTTAGTTTTTCATCCTTAGAAATGCGTGAATTTAGTCCTTTTAACCAAATTTTATTAAGTTTATCTGACGTTTCAAGTGTATTTCATGATAATATTTGAATTGTTTATACCGTTTGACACATTTTCGCTTCAATTTTAACTCAAATATTATCATAAAATGCATTTAAAATGTCAAATAAACTTAACAAGATTTGACAAAAAGAACTAAATTCACACATTTCTAAAGATAAAAGACTAAACTAGTATAAAATTTTGAATAAGGACTAATTCCAAAATTCACTAAAAGAGTTGAAAAACAAAAAATATATTTAAGCCATTAATCAATTACAAAAAAAATATTAATGATGAACCATAAAAACCTATTTTATTATCTTAAAAGACTACTTAGATAAATAAAAATTCAACTAATAATGGTAACAAATTATTTTCTTGTGAGAAATACACTGAATGTTACCCGGATGATTTGAAAAGGATACAATGTATACAATGACAAGTTAGGGTTTAAATCAAAAGGGTCAAAGTTATAATTACATAAAAGTAGACATTATTATAATTGAATTAGATATCCGTCAAATTGGGAAGTAAGACTTCTGAATGTAGAAAATAAATAAATAAATAAGTTTTGGATAGCATGGAATCCATTTGATGATATTATTATAATGTTAAATTTAAACAATAGAATAACTTAAAAACTTTATTCTACGTTATGTCATTTGATTAATCTAACATTATGGTGTTATGTCATTTGATTAATCTAACATTATGGTAAAGAAACAAAAAGGGTCGGATACACCTAACCAAACCAAACCAAACGTAAACTTACCCAAAATAAAAACAAAGGTTATGCCGACAAAGGCTATAAGCTGTATACAAAGTTAAACTTTATTTATTATATTTGTTTCTAATTCTTAATTTAAATTATAAAATGACACAATATCAAAGAGAGTTCTGTGTACCCTTAAAATACACTCCACGTATTTATATATTGATAAAGTAACCTACCATTGCTTGTATACCAAATAATATAATAAGTTGAACAAGTTCCAGCTGTGATATCCTCACCAATGTCTTACATTTAATGACCTAATTCTCATCAACTAAAATAGTTAAGGACATATCTTTTGCATGTTTTTCTCTATCTTAATATCTTGTGGATTTATGAAAAATAAAAAACACTATCAATAATAGAAATTTTAATGTTTATGTTGCCACATAAGCTAGGATGGTTAATATTTGGATTTCTAATCTCTTAATTTTCTTTCAAAAAAAAAGTTGGAATTAGTTCCTCTCAAAAATGTTATCCAATTTAGTCCTCTTTTGTTATAAATGTGTACATGTAGTTCTTTTCACCGGATTCTGTTAAGTTTATCGAATATTTCTAACACGTTTTATGATATTTTATGATAGTTTTAAGTTGTTTACATCGTTTAACATATTTATGATTCAATGTTAGTTGAGATGCTAACAGGGAACACATATGAAACATCGTTTAACAAGATATGGTTAAAAAGACTAAATTTTCATTTTTTTAAATTAAAAAATTAAATTGATTTAAGATTTTAAAAACAAACTAATTTTAATTTTCATACTAAATTAAAGAATAAAAAAATATTTAACTCGGAAATTGGATTTCTTTGCTCATATTAATTGATTGTACCCACTTTTTGCATGTTTTTAGTAATTATTGCATAGAGATTTAAAAGTTATGTTAGGGCTTATTATTATTTTGCTTTCATATATTAATGAAATAAGACAAAGAAGGGACAAGAGAATATTTCAGCCCATTAACTTGTATTATTGTTTTGTCTCTTTGGATTGGCCCATTAATAAGAATGTACATATAATTCGTTCATGGAAATCCATCATGTGGACCCGAAAACCCATCTCCAAAGAGTATGAATTATGGATTTTGAGGATGCTAGTTTATGAAATCGTTAAGTGATTTCATTTCATATTAATTTCTAAAATTGCAAGTTTCTAAAGTTAATTGCTTATCATTGCTTTTTATTTAATATGTATTAATATTATTATTCAGATTACTATTCTTTTAACTTTTAACTAAAAGTATTGAAGATGTTTTTTTTTTTTTTAAGTTTCTTCCTTTCATATGTTAGATTTATTGTACCAAAATATTTATAAAGAGTAGAAGAAACATGGAAGATGGAAGATTAGATGGTAAAGTGGATCAGTTTATCCGTTTTAAAATGGCCCATTGTTAAAATCGGCTGGAAATTTTGACTTAATCTGCTAATTTATTAATTTTTTTAAAATTTTGAATAACACATAATTTAAATGTTTATTTAAAGTTTTTAATTAAATAATTAATGTTTCTAATTAAATAAATTAAAATAATTATTATTTTTATACGTTAAATTAGTCTTTAATAATTAAAATTTAATTTGTAAGTATTAATGATTTAAGTTAATTCTATTATATATTTGTGTTATGTTGCTCAAAATTTTACTAAGGCTAGAGCTGTTAAAATGGGTTGGAACCCTCGAGCCAATCCGACTCACTACAGATTTAGGTTGGGTTAAAATTTTTTTACAAATTTTAATACGGGTTGATTTTTAATCCGGCTCACTTAAAATCTGACTCATCCGGGTTGAACCCGTGGTGAGCCGGGTTGGTTCACCAACCCGCAAGTAAAGGGTTACACAAGTATTTTTTATTAAGTTAGGCTTTACTTTGGGTCATGTTACATTATTTTCTTAGCCAACACATAGATAATTTGTATTTTTGTCATTTTGGTTTGTATGTGGATTGTATTAAAGTTTATTTAGATTTTAATTAGAATTATAATTTAGTTTTGACAGAAAAAAAATTGTATTTTTTCAATTAACTGAACCCGTGAGTCAACATGTTTAATCCACCAATCCATGGTAGGTCGGACCGGGTTCAATTTTTTTTGGCTCGTTAATAAGTGAGCCAAATTAGGTTAACTTACTAAATGATCAATCCGTGGTGGGTCGAGTCGGATAATGTCAAGTTACCCATTTTAACAACTCGAAATAAGGCCTGTTTGTTTCGTGTGATGGAAAAGTGTAGACTTTCAATGTATAAAGAAGTGTGAAAATGAGATTTTTTACATGAATGAAGATAAAATTTGGACGTGAACTTTCTTTGCTATAATGAGAGAATTTGAAAGGAAATGAATATTAATTAAATAATATAATTATTATCATTCTAAAATATAATTTTTCATGTATAGAAAATTTATAAAAATTTGTAATCTATCAAACAAGCACACGATTCATCAATTTCCCTAAACTTTTATATGAAATTCTTTATTTTATTATTTTTTCTCTCTTAATTCAAACAACTTTATTTTCACTTCAATTTTCTTTTAAATATTTTTACATTTACTATCCAAAATCCATTCTTTCAAATTCATATTCCAAAACAAACACATTTATATAATAACATTAAATGATATTATAATTTAGTCTTATTTTTAAATAAAATGAGAAATAGGTTGAATAAAATGTATGAAGTAGTCAATGATTTCATGTTATACTTTTAGTATCTCTTTAAATTTGGTGATAATAGCTTTTCACTTTTACCTATGTCTTTTACACATAGCAATGCTCATCTTTTTACACAAAAGCATTTACTTCGAATCCATGAAAATGATAAAAAAAAAAAAAAAAATCATTTGCACTGCACAACACAACCACCAAGATATCCATTGTACTTTTACCAAAAATAATAATTTGTTTATGTGATCTCAAAAAGGATAATAACACAACCATGATTCTTTGCTCTCAAAAAGTGCTATCATCCTTAGTTTGTTTTTAAATTCCAATAAAACCTAGAGAACATTAAGGGAAGTTGTCGCAAATTTTTAATTTGCTCGTTTACATAATAAGACAACATTTTTTTTTGAACACTTCTAAAACCAATAATAATGTAAATGATAGTAAGAGGGCTTTTATGTGAAAGCATATGATTGGTTCTCTTTATACCACAAAGTTTTGAATTAAAATTCTTATATTACTCATGGACAATTAATATTGAATATTTTTAGTGTTTTACTCTAAAAAATTCACTAAGTAATATAAAAGTTTTTAGTTGGTGTTGGTGATTGTTAGGACGAGTATAATTTCGAATAGATCAAGAATAATATTTTTATCAATATTTTTTTTATCGAAAAATTAAATGAAAAGAATTTCAATCAAGGGTATTTTCTTATAATAAATAAATGTGGTCTAATTAAATAATATTTCGGTTTAAGATCAATGTACAGTATTTGTAAGATTATTGAAATCAAATCTGAATTAGAAGTCCACATTAGATAAAATGAGTAATTTATTATTTTGAGATTTTGTTTAATGAGGTTTTTCACTCTTTAAAATGTTTTCTAATGAGCAAATATAATTTTATATTTAATATCTCAATATTTAAAAATCACAAATATCAAATATTTGTGATAAAGTTAAATACAAATTTAGAAACCAATTTATTTTATAGTTAACATTAATGATCAATTTATTATAATGATCAATTTAGAAACTATTTTAGTTACCAATTATTTTTAATTTATAAAAATGATTAATTATTTTTTGTTATTAATAAAATATTTTCTTATAGTGAATATTCTTATTTATCTTTTGAGTTATATTCTAGAATATACATTTAAAGAATGTTAATATTTCAATTAAGTTGGTAACTTTTTTATTATTTGGGTTGCAAAGTGAAGATTTTTCACTACAATAATAAATATTATTATTATGATAAATGTAAATTCAATAAATTAACTTTTTATCTAAGTATTATTTTATCTAAGTATTATTGACAATTAAACTAAAAAAAATATTTATATTAAAATGATAATGTTATTAGTGTGTACTTTTCTTAATCATTTATTTGGTAAACACTTATTTTAATTCCTAAAAGATTCATGGTGTGACAATTTAGTCTTTGAAAAAAATTCTGAGAAATGAGTAGATCTTAAAAATGACTTTTGTTACGCACATTGGTCCTTGTGTTAGGGTTTGTTAGTAACTCTATTTGTTTAGTGAATATTTGATTATGGTACTACATGATTATTGTCTCCTTATTCTCTTCAAATGAACTAGAATGGTGAGTTTTTGCAAACTTTTCATGTATAACAAAACATTCTTCTTTTCAAATCATACCTACCACGGTCATCTTAAAAAACAAATGGAAAGTTCATTTTTTTTCATAGATTTTTTAGTCTCTTTGACTAAGGTTTGAAATTGAGGTTTGTAATGAAGTATAATGTTTCACGCTAATGTGTCTATGATTATATATTCAAATGTATATCGAAAGCTACTTTTATTAAATTCTCATTGTATAACACAAAATTTGTCACGAGTACTTACCAAACTAAATACTAACTACTAAAAACTACTAACTTCAAAGAGATAAAAACATACGCATTAAACAAAAAGTAATCTTCAACTGAAGTTCTAAACGGCCAACAACGTAAATTACTAGGAACTGAATCCGTCATCTACCAACTCATTTCATGAAACAAAAGTTTCTCTTCAATGTCATCATCTGAAGCTCTTAACTTATTCCACAGTTCATTAACAGATGGACCAATCCAGTAAAAGCATGAACAGTGCAGCCACACTTGCTCCTTCAGTCTCATGAAAAATGTTCTCAATTTGCTTTAGAACCAATAGCCCTCTTAGCAAAAGATGGCAAACAGAAAGCCGCAGAATGAAGCTGTAGTAAAAAACGCAGACAAAATATAACAGTTCAGTAAGATGAGAAAAAAATTGGTAGTTGAAGTGAAAGGGAAAAAGATCATCATGGTTGGAGCACAAACCTCAGAGTTGTAAAATTTCAATGGTCTAGTTGACTGTTGACTATCATCCTCATCTATCGAATACACTGGATTCTTGAAGTCCACAGTAGGACCCTCAGTTGAACAAAGCATAAAACCAATCATCCCACTGAAATGGAAAAAATCAGAGCAACATAAGTAAGGACAATCATAAGGGTATTTTGTTTTGAAGAGTGGCATGCAAATGGGAAAATAGATAACAAATTTTGAAGCAGCATGCATACCTTGGGTATGTAGGAACAGTGGTCCATGCATAGTTGACAGAACCTTTGAATACCTGGCGACAATTAGCAACAATGCCCTCAATGATATCCATATGAAGCCATATACTTTCTGCTTGAGTACACACAACTCCCCCTGGACGAAGAGCTCTTGCAACCGACGCAAAAAATGGCTTTTCAAACAGTTCTTGAGCAGGACCTTAAAGATTTCAAATATAATCTCAATTAGAAACATATTCATTAACTGTAAAAGACCAGGAATGTTCAATGATTTTACAGTATAGCCTACCAATAGGGTCGGATGAATCCACTATAACTGCATCATAAGTTCCTTCTTCAACAGCCTTCAAAAATGCAACTCCTAGATCACAGAGACAAACCATCTTGAGAAAAGTTATCTTCAGGAGTAAAGTAGTTCAGGAACATAAAAACTATGGAGAGTAGCTAATCATACCATCACCAATATTCAGTGTCACACGTGGATCCTCGAAACCTACAGCTACATCTGGAAAAAATTGTTTGGAGACCTGCAAAGTGTAACAACTTCAATTGTGATATTTAGCTCATATTGCTAATAGATGTTATTATACATTTAGGTTAAGAAGATCAGGGGAAAAGTATGACAATAACCAATATACTTAAGTAGAAAACCCCCTTTTCAAGTTACAAGAATTAGAAAAGAGCAAGAGAAACAAATTATATGCAAGATTAGTCTGCTACTAAAAATGTTTTGCTTTGATTTGAGGTTGGGAATAATAGTTTTATGGCTATTACTTACCTCAACAACCATCTTGTCTATTTCGCAAATGTCTATCTTCTCTACTGAGGAATAGCGTGCTATTTCACGCAGGACTCCACCATCTCCTCCACCAATAACCAAAACCTAACAGAAGAAAAGAAGCAAGGAAAAGAACAATTAATTCCAAACATACATTATACATTACACAGAATGTTATCCAAACATTATATTCCAAAAAAAGATCATTGCTTATAGTTCAAGACATATCTCAAATGCCTTACCCCACGAGTATGATTCTTCCTACTCTCATCAACACATACCATTCTGTACATTTCTAATAAAAAGTAAACTCAACAACCAAATACATAAATGCAGACAATGATATGCTATATAAACACCAGCAGTGCAGCCCAAGTTAGCATGATGATGGGCACATCAACAATCTGAGTAAACAAATCAATATGAACATTTTTTTTTCACAATTCTTCTGACAAACCCCTGCCCTCACCACTGTCTAAGCGTTTACATTCAATGACTAAAAGCTATACACTTCCTCACAATTGTCCTGAAAATATTTTGTTAAACTAAAAAAATTATCAAAACAGTCATACTCTAAATTACCTTTCTGGGGTTTGGAATAGAGCAAAGAGGAAGATGTGTTATCATCTCTTGGTAGGCACACTCATCCCTCTCTGTAAGCTGAATGACCCCATCCAGAACAAGAACCTTGCCATAAGTGGACGACTGAAAAAAAAAAAGAAAAATCATAGAATACATCATTAAATAAAACCAAGACCACAAAAGGGGGGCAATAACAATAAAACTATCAAATTTAACTAAAAGTACATATTCACCTGGAAGACCATGACATTCTGATAGTCAGACTTCCCTTCAAACAGAATCTTTTCCACCTTCAAAGAATGTGCCTCCCCTGCAAAATTAAAACCAGATTCCATCTCACGTGTTATTACAAAACAACAACACAAACATTCACAACAACACCAACAACTTCAAGATGTGCTTCAGTTACTGACATGACATCATATGCATCCTTTTAACCTATATACATATGCACTTCTCATTGATTAAAAAGCAAAATCTCCCTCCTCATAAAATCAGAACAGATTTGAAAAACGAAAGAACAAAAACTAAACATAGTCCAGAACCTACCCAATAAAACCAAACCGGAAAACAAAACAAAACAAGAAAAGAAACATTAAAGAACAGAGATTTGAAAACACTCTATAGTCCGTTATAGGACAAGCAACATGGAACAATCGAAACAACGATTCCACAAAAACAAGTATTTCATACCCAATAAGCAATTAAACGGAGGGTCGATGAAAAGTCTTGAAATTGAAGGTTGAGAGAGAAGGAGGGGAAGGAAAAGAGAGGGTTTTTACTAACCAGGCCACATTGGGCTGATTTCAGAGAACCAACCAGGAATAACCGCAGAGATACCAGGGTGTTGAGAGTGATTGGAGAGCGTTGAAAGGGTGTCGGTAGCGCCATTTTCTCCGCCGTCTTGCTCTTCTTCTCTGGGTCTCTTGACGGGTAAGTCTGAAACCTGAACCACGTTGTTGTTGTTCTCCGCAGCCATGTTCTTCTTTGAAGTGAGTAGGGAACGCACGAACCAGTGTTGCCCTCTTCTACTCCTTATATAGGTGTTATGCAGATGAATGATTAAAAAAAAAGGTGGTAACTTTGGAGATAAATGATAAAATAAAAAAAAGTGATAACCTTAGAGATAAAAAAAACATAAGTAATTTAATAATATCATGATTCATGTCATGTAAATTAGTCATTGAGTTTTTAAATTTGTTTTTTTCGATGTTAGGTGGGAAAACCTAATCTTTGGACCGACACAATCTTGCTCCTTCTCTCTCTTATGCCCTATTTTTTTTAATTAAACTAATTAACTTATGAAATATACTCTATTTGAATTGTTGGTAATATTTTTTAGAGACTGGGATGATTTGATTTGATTTGCAGATTGAAAGACGAAGTGTAAATTGAGAGAGGTATTTGATTTAGAAAATAAACTTAATTGGAAATAAAGATAAAAAATATAACAGATTGAAAGAGATACGAAATATACTAATTGGAAGAAACCAAAGATGATGTACAGTAGATTGAAAGAGACATTAGGTTAGAAGAAGAAACTATCAAAAATAGTTGTTTTAAAATGCATATTCAAACAAGAAAAAATATTGCTTCGAAAGAAAATATTAAATCAAATCTAATTAATTGGATCAGTTACTTGAAAATTGGATAATTAATTACTTTTAGATTGAGACATTGTACTGTTATGAATAATAAATTAAAAACATTAAAGGTAGTTTAAAAGGTAAATTATTTCAAAATCCAATATAGTTACAAATATATATATATATATATATATATATATATATATATATAATAACAAGTTTAATTATATAAAATCAAAACATTAGAAATATTTACAATTTAGTTTAATTTAAAAGTATGAGCAGTTACTTTTTCTTATTTTTTTCTTTCCTTTTTTCTTATTTTTTTAATAAAATCTTCGGTAATAATGCCTAACATGACTTCTTTATATTTATATGTATATTTTAGTATATGATTCATTTATCTATTTATTTATATTTTTAGTATATTAATAAAAAAAGTGTTATATCTTTATAAAATAATTAAAATTTTGTTTAGATTTTTTATTTATTTTGTATATTAAAATAATAAAGAAGTGAAAATATTATGTAATAAAATATCATGAAAATTAGGTTATATTGTTGTAAATGTTATTATTAAAATAATGAAATAATAAATCTAAGTTATGTGATAATAATTTTAGTTTTAAATATAATAAATAGAATTAATATATCAAAAGTATTTAGTATAATAACGTTTTTTATAATTAAAAAAATAAAAATCCATTATGAAGAGCAATAATAATAATAATAATAATAATAATAATAATAATAATAAACTATTGACAATAATAGTAACATTTATGCTATCAATATTAATGTTAATGCTAATATTAATGATAATAATCTATAATTATATATAAAGATATACATCAACAATAAAATAAAGAAAATAAAAATTACAAGTAATTGAAATATGATATATGATCTCGTAGTAAGTAAAATGAAGATGTGTGTCTAACCTTAATAATAATAAAATAATACCATTATAATAATATCTCGTAATAATAAAAATAATAATAATAATACAACAACTACATATATAAGAGATATACATTTTTTGTCCTTTTTTTATTTTTACAATTTTATCTTCTTAATTATTATTATTTGTTAAATTTAAATAATTATTCATAATAAAAAATTATTTGTCATTATTATCATTTTACTAATTTTAGTAACTATTTTTTTAATTCAAATAATTACACATATATAAAGATAAAATGAACAACAAAACAAAGAAAGTGCAACTAATTGAGATATGATCCCGTAATAAATACAAGTAAAATGTGTGTCTATCAATAATAATAATAATAATATCATTACAATAATATCGCATGGAGATAAAAATAATAAATATATAACTACATATATAAAGCAATAAACATTTTTGGTGTCATTTTTTGTTTTTTCAATTTTATCCTCTTAATTGTTATATTTTAAATTTAAATAATTATTGATAATAAAAATTTTATTTTTTAGTTTTATTATTTTACTAATTTTAGTAACTATTTTTTTGAATTGAAATAATTATTCATATATAAAGATAAATGAACAATAAAATAAATAAAAATGACAAGTAATTGAAACATGATCCCTACGTAAAATGTGTATCTGACCATAATAATTAAAAAATAATAATAACTATTATGATAATTATAGTTCTTAATAATAATAATAATAATAGTAATAATAATACTGATAATAATAATAGTAATATAATAATAGAAATAATTATAGTTAATAATAATGATAATGATACTTATAGTTGATAATAACATAATAATTATAGTTGATAACAATAATTGTTATTATTATAATTATAATTGACAATAATAATAATAATAATATAAAAATCAAATAATAACTATCATGAAAATTAGGTTATGGATAATATATTTTGACCAACTTTTACCCTTAGATCTTTTATTTTAATTTTTTTAATGGTGTGATATGATAATCTAAGGGTGATTGGAGTAATGAGTTAAGAGTGGGTGAAAAAAAAATAGGTCAAAATATCATTATGCTTATGATATATTGTTGTAAATATTGTTGTAAATATTGTTATTAAATTAATGAAGTGTTAAATTCAGTTTTAAATATAATAAATAATTAAAATTAATATCACAATATGGTGTTAATTGATTTTATGATTTTACACTCCACATATATACTATTAAATTGTCCTATCTCTAGTCTAGTTGATGTGAGACTTCAAACACACCCTCCTCACGCTGAGCATCTTGTGTGTGAGTTTAGAAATGACAGGTGAATATCAAAACATCACAAAAGAAATATAATATTGTGAAGATTTTAATTATTCCTACGACAATATTATCATAAAGAATTTAATAAAACAAATAAATTATTCATCATATTGTACTGTATTAAGGCACATTCATTAACATAAATACTCAACCTTACCTCCAAAAGACAAGTGTATTAAGTAATTTAGAGACCTTGCACTTATCACATGTCTAACTTACTTCTCAGAAGCCATATATAGGTATAGATTTGAAAATTATGATCCAAAATCCCATCATGAGTATGAAAGTGAATCAATGGAATGATTAAATTGTGTATTGTACGAGGTTTGTCCTTCTATGGGAGAAGTGCAGATCTTTGTTAGTTAATTTTATGCATTAACTAGGATTAATATGTGTTGGTCATAAGTCATCTTAAACTCTACTAGACTTACATACTCACATAAAGTTTTGCAATCTAGGTGGTGAAAGTTGAAGGAAGTTCGTATAGTGGGATCTGGGCTGAGACCCCTTTTCTAGCGAAGCCATGAGTTAACTCATCCTTGCCATGCGGGGGTTGAAATCGTGCAGTTTGGTATGTTCGGTCTTGGTACTTTGTTTCATTATTTCATAACAAGTGCAAATTTTCTACCAAGTCTGCCTAAATCCGGATATTGAGCCTAAAATCTTATATCATGTATGATATTTGGTTGTTCTATAGATAATCTGCTTGTGTTGGTTGTAAGTATTAAGGATTCCAATATTATAAATATTATAATATAAGTACCTTTGAATTACCCTTTTTCTTGTTGGTATGTTCTCCATGGCGGATCTTGGTCAATATTTGTGGGGGAGCTAAAATACATTCAAAATCTATACATTTAATTGTTGTGATTAATACAATAAAAATAAATACATGATTTAGGATAATTGTAATTATAAAACAAATCACACATCTAAAGGATTATCCTTATTTTGTCAGATTCTTGAACTCATTAATAATTGAATTAGTATTAAAATTTCTAGCGATTTTTTTTCAATGTAAATAATTATATTGTCAACAGGAAATTCATCCTCCATTTTATTTCGCAATCTTCTTTTGATAATTTTCATTATAGAAAATTATCTTTTTGTTAAAGATGTAAAAATAGGAATAGTTAAAATAAGACGAGATGAATGAAAGAGGATCAATCAATTAGATGTAATTGACTTTTCTGTTTTTATCAAAGATTGTTTTTTTTCTTGTTTTCTTCCTCTCGGGTAGCTTTCCTTTTATCACTTTTAAATAATTAATCTATTCTTTTATTTCTTCATCAATATACCTATGTTTAACAAAAAATAAGACTAAAAGATAATTTATCATAATTTAATAAAAATGTGGGTTACATAATTAATAAAAGAAAAATCTATGATAATCAAGTTACAATTAAAAATCAGTTATGAAAAAACACTTGGTGCATTACCTTGTCTTCTATATTCATAAAATTGAATATACAAAATGTTTGTAAGCTGTGGCGGATCTTGACTACAAAATTTGCCAAAACAATATAATTATTTGACTATTAGATTGAATCATTAGTATAATACTTTAAAAAACAACTCATCTAACTGAACAATTTGATCATTGGTACAATATTTTAAAATATGTGAAAAATTAAAATCTATCTTGTTTTCATCTTCACCAACAACTTCTCTTCTATCACTTTTAAAGAATGAATCTATGATTTTATTCTTCATCAATATATTTTTAAATAAATTAATATTAAAAAATAATTTATCATAATCTAATGAAAAATTGAGAGTCGTAATTATTAAAAGAAAAATATATTATAATCAAGTCACAAAATTGGTTTGAAAAAACACATAATACATTATTTTTTCTTCTATATTCATAAAAAAAATGAATATACAAAGTTCATGGAATAAAAAATAATATTAATAACTATTAAACTAATAGTTCATTATCAAGGAGACAAGACAATTACCTTTTTTTTAAGGGAGGAAGATAACAAATGATAAATGAGAAAAAAAGTAATGAATTTGTGTCTAACTTCTTTTTTTCTTCAAAAACAAAAAGAAAACATATGAGGCTGAAAGATGAGTACAAGTTTGTGAAAACCTAAAAAGACAATGAGAAATAAAATAAAAAATATTTTAATAAATATTTGTTTTAATTACTATTTTGGTTTTTGTTTTCAAAAATGTAAGTTGGTCCTAAAGTTGATTTAGTCTCAATTTGGTTATGATTTTTTAGTCGAAATTTGATATTTTTTTTGACAAAAACAAAAACAAAAAAATAATTAAACCTAAATACTTTTACTCTTTATTATATTAAATTTTATATTTTACTATTTATTATGTAACATCCAATTTAATAGTTTGTCATACTATCAAACAAAACATTATATCATGATCAAACATAGCAGATAGTAAGGGTAACGGTCACACACACAAGGTATATGTATCTAGTACAGTCCTCCACACTGCTACATCTATATACACATACATACACCAGGTAAGAGTAGGTAGAAAGGATGCTAAACTACACCCAAACCCTCAAGATATACAGTAGAAATCTAAACTACAGTGGACACTCCTTGCCAGGCTCCAACTTCTATTCAAGAGGGGGTATCTCCATCTGGTTTAAGCTCTGCTCCCACCAAACATAGGTGATCATTGCAAAAGGGATAATATGCAAAAGCAGACAACACAAACAAGAAGGGTAAGCTAACTGAAAGAAATAACGTCAATACACTTCGCAATCAGTGAAATCATTCATAGCATGTAATTCAATCATAATTTATAGACTCGATATCCGGATTGTGTAAGTGACGTTGGAACTCTTGGTGGCTTGCACCTGTAACGGTTCCCAGACTCTGCAGAGTCTGGACACATGGAGTATTCACCCGACCGTTCCCAGGGTAAGTCCCCTCCACGTCTAAGACTTGATCAAGTCCGACGACGAGGACCTCCTGCTACTCCTCACGACATAATCCATCCTACTCTATCTGAGCTTGAATGATTATTGGAGTTTCAGGATACCAACCATTATAGATTCCTTACATCCTTACACACTACAATTCCACTTGGATTTCCCTTGAAATTCCATTTTAACCTCATCTTCTCATAACTTATATTCATCCAATTTAATCATACAATACATCACTGGTAGCATTCCAATCATACAGGGCCTAAATTGCACAAAGATGCATTAAAACATACATTTTTACCAAAGGAAACAGATTTGAAGCACCACTACTGCAGTAGCTCTCGCTCGGGCTAAAAAGTCTAGCCTAGGCGAGAGGTTATCTCGCTCAGGCGAGCCAGTCTCGCTTAGGCGAGATACTAACAGTGGCAAAAGAGAAAAACTGAGCGAACTCTCGCTCAGGCTAGGCTGGTTTGCCCAGACGAGATCGTTATCTCGCTCAGGCGACCCCAGCTCGCCTAGGCGAGACTTCGCGCAGGAACAGAGGTGCGTTTCCTGGTGTTTTCGCTCAGGCGAGCGTCACTCGCCTAGGCAAAAATACTAGGTCATGAACCTGTTCCTTCATGCGGTGGGTCATTTTATCTAATCAAGATCAATTAATCATCAATTCATGCAATTCAAACACCAGTTTATCAATCAAACATGTAATTCAAACTCATCTACAGATTTCCTATTCGAATTAAGGAGATTGGTTAGCTTCCCTTACCTCTATATATCTTTCTAATTAGCTAAGATCCTCCCACCCAAGAGCTTCAGCTGTACCACCTAATGAGTTGGAATTACAGGTTCAAGTATGAGAAGGGTTCCCAACAGCAGAAAGAGGTTTTACCAATTTCGAATTAAACATGAAGGTAAGGGTTGGGAGTGACTTACATGGAGGAAAAGGAGGAGTTGAAGCTGGCCTCAGGTTTAGGTTCTGCAACAGGGGAAGAGTGATTCAGAATTTCTCTTTTGGTAGAGAGAAGGCAGAGGAAAAGAAGAGGGAGAAAGGTGTTATGAAGTGCAAGGTGTTTCTGTGGTGTGGGTGACAGAGAGAAGAGAGATCAAGGAGCTGAAATATTTGGGTTCCTACATATTATGCTTTATAAAAAAATTAAAAAGACAATTTAAATTTCTATCAATTTTTAAAATACATCACTTATAATTTAAAAAAAAATAAAAAATATATATAATTAAAAAAAATCAAAAGTATATACATAATTAAAAAAAATCAAAAATATTTTGGGAGACCAAGGCCCCTCCCTGCTCCATATATAATCCACCATTGTTTGTAAGATAAAATATAATGTTAAATATTAAACTAATATTTCACGCTACGAGAAAAAAGAGAATTGTCTTTTTTTTTCAAGAATGGAAGAAAACATATAAAAAATGAGAGCACAAAATAATAATTTTGTGTTAAATTTTCTTTTTGTCTTCATAAACAAAAAAAATAAAAATAAAACAAGTAAAAGTTAAAAGCGGGTATAATATGTGAGAAACTCAGAAGACAATAAAAAAATAATAAAAAATACTTAATAAATTTGTTTATTTTTTATTAAATTTGATTTTATATTTTATTATTTATTAACATTAAATGGTATATTTTATAAAATAAATAAAAAAGGTACCTAATCGAATTTTCATCAATTCTCAATATATATTTTTATTATTTAAAAATTTTCCGAAAATTTAATTTTTCTACATATAATTTAAAAAATTAAAAAATAAATCAGTTTTCATATACCACGTATAAATAAAAGAATTTCAAAAAATTTGAGGTACATGACCCCTATCTCTTCAATAGTCGGCAATTGTTTGTATTTTTGTATTTTATTTTCATTGATTACCATAACGATGAGCATATGAACCTATATGAACCTATAGTTGATGGTGAAACTAGACCGAGGAATGATAGTTGAATGAAGTTTTTGTTTTAGATTAGTTAATGTACATAAATATGACATGTGGGTGTAGATACTTCGTAATTGAAACTAACATATGTACTTATTTTGAAATACTTTTATATTAAGAATTGTGGCTATAGTGTACATGTATGTTTCCTATATTCATTTGATCAAAATTTGTCCAATATATATAATGTGATAACCCTATTTAAATATAATAGACCTATATTTTGGTGTTATACGTATTATCCAATCCTAAATAAAATTACTTTAAGGCCTAGGAAGTCAAACCTAATTAGGGCATTGGAGACTAATTATTACTTCTGTCAGATTCAACCCGTTAATAATACTTAGCAAAATATTGGGTAGTTCAATGATGAATAATTTTAGAAGTTATAATGTTTTTATTCATTGAACTTTGAATATTAAATTAAAATTTGTTTATGTTCAATAATATTAATATTTAAATTTTGAAAATAAATAAATAAAATCATTTTAATTTAATTATAGACATGTCATGTATATTTTATGTTAGAATTTAAATTCTTATATTGTTTAATATTTTTACACATCAATGTAAATTACACGTTAAAAAAATTATTATAATTAGATTAAAAATATTATATTTGTTCATTTTAAAAATTTTGAAACTAACATCTATCAAAATTTGGAAGAAAAAGAATTGATTTTACGTCAAAACTAAAACAACTAAAAATATATTCAATTTTATTTTTATTTTAATCACAAATAACAAATGGTAAAAAGTTATATTTTTATAATTGAGAAATAGTAAAAAAAATATTTAATGAACACAAATAAAATAAAATCCCTTGTGGGGTCTAACAGAAAGTAAAAGGAATCTGCTTTTCAGAGTAGAAAAGGAAATATGATTAGGGTTAGGATTTTGATCAATAATGTTCATTTCATTTGGAACGTGCTTTCGGCTGCTACATGTTTATTGCCACGTCATTTTAAAAGTATGGCTCTGAATCATAGGGCTCTCAATTAGGGTTTTTTTCCGTTACCATTTTCTATTTATTATGTTATTCAAGAAAACTAAAACCCTATTCTTTTAACCATATTTTCCAATTATAACTAAAATTTCACCTTAAAATATACAGAGAATTTTAAAAAATAAACTACAAATTTAATTTGAGAACATCATTTATAGTATAGTATTGTGTCTATATTTTGTCTTTTTCTTTGGCTTTTTATGTAATTGTAATATTTAAATTTGGATACGGTTAACATTCATTTAAGTTCGTATTTTAATTTTGAGAGTTTGATGTTGACTTAATTGGAATGCGAACTTATAAAATTTTAAGTCTCATGTTACAATATAAAATATTAGGGATTATATAATTATATTTGAAATATTATGAGTCTTGAGAATTTGTAAAAATATGAAAGATATAAGATAAATATAAAAAATATGCTACACGAAAAATTTGTTATTTTATTTTATTCATATGCTCTCTCTCTTTTATATATATATATATATATATATATATATATATATATATATATATATATATAAACACAAAAATATTAATTCAATTTTTTTTTCAAATGCGAATTTAGACGAGATGTGAATTTAAATAAATACAGACTTAAAGAAAATGTTTAATATACATTTCATACTACAAATATTCAATTTACAATTTATTACTCTCACGCCTTCTTTTATGCAAGTGTAAATTAATTAATTAAGATTATAATTGACAAAAAATATTACTTTATTATAGCCATAAACAATATTTTTTTAAAAGAAAGATGCGAGTATAACTTACTAAAACTTAATTATAAGTTGCTTTCCATAGTTTTCTAACTTTCACACCATTACTTTTACCTTTAAAAAGGGATAACAGCAACAAGCTTTTAAGAATGACAAATGCATTGTCAAATGTTCTTTGGCTGCTGTGAGTATGGTTTTAGGACGTTCTATTCAAAATATAGGACCTAAAAATTAGTTAAGAAATAGAAATGAGTTTTCAATAAATGGTATTCGAATATTTAATTATTAAAATTTTAAGTTATAAATAGAATTATATTAAAACTATATTTATTTAAAAAAGAAATATGTATTTCTCTAATGCTTAATCTTTAGACTTTTTCTATTTTCTTTTAAGAGATTTTGACTCCATTTTTCATCTTTTTTAATATTAAAGTCTACCATAATACTCTTGGCATAGAGGACAACAACACCAATACCGATCAATTTTGTGAATAGAATATCAAATTCTACTATATTCTTGAGACAATTCTTGATCTAGTTACATATGGAAGATATAGGATTGTATGTGATCTTAAGTAGTTCCTTATGAATCTTTAATCTTTTGTGATTATAAAGATGTGTTCAGATCATTAATATAAACTTTCTTTATGTAATTAGAACATTTTGTGAGATACAGAGCTTATGAGCAATTGTGAGCTACGAGCTCTCTATATTAGGTAAGGGAAGCTAATAATAATTATTGCTTATTGTACTTTTTGATGAATTGTATATTTATACTAGATGTCATTGCATGATGATTGAATCGAATTTTGATTTTTTGAGTTTAACTAATGAAGAAGCCAATTGGGGAAGTATTGTATTGAGAGTTGTGATATTATATGGTGTGTTGAATTGATAATGAGCACTTGAGTTTGAGTAATTAACTACTGATGGTGGATTATGAAATTGATTTGGTACTTATTAGGATTTATAAAAGGGGTAAAAGTGTCCATTAGAGTCAATTGAGCAACCTTGGTACCATTGGGTGCTCACTAGGCAATGAATTCCAGGGGTCTAGGGCACTGGGCGCAACCTTAGTATCAACAGATGCTCACTGAACAATGAGTTCCAGGGGTCTAAGGCATTGGACGCGACCTTGGTACTATTGGTGCTCACTTGACATTGAGCTTCAGGGGTTTAGGGTATTGGATGAGACTTTGGTACTATTGGGCTCTTACTTGACAGTGAAATCCATTGGTTTAGGGTGTGGGTGCTACCCTGGTACTGTTGGGCACTCATTTGATAGTGAGTTCCAAATGATTCAGCGTTGGGCACCCTCTGATACCGCCAAACGCTACCCTGTTTTCTAATACTATTTGTTTTTTGTATAGTTTATAACAATTATATATGTGTGAGTTGAGAAAATTTGTATTGTGGTTTGATATGAATTATATGGAATGAGAAGGTAGTGATTCCTTGGGTGGGAATACTACTATGTGTGGTGATGTGTGTAGTGTATTGACGACAAACATTAAATTGAGATCATATTGACTCTACTAGTATTAGACTTATACATAGGAAGATAACTAGTTGTAAGAGTCAATAGAGGTTCATATATGGAGTTTTGGAAAGAGATCAAACTCATAAGATGTAGAATGTACCCTCTCATACTCTACGAATTAGGAAGCGGGTCAAATATGATATAGCTATAACTCCTCATAGACAAGTAAATGAGTAAAGACAGACGTATGATCTCGGGATTCTACTCAAGAAATACATTAGTCCTCCGGAGTTTGAGTTTGATGTCTATATGTATGTGCAAGAGCCATGACGGTCTTGTGTGTTACAAATCATAGGTTTGATGTTCGATTATGTAGTGATGTATAATTTTTTTTTCGTTTTCTTTTTTAAGCATTCTTTTATTAAAAGAATTATAAAAGTTTTAAATTATCACTGACTTGTGTGTTTGAGTGTTTTGGTATTCATCTGTTATCATCGTGCATTTCATGAGAACAAAAGAAAATGCAAGACTATACTTTAGGGGTGCTAAGTTGATTTCATAGTTTATAATCTATTTATAATTTGTCCGTTAAAAATAATTGGGTATTTAACAAATTATCATCTAAATATATATATTTCTACAATTGGAGATGGGTAGTAATTTTATTGAATTTTACTTTTAGAGAATAAGTATGTTTGAAGAATTTAAAGTGTTAAAATTGCTTGAATAGAAATTGTGTGAAGGGTGTCTATTTCCCTTTTTAATGGTACGAAAGATCAAAACAATAATGCAGATATTCTTTTTCCATTCTAGTCAAAAATAATTTCTCAACTTGCATATATAGTATTTCTTCTATTTATCTAAATAGTACATTTTGTAAGGCTAAGATTCTTTTATTGAGAGTTGATTTCTTTTCATGATCCACATCCGAAAAATTGTACATTATTTGTATTTTTAACAAAAGAAAACAAATATATAAAATTTAAAAGATACAAAACCTTACTTTTTTATATTTTGAAACTTGTATTAAATATCTACACATGTATGTATTTCCATTTTAAATATATAAAAACTCTCCATTGCAATAAATGAGTGGTGGAATGAAACTATATTTCTTCGTACATGCTCTCTCGATAAAAAAAATAATTGAAAAGTGTCCAATTTCACTAGCATAAGAAAAAGGTGGAGAGGATCTTTGTGACACGTGACTTATGCAGTCACTGATGAGAGGGGAGTGAGGGTTTTAAGGTGGAAATTACCCTTACAACCTTGCAGGTTAATAATTTAAAAAAGAAAATCAAACGATTAAAATATTTACCATATCTGATGAAGAATCTCCGAATAAGTCAAAACGGTGTTTGCAAAAAAGATTGACACCGACAATAGGAGTAAAGACGAATTTGAAAATGACAAGTTACCTAATTGTCCAGCAAATTCAGAATCATTTCCATCCACATATAATGCATTATATTTGTAATTATAATAAATATAATTATAGACCGAAATAATTTATTTAAGAATGAACCTACTTTAAATGAAGCCAAATATTTTATTACTTAAACTATAATGTTTATAAAAAAAAGTTAGTTAAATTTTATTTTATAAAAATTATTGTTTGAGTGATCGAAGGTTATCCGGGTTAGTTTCTGACATAGGTACGTGGAATTGACTCTGTCAAAGATTAATCGAGTCAATTCCAGACAAAAGTCGATCGAATCGATCTTGATCGAAAACTGAGTGAGTCAATTATAGTTGAGAGTCGATCGAGTCATTCCTATCAAAAGTTAATCAAAATTTGATTAAATCAGCTAAGCTAAAAATTGATTAAAACAATTAATTAATGATCAAGTAAATTTATTTAGTTAACAGAGTATTACTTATATGTCTAATTATATATTTAAAAATAATATTTTTCATATTTAAAAATAAATCCATAAACTCCCTTGATTCATTTCTCTTGAGTCATTAGGACTGTTGTAAACTTTTCTAATGACAAACTTTTTAGTCTAATGAGCTTTTTTTTTTCCAACCCACGTGGATCACGATGAAGACATGTGGAGTGACTTTAACAACTCTAAATTTGTATCATTTATCGCTAAATATAAAAGCAAATTTAAGAGGGATCAAGTCAAGATACTCTCAAAATCATTTTAAACGAGTGGCTTTCAATTTTATTGAATATGTTTTTAAACTAACAATTAAATTTTATTTGGTAAATAAAGTTACCATGTTAGACATATGAAATATCAGGATTAATTTGTCTGAAAATGAATTGATTGCCTTTTTATTTATATATTATGTATAAAAGTAATAATTTTTTATTTTATTTTATTCTGTTTTAGAGGTCTTTGATGTGTATAAAGCCTCCGGCCCTAGCCCAATTTAGCACTGCAATAACTTTGGGCCTAACTGGTATTAAATCCATGGTCCCTTCTCTAACTAAATTTAGTAGTACAACAACTCTAACAAGTTTTTTATATATCTAAATATACTCTGAATTTCTTTTTTAATATATTTATGTTATGAATTGTATGATTTAGAACAATAATATGAATTAAATAATTTAAAATAATTTGAATTATGTAATTTATTGTATTATTTATTAAATAATCTAAAATTATGTAAACTAAACTATTCTTTTATTTGCTTTGAATTTATTTTAATATTTTTGTTACATAAATTTTTTTATAATAATAATTATTAAATTGTTAAAAATTTAATAATGAAAAAAGTATTCAAGAATCTTAGCCAGAAACTTTATTTTACAGTTTTTATATTCATAATTTTAATTTTATTTCATAAATAACTCATAATTAAAATCCTTCAATATAAATTTATTATTTTGGTTTGGTCATTGCAAATACAATGCAGTCAAAGTATAAAATAATCTTTAAAAATTCACACTTACATATGTTTATTAGTTATTAATTAACTCAAAGGATGCAACTGATATTTAAATACAACAAGTAATTTAATTTGATTCTTTATTTTTAAACCAAAATTATAACAAAATCGCTATATTGGGAAAGAAATAGACAAAAAGGAAATAAAAAAAAAATGAGTGATATTTTTATATCTAATTTCGGGTTATCGTTTTGGGCGATAGTCATGCACAATGATTTTAATCATAAAGATAAATTATTTAAATTATTTATGACCAATTTGAGTCTAATTTATTTTATATTTATTTCAGGTTTACCTATTCGATTAAAAAAAGTTTGATTTATGGTTAGACTAAACTATTTAAATGAGTTAAATTTTATAAGCTTGTCAATAATAATCAACTTTTAAAACATTTATTAATTGGTTATTCTTTCATTTTACCTTATATGTTAGGATAATATAACTTACCTTTTTAAGGATTTTTTATATAATTTACACACTTTTAAGGTGGTCCATATCCAATAATTCTTTTTATCCATAACTTTATTATGAGATTTAAATTGCTAATTTATTAATATATTTATAATACGTTTTGGTAATTTTATTTTGTATTCACTTTCTATTTTTATCAATTTATGTTACAATGTTAACTAAGTTCTCATTGGTATGTTAGTGAATCATAACATAACCCAATAAAAAATTATTCTTTCACTCATCCTGTATTTTCATATTTTCTTGTGACTTTCACATGATTTATTTAGGATTATCTAATGTAAAATAATAAAAAAGATGGTCCAAATTAGTTGTTGTGAAATTTACACTTTTATGACATGTCTTACAACAAATAACCTACAATCCAGGCAACAATGTATGACCACAACGTGGAGTGTTTTTTTTTTTTTCACTGTCTCCTTCAATCATTAGGTCAATTCTCTTCCTTTTAATGCAATGGATGTTATAATTCATATAAAGAAATTGTTTAATGAATTCAATAACTTGATTCAGAGGCACTTTTCTACTTACTTTTTGCTTATTCAATATTTATATCTTCACACACTTTGAGTTGACACTTTTATTTTATAGTACTCTATCACAATCATATAAAATAGCATATAACCTATAAATTAGCTAACAAACAAAATAATGAAATAAAAGGACACAAAAATAAAAATAAATGTTTTGCTTGAAACATATCCTATGTTAGTTTGACTTGACCCCACTTAACCCTATATATAATAAATTTCAAAAACACCTACCTTTGCTTTCGTACTTAAATTCACAGACCAACCTTTACACCAACAACAATAACCATTAACCCTTGAAACAAAACAAAATCCTAAATAAAAGTTTGGTACTTACCAAGAAAAAGAAGAACAAAATCCTAAATAAAAGTTTGGTAGTTACAAAGAAAAATAAGAAGAAAAAGAAAGTGACTTCACCATTGTCATCTTCAAAAAAGTGACTTCAATACCAATTTAGGATTGGAAAATGATATTTTAACTATTAAATTTTAACAATTTTCTTTTACAATATGATGTGTCATCTTCTAAGTAGTTTTGGAATATTGAGAATGAGAAAATAAAAAAATGGAAAATCATTTAAAAGATACCACCTAAAGTTGTAAGAGAAAGTTGTCAAAATTTAGTAGTTAAAAAATTATTTTCCTTTAAGATTATCTTTCTTGAGTAGCTCATGATTTGCTAACCTTCCATTTCATTGCTTCGCACTCTCAATTTGGGAAAAAAAAATAGCACCATTAAGTGTACTTACACCAATATACACTTTCTTTTTATAAATTAGATCTTCATTTTCACTCCCGCACCTATAATGTCCTCACATTATTTGACCATTTTTTTTTCAAAATAATAAATTCTAAAAGGTTAAATATGTCTTGTGACTTTTAAATTTAAATGTAAAATTAGAATTCGACTATATTCCAAACTTTGATATATTTTAGTTTATAAACGTTAAAAAATAAAAAGATATAGTCCTATTAACTTAAAGGTGTTAATTATTTTTTATATACTAAATGATGTTCCAAGCTAATATTTAACCTGAAATGTATCGAATTGTATAGAAAACTAAAAAATTAACCTCAAACGTTGTTCGACAAATAAAAAAAGTGTAACGTAGTTGGGTTAAGAGGATTATATCCATTCATTTTTAAAGTTTGAAAACTAAACTGTATCAAAGTTGAATATATGAATAAATTTTAATTTTGCATCAAAGTTTAAGAAATAAAAACATAGTCATACCATTTAAAAAAAAAAAAGTCTTCAAATGGACTCAATGACAAAATAATTTCATAAATAAACATGTTAACTATACTTGTTCATAATTCAATTTTCAGATAGTCAAATTTTCATCTCTCATATACGGTTCCAATGAAAAAAAAAACTCAGAATCTAGTTCTTGAAGACTCGGATTTTGGATGGATTCTTTATTTTTCCTTTCTAAGTAGAGAGCAATGTGTTAAAAAAATAATTAAAATTAATAAATGAATATAATAATATAATAAAAGTAATAAAAGAGGGATAAAATAGAAGAATGGAAACATAATAACCTTGCGTCCCGGGTTCCTTTTTCCATTCCCTTTCAAAGTCATCCTCCATCTTCATTTCTCTCAATATAGTATATTACATTATAGGTTGAGATATGTATGAATACGATAATAGAGAATGATAGACTATGTTTGAAGGAACTTCCAAGTTCATGAGTAAGATTACCTTGTTAGCAATATAGAGATGGTGGTAGTGATTTTTTTTAAAGGTCTGGATGTATTGTCTTGATGGTACTCGATTTCACATGTTTAGTGATCCCAAGAAACTCGTACACTTATTTTATCAGAAGGAATTGGATACAATATAGTTAGAGATGATTAAGTTGTAAAGGTTGTGATTTTGAGTTTTTGTATCTTTTATGGGAGGGAAATATCATTGGAGAGGCCTTAAGTAAGGACACACAAATAATTTTTTTGGACAATAATTTTTTTTCTATTTATTTAATTATTATTATTATTATTATTATTATTATTATTATTATTATTATTATTATTATTATTTCCTACAATATGTTTATAAAATTTAAAGACAAAATTATACGATGATATCTAATTATACTTAAAATATTCACACACACAAAAATATATATATATATATATATATATCTATATATATATATATATATATATATATATATATATATATATATAAAATATTGTATGCATCTTATAGCTACACCGTTTAGTACATCTTATATTTCCTACACTAGAAGAGGAATAAGTGTTATCTATTTACAGTTTCCCACTCATATATTGGTTTTCAAACAGCTGGAGGGAAAATGTTATGTATAAGGTTCACTTGGACTGTTGGGAGTAAATAGAAGCTAACTCCGATTTGTCCTTTAATGACAATTGACGCGTTTGGAGCAGAGAGAAAAGTAATAGTAGCGTTTCCTATTCCCTGAAATGTTACAGAGAATTATTCACTGCATTGGTTTGTCATGCATCCCCCAGGAAAACAACCACAATGTCGACGAAGAAGGGATCAAGCATGTTGGGAGCAGCCATCTATGATATGGTTATAAAATTTTGTTTTTTCATACACAATCATAAAATAGGGAAGTGAGACAAATATCACATAAAAAAATACAGCATATAATAATAAAATAAAATGAAATGAAAATTCTCCTAAATCCATAAAACTGGATTTTTATTATACTTTTATAAAGATATATTGATTAATTTTGTAGTGACTAGTCAAGATAAATGAGCTCATGATCAACAAAGTAACTCAAAAACATCTCATCTTGAGTAATACTAACTCGTTTAAATCCCGAAGGTCATACCTCCAACTACAATAATCAAATCTTTATTTATCATAAATTTTATTTCAATATTAAACCATATAATTATAGAAATAAATAAATAGATAGAATCAATGAATAATTAAAATAAATATAAATAAATAAAAAGGACCAGTACATAACTGGAGATAGATATAAATAAGTAAATGTGAGTAAATATAAATTGAGTAAATAGGACCAATGCATAACTGGATATGAATATAAATAAATAAATAGGAACGAGAACTAAATATAAATTAGAATGAGGTTAGGGACACCTCACTTATAGAGATAAAAAATAATTATGAAAATAATCAAAGTAAATAAAATGATAGATGTCTCCTCCCCTTACCTTAATTATTGTGAAAGATATATCCCAAAGCTTTGTGAACGATTCATCTTTCTTCTTCTTTTATTTTCTTCATTGCCAATTTTATACTCACAAACTCCTCTTCTCCCTTTTTCTTTCTTTGATCTTACTGTCTCGTTTTCCTTTCACAATCACCACTCCTATTTATACTACATACATAATCATTACGTTTAGTTCATTTGGTTGGAAAACACTGTTCAATTTTTTTCTTCTTTCAAATTCTTGTTATTGTTGTTTCTTATGGATTAAGCTCTCCATTTTTTTTTCTTTTCTAACCTGTAACTGCATTAAATCTCAAATGCATTTATTGACATCTTATCTAATTCCATTACTGGAGCAATGAGCATAGAATTATGGTGAGGGGTTTCTTTTTCTCTTTTTCTCTCTCTTTTTTTTTTCATTACATAACAATATGTCAATTTACTTATTAAATTTATCCATAATATATATATATATATATAACTTAACTTATATATTTTATTTACGTTTCTTCTATTATTATAATAAAAATATTCTTTCTTATTAACATTCTAAAATATTTAATATATTTCTTATAAAATCATCAATTATTTGTATATTTTGGATATTTATAATCTTTATGTTCATAATTTATTATAATAGATATATTATTATTTTTAATAATATGTATATGTTATATATATATATATATATATATATATTTATATATATATATATATATATATTCATATATATATATATATATTAATTAATTAATTATAGATACATACTAAAATGCTTATAAATAAAGTAATACATTGATTTATGGATGTTACACAATCTAAATGTTAGATGTAATGATCAAGAACTTAAGTTATGGAGTGTTAAGTACTAAATAAACTAAAAATTTCATAATTAAAGTAAATAGAACTTTTTTGTTCAAGATATGGTTTGAGTATCGAAAAATAAGAAGTTAGAGAAATTGGTTATATATATATATATATATATATATATATTATATGGACGACTTAGTTTGTATCAAACATGATTAAGTGTATAGGCACCTAGAGAGGTTCTTTGAGTAGTTCAACATGAAGAATGAAGAGGTTTAATGTGTCATCTTGAGAAAAGAAATGTTGTTAGGAATGCTTGAAGTCATGAGGAGATCCAAGATTGGTAATCAAGAATAGAAAGTCGGAGCCGAGTGAAATTTTTAGAAGTTTGAATTTGGAAGTTTTGTATCATCATATCACGTGGGATGTAATATACAAGTTTGTCAGGTGGGTCACCAATTTATTGTGCCCACACTAATTTAATTAATAAAAATAAAAGGAGGTATTTTTTACGAGCTCTCAACCCATTATGCAATTTAAACATGCAACTCTTGCATCAAGTTTGTTATGAGAGAAAAAATAGAGTGAGAGACAGAGAGAAAGAAGTTGTGAGTGTCTCTGGTGAGAAACCATCAATGAGAGTCAAGAAGAAGAAAAGAAGAACCAGTTTATCTTGTTCAAGTTTGTGCAGAGAAGTTACCTTGGAGAAAAAGTTTTATTCTTCTTTTCATATATTCGGATTCTCTCTGTTGATCCTTAGAATCTTCAAAAGAACTTGTGGTGTACCCATTAATTTTTATTAGTGGAAGATTTTACTGGACTAGGTCCCATGGGTTTTCTCTCCATATTGAGATTTTCCCACATTAAAAGTTTTGGTGTTTGCTGGTTCCTCCCTTCTCTATTTTATGCATTTTATTATTTTGCATATTATTTATTTAGGGAAGATTTGATCTGGATTTTACTTCCGCGCTTGTTTATTTGTTATTTTTGAGATCTTCCCAACAACTAGTATCAAAGCTCCGATTAGAGGTTTTGATTTGTGCTTTGAAAATGGGAGATAATGATGGTGTAGAAACCATGATTAAATTGGATTCTACAAATTATTCAATATGGAAATCTCGCATGGAAGATTTGTTATTTTGCAGAGGCTTGTATGATCCTATTGAGGAAAAGTGTGTGAAAACAATAGGTAAATCTGATGGAGATTTGAAGAAGATAAATAGGAAAACTATTGGTGTGATCAAACAATGGATAAATCAATCTATTTATCATCATGTGTCAGGTGAGAATCTTTCTTACAATTTATTAAAGAGATTAAGTGAGCTATTTGAGTCTAAAAATTCACTAAACAAGGCATTCCTTATTAGAAAGATAGTAAACCTGAAATACAAGGATGGTTCCTCAATGGCAGAGCACTTGAGCAGTTTTCAGAATATGGTGAATCAGTTGACCACAATGGAGATTATATTAGATGATGAGTTATTAGCATTGTTGTTACTTAGTTCATTACCAAACAGTTGAGAGACTTTGCTGGTATCACTAAGTAACTCTGCTCCTAATGAAAAATTGACTTTTGACATGGTCAAAGATAACCTCTTAAATGAAGAAATTAAAAGGAATGGTAGCAATAAGGTTATCTCCTCTTCTCAAAATGAAGCTTTAGTTATGGAGTTAAGAGGAAGAAATATGTACATGAATTCTCGGAAATTTAATAATCATTCTCAAAGATTTAATGATCATTCTCAAAGATTTAATGATCGTAGTAAGTCAAGAGGGAAATCAAGGCCAAAGAAAAATATCACATGTTTCCATTGCAATAAACCAAGACATATGATTAAAGACTATTGGTTCCTCAAGCGAGAGAAGTCAAAGGATAGAGGAAAAATGTTTCATATAATCATTTGAGAGTGTTTGGTTGCAAAACATTTATTCACATCCCTAGAGATGAAAGGTCTAAGGTTTATGAGAAGTCTAAACAGTGCATTTTCCTTGGTTATGGTTGTGACAACTTTGGTTACAGATTTTGGGATCCAGTTGAAATGAATATTATTAGAAGCCGAGATGTTGTTTTTCTTGAGGACCAAACTATTGAAGATATTGAAAAGAAAGAAAAGCCAAAATAGGTTACTCATGGGTTCATTGATGTTGAGCCTGAACCTCCAGCCACAATTGTTGATCATGGGGGAGATGTGAATGTAGATGTGAAGAATGCAGTTGATATGTCTGAGACTAAAGTTAATGAACCGACTGAAGTAGTACCTCATGAACCACTTGTAGAGCCTCTTTTGAGAAGATCTGTTAGAGAAAGACATCACTCACAAAAATATTCCCCTCATGAGTTTGTTTTGTTGACCAATGAGGGAAAGCCTGAGTGTTATGAAGAAGCTATGTTGCATGAAGAGAAAAACAAGTGGTTAAAAGCCATGCAAGAGGAGATGAAATCATTGCATAAGAATCATACTTTTGAATTGGTGAAACTGCGCTAAGGTAAGAGAGCACTGAAAAATAAATGGGTGTTTAAATTGAAATCAAAAGAGAATAACTCACAACCAAGGTACAAGGCAAGGTTGGTTGTGAATGGCTTTGGTTAAAAGAAAGGTATTGATTTTGAAGAGATATTTTCACCCATGGTTAAAATGTCTTCAATCAGTTGTACTTGGCTTGGCAGCAAGTTTAAATTTAGAAATTGACCAACTTGATGTGAAAATAGCCTTCCTTCATGGTGACTTGGATGAAGATATTTATATGGTACAACCTGAAGGTTTTGTAGTCAAATGTAAAGAAAATTTTGTTTGCAAATTGAGAAAGAGCTTGTATAGGTTCAAACAAGCTCCAAGGCAATGTAATAGAAAATTTGATTCCTTCATGATGGATCACAGGTATGATAAAACTTCTTATGATCATTATGTTTTTGTGAAGAAATTTCCTAATGAAAAATATATTATTCTTTTGCTCTATGTTGATGACATGTTGATTGCTGATCATGATAAAAATGACATTCAAAGTCATAAAAGAGTGTTGAAGAATGGAAAATTGTGGCTATCCTAGCAAAAATATATTGAAAAGGTATTAGAGAGATTTAATATGAAAAATTCTAAGCCAGTTTGCACTCCACTTGCAAGTCACTTCAAGTTGAGCTCAAAGGATTGTCCTACAAATGAGTATGAGAAAGAATAAATGCAGAAGATTCCATATCCATCTGCAGTTGGTAGCTTGATGTATGCCATGGTGTGTATAAGGCCAAACATTGCTCATGTTGTTGGTACGGTGAGTCGTTTCCTTGCTAATCCTGGAAAAGAGCATTGGCAAGTTGTGAAATGGATACTTAGGCATCTCAAAGGTACTTCTAGAGTTTGTTTATGCTTTGGAAGTGGAAAGCATGTGTTGAATGGTTACACAGATGCAGACAAGGCTAGTGATGTGGATTCTATAAAATCTACCTCTGGCTATATGATGACTTTTGTAGGGGGAGCAGTGTGATGGCAATCCAGACTACAAAAATGTGTTGCTCCATCTTCTACAGAGGTAGAATATGTTGTTGTTACAAAAGCTCCTAAGGAGCTCTTGTGGATGCAAAAATTCCTACAAGAGTTGGGATTATCACAAGAGAAATATGTTTTGTATTGTGATAGTCAAAGGGCAATCCATCTTAGAAAGAACTTAACTTTTCATTCAAGGTCAAAGCATATTGAGGTCTAATATCATTGAATACGGGAAGCATTAGAGATGAAACAACTGTCATTAAAGAAAATCCACACTGATGAGAATGGGTCAGATATGATGACAAAGATCTTGCAGGAAAATATGTTATATGCAAAGAGACAGCCATATTGGTTGATTATGGTCCCAATTAATTGTTGAGGGGGAGATTTGTCAGATGGGTCATCAATTTATTAGGTCTACACTGATTTAATTAAGAAAACTAAAAGGAGGTATTTTTTTATGGGCTTCTAGCCCATTATGCAATTTAATTATGCAACCTTGCATTAGTTTGTTATGAGAGAAAAATAGAGTTAGAGACAAAGATAAAGAAGTTTTAAGTGCCTCTGGTGAGAAGCCATCAGAGAGAGCAAAGAAGAAGAAAAGAGCAACCAATTTATCTTGTTCAAGTCTGTGGAGAGAAGTTACCTTGGAGAAAAGGCTTTATTCTACTTATCATATATTGGGATTCTCTCTATTCCTTGAAATCTCCAAGAGAACTTGTGGTGTACCCATTAAATCTTTATTAGTGGAAGATTTTACTGACTAGGTCCTGTGAGTTTTTCCTCCATAGTGAGGTTTTTCCACGCTAAAAATTTTGGTGTTTGTTGGTTCCTCCCTTCTCTATTTTATACATTTTATTATTTTTCATATTATTTATTTAGGGAATATTTAATCTGAATTTTACTTTCGCGCTTGATTATTTGTTATTTTTGAGATCTTCCCAACAACACAAGTTAAAATTAGTGAGTTTGAATTTGAAAAATATTTTGAACTTATTAGGCATAATTAAAACTGAAGACTTCACTAAGAGAATTGATGATACTTAAGGGTTAGAAACATAATATGATATGTATTAGAAGATGATGATCTAAAGTAAATATATTAATTGAAACTAATAAAAGGCAAGCACAACACATATTAAAGTACAATCGAGATGTAATTGGTGAGATAATACTTTTAAAAAATTTGACAACCATTTGTCACTATGGTGAAGAATCATTGCTCAGTACGGACAATAACAATTAGACTACCGTACACATTCATCCTTTTCATCTAGAGAATTAAAGATTTATGTGCAAGAGTTAGCTAAGACCAATAAATGAAATAATCAGATTACATGGTATAACGACAAACATAATATCAAAAACTTCGACTCAGTATAGTGTATCATTCATAAATTGATGAACAATTAAGAGATAACTATCTCATTCTTTAGATACAAACTTAGAATTTATTTGTTAGATCAACTAAGAAATGAGAATAAATTTTTAGAATGTTAAAATAGAGGATTATGCAAGTGGTGAAGGGAAACAATATTGAGGGTAAAATTTTTAGAATGTCATAAAAGTATAATGTTTATATATGTATATATTATTATATTTTACTTTAATATTTATGTTATTCTTTGGAAATGTTTTAAACACTTTTTTGGAGGATTATAAATATATTATGTATATGTGCATTTCATTATGTTACTAACCGTTATTAATCATGGAATGAATAAATTTACTAATTTGAGTTATAAGGAGGGAAGCAAAAATTTAAAAAAAAAGAAAAAAAAATGAAATTGATTTTAAGGAAAAGGAAAATTAAAATGAGTAATTAAAAGTGTGAGAAATATATTTTAATTGATCCGAGAGATAGAAAAAAAAGTTTTGTAATATTATTTAAAATTAATTTATGTATTTTTAGTTTATTAAAAATTAATATACATCCTTATCGGTGTGGAATCGATCACCATTACGCATATTAAAATGTTTCAATTTTTTTAATTATCTATAAATATTATCATTTCTCAATTATATATTTCAAATTCTCATTTCAATCGTTTAAATCTCCTTCCATTAACATTATATTTATAAACATTTAATATTTTTAATATAAATTTAGTAATTGAAATTTATATTTTAACTCATTTTAGATTTCATACTACTTTTTTAAAACTAATTTTATAATAATTATATCATCATTGTCAATAATTAAAAAATAATAATAATACAATATATTATACTTCTATTTCTATATATTTTTATTCAATATCATTATTATCAATAATAATAATAATAATAATACTTTGTTTTTTAACTTTATTTTTTTCTATTGTATTTTCTAAATAATTTCAAGATTTAATTTCATCTATAATAATAACAATAACAACAAACCATCCACAATATTTTTCAATTTTCTTCTATCTTTCATTCAATTTGTACACAAAGACTGATTCTATAATAACAGCATTTTTTTTTCCAAATTCTTTTACCTAAATTTTTTTTAAAATCAAATGGTAATTTTCCTTAAATAATTTCTTATTTGTTTTCTTTTTCTCAAATCAATTAAAATTTATTCTCCACATTTTTAATTAGTTATTTTAGTTAACTTTTCGCTAAAACTAATTCCATTTTCCTTTTTTTTTAGTTTTTATTTCTTCCCCTACCTAAAAAGAAATCAGAAACTCATCCAGAATTCTAGAACCTGGGGAGTAAAATTTGAGGATTCTTTTTTTCGTTGAATCAACGAAGGTGCCTTCTCCTTGCACCTTAACGCTTCTTCGATACCCCAAATTTACAATTTTATCCCTAATTAATTTGTAGGTGCAGTGAACAAAAATAAGTGAAAGAACAATAATGAAATTTACTGTAACAACTATTTTGCTTGTCTATGCATCCCTAAATTATTTCATACCTTCTTTCTCTTTGTTTCTTCTCTGTTTCATTCTGAATGTGGTTCCTTCATTTTAATTTTCTCTGCTTCATTCTTTCGGTGGTCCCTGGTCCGAGGTTCGTGTGTCCTTGAAGGTCTTCCTTCAGTTTCATTCATTCATTTTTTTTGGGAAGCTCTCCTCTTATCTTCTCTGCAGGTTAGACAATTTTGTATTTCTTTTTATTCTGTGAAACGGATTTCGTGATACGTTTGAAAAAAAAAGTGAAATAGATTTCAAAATCCGTTTGGCAATTTTTAATTTTTTTTCCAGAGACGGAATTCGTATTCCGTTTCAGAAAAGTATGAAACGAATTTCGAAATTCGTTTCATAAGTTTCCATGTCTTTGTTTTAAGAAACGACTTTTGAAATCTGTTTCATACATTTTTTAAACGGATTTCGAATTCCGTTTCACAAATTTTAATTTTTTTTTCTAGAAATGGAATACATGATCCGTTTCAGAAAATATGAAACGGATCCCAAAATCCGTTTCATAAAGTTTCATGTTTTTTTTTGAAACGGATTTTGGGATCCGTTTCATACTTTTCTTAAACGGATCACGTATTCTGTTTCTGAAAAAAAATTAAAAATTGCCATCTTCGATGGTAATTCTATCATTGATCACGTATTTCGTTTCATATTTTTCAAATATTGTGCTTAATAGGTAATTCTGTCATTGATTTAATGGACTAGGTCTAAATTGATAAGTCTTGTTTTTCTTAGGATATCAAATTTGCCATCTTCCATGTTAGTAATGAGATATTTTGCATTCTGAATATTTTCGCCTCCACCATTACCACGAAACTCTCCACATCCTCCCTGAACCTCCACCACCACAACCCATCCAAGCTTGCCTCCACCACCACCCTCTCCACCAAACACCATGTCATCCACCACAGGCCTCACCACCATTGAGGTTTCTGCTTCACCGGAGAACCACCCACCTCTGCGGCAATGACCATGGCAGAACGCGAAACCCCTCACACCAGAACGTGACCACCATGGCAGTCACCTCCGTGACAAAGATCGATGCTACCTATGTTGTAAAACCACCGTGACGATCACGAAGCCATCGTGAGGCACTCCCACCTGCGACGCCACAACCTGAAATGCCAAAATAAAAAAAACGAAACGGATTTCATGAAAGCAAATTTTTTCATGAAACAGATTTTGATATTCGTTTCATACTCTAGTTCCGGAGCCGTCGTCGGCAACAACGTGAGGCGTTCAACCTCTCTTGTTCTTCTTCTTCCCCATAGGTGCGCAGTGGAGGTTCTTCACCACCTCCATCATATGACACACTACCACCACCGTGAACCACGGTGATCAGAAGCTCCGTCACCATTGCCAAACTACCACCTTATCTCCATGCCAAACATGGGAGTCCCACGGTTCGGACATATGGGAGGATTCCGATTTGTCCCTCTGTTTCTTATTTTTCTCTTTCATTTTGTTGATTGATCAGTGGAAGTTTGATAGTGGAGGTGAGATAAGGATTGGTGATTTTTTGGTATTTCTAGAATGAGGAAGAAGGTGGTGATGGTGAAGGTGTTGATAATGGTTGTGATTAATGTGTGGGTTAAGGTTATGTGATAGAATTTATTAATGTGTATTTGAAGAATGAAAAGATGATGAATGGGTTGAAGATTGAGGTGGAAGATGGATGATGTAACAACATATTGACAATATTTCTAGAATGGAGATGAAGATGGTGGTCTATGGAGGTGCCGAGGATGGTGGTTTGTTATTTAAGTGGTGGTTTGGAATGGATGAAAGGAGGAATATCTAAGTGAAGTTGGATTCTCTTGTGATGAATAACGGTGTGTTGGTTTGGAGGTAGAAGAATGGGTCTCCATGATCCCTTGGAGATGGTGCGGAGATCAAAACCCCACCTCTCCCCTCTGGTTTGTTTTTGGTGTTCAATATGAAGATCCATGAGTTGTCATGATCATGATGAATGGATAAAAGAAAAGTGGATATGTGCCTAATGGAGGGGTATGGAGAAAAGAATCCAGAGGGGACGTGTTAGGGAGTCTTGGAAGAAATAAGATTTCTGATTTCTTATAAGAATGAAGATAGTTAGGTTGAAGCGTGAGTGTGACAGAAGAAGATAGATTAAAGATGGAGATATGAGTTGAAGGAGAAAAAATATTTTCAGTATTTACTGTGGGTCAACTTAATATTTACTGCAGGACAACTTAGGAATTATAATATATGTTTGGAGGTACAGGAGAATCTATTGGAGGTATAGGGAGAAGCTCCCATCAACGAATTGAAGGTGGAAATTCAGTTCTTCGATAACCCAATTCTTAACAAGCCCATTAAACAGATCCATTTGGAGATTTATTTTGCCACTGAATTTAGAAAAATATTTCATTTAACCCTTGAGGCATAACATTTATGGGCACAATGGAGTTAGGTCTAACTTGACATATTTTTTTAAGAATTAGGATCATAATAATAAAATATATAATTTTATCTTAAAAATTCATATAAAATAAATAAATTAATACCTTATTTAATAATTCTTGCAAATCTTCACACATGAGAGGACCGAATTGAGTAATTAATAATGCATGTAAAAAAAGAAGAAGTTATATTAAAAACCAAATTTTGGTAAGAACAACATAGTTTATCCTAAAATGTTGATATATCTAATCATTAAAAATAAAAAAGAAAAATTGTAAATTGTAAAATTTGCATTCATTTTACTCTTTTTTCATTAATTTTGTGAAAACTACATAATTTCTTTTATTTACGTTTTCATTTATTTCCATTTTATTTTTATTAAAAACAAAGAAAAAACAAAAAAGAATATTCAACTTGTAATGCACACCCTTAATAAAGGAAAATCTCTTTTATACACAATTCCATACTATTTTTATATTTTTGTAATTACTTATATATATATATATATATATATATATATATATATATATATATATATACTTTTTTATTATTGTTCTCTTTTAAATTCAATTAACTTTATTTTCTCAGTTTTAATGTCTACAAAAAAATATTTACAATAAAATTAATTGGTTTATTTTTATAACTTTTATATACATGTTTTTTTTTTAATTCTAGTAATATATTTTATTTTGATAATGATGACAATAATCGTTTTTTTTTTTAATTTTAGTAGCACACGAGGCTGGCCAATCAATGCATTTTCGGCGCACCATGAATCACACTTGTACACAATAAATACTACATTTTTCTCAAAATACTAATAAATATTACCTAACACAAGTAGAAAACGTTCAGATCTCAAATTAGCAATTGAAAATATATTTATATTTTAAATTATTTTCATGATATTTTGAAACAACATGTAAAGTCTGTGATTGAAAAAACGTCAAAAGTAAGTGGCTGCCGAATTTTATATAAATAAATAAAATATATTTAAAATTAAAAAATAGTTTAATACAATAAAAATACTTTTTATTCAAAAATGTAAAGCAAACCATAAACTGTTAACTACTATCTTAAATAATAATAATAATAATATTATTATTATTATTATTATTATTATTAGGTTGCAGTAGTAGTGTGTGACAAGGATAAGGATAAGAACTGAAATTTCAGGAACACAGAAAATAAGAAATAAAAGCTATTAACAGTTCAGACACGAGGAAGAAGAAGAAGAAAAGTTTTGGAATATGAAAGGAAACTGTCAAAGAGTGTGATTGCTGCCATATCACTCTTTTCATTTATTTGACTCGAATTAGGTAACCAAAATGGTTGGTCCACAAATGTTACCAATTTTTTGAGGAGGACAAAATAATAACGTAGTATCATAAATTATGAAGAAATAAACAAATCTAAAAAGTTAAATCCGTTATGGAAGGTGTGAGACATAACATCGTAATTTGTTTGGTCAAGTGTTTATGTCTCATCTTTTATGGCGTGACTGATAACAACATTTACATTGAAACTTGGTTACCGTTTCACACAAACTTCATAATCTGAAACTATAAATAGAGAAGAGAAGAGAGGCAAAACACCAACGAAAGTTAACCATGGCTTCTTCAAGGAGGATCTCAAGGCTGCTCTCTCCTTCTTTTCTTTCTGCTACCACTAATTCTTTGTTTTCTAGAGGTACTACTACTTCTTTATCATCACTTCCAAGATCTTGGTCTCATCTTGTTACTTTCATGTTTGGTTCTTGACAGCATCAAAATTAAGTGATCTTCAATTTTGTAGTATTTTCTGATCCTTATGAACTGTAGTTACCAATTTGTTGGAGATGGTTGAATTGATCAACTGTTATATAATGTATTTTAAAAATTGTATGATCCATTACCAGAAGTGTGTACTCCATTCTGTACTCATTTATTGGTTGGCTTTTTGTTCTTTTCTAGCCACAACCTGTTTCTTTCAAAGATTCACTTCCATTTTTTATGAATAATCCAAATGTGAAAATACTTACCATATTAAGTAAAATCGAGAAAGTTCAACACCATACTTAAAAAAGACTATTTCGGTTCATGTTAATACCTAGAAGAAGGATCATGTCTTTCGATGAGTGTTTTTAGGCCTTGATTTTGATTTGGGGTTTTCGTTAATGGACTTGTTTATTTTTAATCAGACTTTTTAAGGCCATTGACCATTTTTTCTGATATTCAGGTGGAAGTGGTACTGTTGTTGGAGGACTCAGTAAATTCAGCACTACTGCTGCTGCCACTGAAGAACCAATTAAACCAGCAGTTAGAGTAGAACACACTCAGCTCTTAATCGATGGAAAATTCGTTAATTCTGCTTCCGGTTAGTCCTCTTTTTTTCACCCTTTCTACTTTTATCTTCATCTATTTAGTGTGTTTGGGTGAGCACTTGCAAACTGGTTCTGAATGAAGGGATGTGATTTATCTTAGGAAATTTTTTTATATTTTATCTTAAAGTTAGTAAAGAATCTTAATAAATAATTTTGTATCTAATGCACTAGTGAATTTTGTTGAAAATATTTAAGTGTGATTCTAAGTCTTATATTTAATAGAAATGATAAAGTTAAATACTAAAATTCATAAATTTAATGTTTCAAGATTTTGGTTAAAAGTAGTGTTCAGTCAGCTTCTTATATGGGTTAGACTCTTGTTATATATATCTAATATCTTTCTAATAAAAATTTCATGAATAGACCCATCAGTGATATTAGAGTGGTTAATTCGTCTTGGTAATTCCATATAAAGAAAAAGATTCACAAATTCAGTGTTTTGAAATTTTGAATTAAAAATTGTGTCGATATATGAGTTAGACTTATGTATCAATCACATGACCCAGGACCATCAATTAGTTTCACAGGACCACTAGTATTTGAACATTATCCATGTGGTGAATGCAAATTGTTATTCATTATTTTGCACAAAAAGTCAGAATCTTGATGTGGTTATAACTTAATGTTGTGATTCCCCTTACATCAGGCAAAACTTTTCCAACGTTGGATCCGAGGACAGGAGATGTGATTGCTCATATTGCTGAGGGGGACCATGAAGATGTTGATCGAGCAGTTGCCGTTGCTCGCAAGGCATTCGACCATGGACCTTGGCCAAAGATGACAGCCTATGTATTTTCACCCTTACATTTGTTGTTGAACAACGTACAGATTCTATGATCTTTGGTTCCATGTTCATTCCACTAAATCCTTTTTTTGTCTGCTTCTTGTACAAACGTGTAGGAAAGGCAAAAGGTACTGCTACGTGCTGCTGATCTGATTGAAAAGCACACTGATGAGATTGCTGCACTTGAGACATGGGATACTGGGAAGCCATACGAACAAGTTGCTAAAGTTGAAATTCCAATTATTGTTCGTCTATTTCGATACTATGCTGGTATGTTGATTTGAGAAACACTAACAACACTCTTTCAAAAGGGTTTTCTATTATTTTTGCAAACCGGTTTTGTAAAATTAAGATAAATTTAAAGTCCACTTTTTAACGTGATATCAAAACTATGAGTTAAAACTTATTCTAGCAAACTTGATTATTTGTTGAATCTATTTTTTCACCTGTTACTGGACTACTCATTAATGTTTTCTCTTACATTTTGAGAGAATGTATTTGAAATGTCCTATCAACTAGTGATAATGTCAATTTACATTACAAAATACATAAGAAGAGTGTAAATCTCACCTTATAAGTTAATTTTTTAAGGTTGAGTTAGGCTTAAAATCTACTTCTTAACCATTATCGAGTGAAATGATCGAAAATCACAATTTTCAAAGGTCTTCATTTTCACTCAATTTTATAATTGTAGAGAATATGTTTTAACGTGTTAGAAACTTTGCTGCTAACACTTTTCATATTCAAAATTTGTCAGGTTGGGCAGATAAGATTCATGGTATGACAGTTCCAGCTGATGGGCCATATACTGTGCAAACATTGCATGAACCTATTGGTGTGGCCGGTCAGATCATTCCATGGAACTTTCCTCTTCTCATGTTTACCTGGAAGATTTGCCCAGCATTGGCCTGTGGTAACACTGTTGTCATCAAAACAGCTGAGCAGACTCCTTTATCTGCTTTCTATGCATCTAAGTTGCTTCATGAGGTGTGTGTTACATTACATTCCATACTTATTTTCAAAGAGAATTGTTAAATGAAAAGATTTCTAATTGTATATTCAATGTTCACACCAAATTCATCATCTCTCTCAGGCAGGACTTCCTCCTGGTGTGTTGAATGTCATATCTGGTTTTGGTCCAACTGCTGGTGCTGCCATTGCCAGTCACATGAACATAGACAAGGTAATCAGATATTTTTACTAGTATTCTTTTTCACTCTTCCACCCCTTTTGATTCTCAACATTGGCAAATCCTTTTAGTGAAACAATGTGAGGAATTTGATGGTAGAAGAAATGCCAAATAAAGTATTTTTACTCTCCGTTGCAGCTTGCTTTCACTGGTTCAACCGATACTGGAAAAATTGTCCTTGAACTTGCAGCTAAAAGCAATCTTAAGCCTGTTACTCTGGAGCTTGGTGGCAAATCCCCTTTTATTGTATGTGAAGATGCTGATGTAGATGAGGCTGTTGAGCAAGCACACTTTGCATTATTCTTCAACCAGGTTCATCCTAATATCAAGTTTGTTATGTAAAACAATAGTCTTCCATAGAGTTCATCAATAGATTAACTTGTTCTTTTTGTGACATTCAGGGACAGTGCTGCTGTGCTGGGTCTAGAACATTTGTACACGAAAGTGTGTACGATGAATTTGTTCAGAAAGCAAAGGCACGTGCTTTGAAACGTTCTGTTGGTGATCCATTCAAAGTAGGAATAGAGCAAGGTCCTCAGGTAACATACCCTCATACACAGCTAAAAAACGAGTTCAGATTTTTTACTGAGTTTTTAGTGTTATCTTCTACCGAATATTAACAATACCCATATATTAATACTTTAAAACTATTTTTAATATATTTAAGAAGAATCAAAATCAGTGTCATTGGTATATTTTTATACAGAAAAACCCAACAGTTTTTAGTGTTATCTTCTACCGAATATTAACAATACCCATATATTAATACTTTAAAAATATTTTTAATATATTTAAGAAGAATCAAAATCAGTGTCATTGGTATATTTTTATACAGAAAAACCCAACCGAGAATCTAAATTCTCATAAACTCAAAAAGCATGGAAAGAATTACACTAATTTGATATACTTCCTAATATAAAATGTGTGCTCTATTGATGCTAACGTGTGTGATCCAAAAATCAGATTGATTCAGAACAATTTGAGAAAATATTGAAGTATATTAGATCTGGTGTTGAAAGTGGAGCTACACTTGAAACTGGAGGAGATAGATTTGGCAACTCCGGCTTCTATGTTCAACCTACTGTCTTCTCAAATGTTAAGGTACAATGAAACAATAACAAAGTCTGTCAGTTGCCTCTCATTGTAGTAATGATGATTAAAACATGAGTTCTTGTGTCACTGATTGTTAAAACAACCAGGATGATATGCTGATTGCAAAGGACGAGATCTTTGGCCCAGTGCAATCCATATTAAAATTCAAGTAAGAACAATGATTCCTATTTGCAATTAATATCATTATGCTTTCAGTTTTTGTTCATGCACTAATTAGGTTGAGTGTTTGATGATAGGGACATTGATGAGGTGATTGAAAGAGCAAATAACACACACTACGGGCTTGCAGCGGGAGTGTTCACAAAAAACATTGACACAGCAAACACTTTGAGCAGAGCATTGAAAGCTGGAACAGTGTGGGTGAACTGCTTTGACATATTTGATGCAGCAATTCCCTTTGGAGGGTACAAAATGAGTGGTCAAGGAAGAGAAAAAGGAGAATACAGTCTCAAGAACTACTTGCAAGTCAAGGCTGTCATCACACCCTTGAAGAACCCAGCTTGGCTTTGAACATCATTCACTTACCTTTATTTCATTCAAAGATTAATAATAAGTTCCAATAATCAAGAGCATTAAATTGTTTTTATTCATCTCATGGTATCGCATAATGTTCAAATATAATCCAGTTTCCTTTTTCCGCTTGAGAAAATTCTGTGGTGTAAAATTCAATGTGGAGATGGGTTTGTTTGTGTTTGTTGGTGGGATTGGAATCAAATTTGCTTAATGATGTATGTAATCATGTAACCTCGTATTACCTGTTCTCAGAAGACATTATTCAAGTGAAATTGTTTTGATTGAATTGTGATTCAATTTCTAATGATCGTATTTATTTTAGGGATAAATATGTTTTTATTCCTTCAATTTTTAGTAAAAATTGAACTTAATCCTTTTCGAAAACTTTGAATTAATTTAATCTTTTAACTTTGTAAATATGTGGATTTAGTCCTTTTAACAAATTTTTATTAAATTTATTTCACATTTCAAACACATTTCACTATAGTATTTTAGTTTGTTTACACCGTTTGACACATGTTTGTGTTAATGTTAGTTGAAAAATATATTTGAAATGTAAAATAATCTTACAAAAGTTTGGTTTGGAAGACTAAATTTATACATTACTAAAAATGAGAGGGACTAAATTTATTCAAGATTTACAAAATAAACTAGTTCTAATTTTCACTGCTACATGTTATCAAAAATATATTTAACTTTTTTTTATCATATATAATAAAACGAGAAACGAGATATTTTAATAAATATTCTTTGACACACGTTTATCTATATATGGGCTGACGGCCCAACAAAAGAATAGGACCTATTGGACGCTACCCAAACATAAGACAGATCCATTTTATAAAATAAATTTAACCTTTTTTATAAATTAAAATCAACATATGCACCTTAGAAGATAAGAATTTAAAATTTTAAAAATAACTATTATTTCAAAATTTTCTTTACTAAAGAAAAAATTAGAATGTTTGACCAGAAAATAACGGAATAACTTAACTTAAATTCAATTATGGCCAACCCAAGCCGCAATTTTTATTTATTTACTTAAAGAACAAGGCTCCAACGTTGAAAACGCTGAACTTAGTCTTACAATTCCACGTTGTACACCATAGTAGCTGTCGGCTCCCTCTCTCCAAGCACCTTCAAAATCACGTTCGCTTCCCGCTTCTCACGCGCCACGCGTCACTCTCTCAAACACTTTCTCTCCACGGATCCACATAACCCCACGTGTCCCTGCATTCAAATCCTAAACTCAAAAACATCAAATCATATCTCGACGCGTGTCCCTCTTTTCACTTCCTATAAATATCCAAACCTACGTCCTCATGAAATCCAATCAAAACAAAACAAAATATCATATTATCCAAACACAAAATACAACGCAAACCTTTCCATGATCCGAAACACAAGCGGGTCGGGTCGCCGGATACTTACTTTCCCGGCGGTTCATCCATGCGAAAGCATCGCTCCCTCTACCCTTCTCCCTTCACTCATCACTCTCTGCAACGCTATCTCCTCTTTCCAGCACAGGTTCTCGTGTTTCCCTTGCAACAAGCGAAACGCGAGAAACGCTATTCGTTTGACCCATCTTCTCCAACCTTTCCTTCATGAAATCCGAGACTGCCATTCGGGTCTTCCTGATCCTGCAACCCTGAGCCTCTCCGAGCTCCATTTGACCTTCCAGAAGCTTCTTTTCCTTCTTGAAGATCTCTCCCGCGAAGGTGCCAAGCTTTACATGTTGATGGAATCGGATCGGGTTGCCACTCAATTTCGGGTCATATCAAGATCCGTGGCCACTGCCTTAGACGTTTTCCCTTTCGGTTCTGTGGAGATCTCCGAGGAAACCAAGGAGCATGTTTTGCTGCTGAACGAACAAGCCAGGAAGGGCAGGTTTGAATTTGAGGAAGAAGACAAACGGGTTGTGATGAGTGTTGTGTCGGGTTTGACCCGGTTTGAAAACCAGGTTGCCCCGGATGAGGGTGATCTGAGGTGGGTCATTGAGTATATTGGGGTTAAAGGGTGGAGTGAGTGTAACAAAGAGGTGAAGTTTTTGGAGGGAGAAATTGGGTTCAAGGGCTCCGATGAGAAGAGGAACAAGGTGACACTTTTGAGTAGTTTGGTAGGGTTCATGAGTTATTGTAGATGCCTTGTGATGGAGGTTGTTGATTCTGAAGAGAGTAACACAAAATTTGAGGGAAGGAGAGAAAGTAGTATTGAAAGTGAGATCCATCTGAGTCTGAGTTGTCTTAACCCGGACGATTTTCGATGTCCAATCTCTTTGGAACTGATGAGTGATCCAGTGACAATAGAGACAGGTCATACGTATGATCGTTCTTCAATTCTGAAGTGGTTCAGAAGTGGGAACATGACGTGTCCCAACACAGCCAAAAGGCTTATCACCACTGAAATGGTTCCAAACGTGGTCCTTCGGAGGTTGATTCAGCAGTATTGCCATGCGAATGACATAAGCATTCCCTTCGTTGATTCGGGTCGTAGGAATCGTGAGAGTACAAGGAGAGTGGAGCCTGAGAGTGTAGCAGCAGAGGGAGCAATGAGAATGTTGGCTAGTTTTCTGAAAGAGAAGATTGAGAATGGAAGTGGGGAAGAAAAGAACAGAGGTGCATTTGAAATAAGGCTTATTTCCAAAACAAGCGTTTTCAATAGGTCTTGTTTGGTGGAAGCTGGTTTGGTTCCTCTCTTGTTGAGGTTGCTGGCATCGATGGATTCGTTGACTCAAGAGAATGCTGCGGCAGCGCTTCTAAACCTCTCAAAATGCGCAAAGAGTAGAAGCGTGATGGTTGAGAAATGGGGGTTGGAATCGATCGTTGGGGTTTTAAAGAAGGGTGTGAAGATGGAAGCTCGGCAGCATGTTGCTGCGGTGTTGTTTTACCTTAGTGCTGAGTATGGGAACCTGATAGGGAAGGAGGAAGAAGCGATTCCATCATTGGTAAATCTTGTGAAAGATGGCTCTTATCGAAGCAAGAAAAATGGGTTGGTCGCAATTTTTGGCCTTCTTAAGCACCCGGAAAATCATAGGAGGGTGGTGGAAGGTGGAGCAGTTCCTTTACTTGTTGGCATCTTGAAAGGTTCTGAAAACGAAGACCTCATCACGGATTCTCTGGCAGTTCTGGCAACTCTGGCAGAGAAGAGAGAGGGAATGTTTGCAATTCTTGAGGAAGAGGCTTTGCATGTAGCTGTTGAAATTTTGAGTTGTTCCACTTCGAGGGTGGGAAGGGAACACTGTGTGGCATTGTTGCTTTCTTTGTCTGTGAATGGTGGAGAAGATGTGGTTGGTTACTTAGTGAAGAGTCCTTCTCTTATGGGATCCTTGTATTCTCAGCTAAGTGCAGGCACATCTCGAGGAAGCAAGAAAGCGAGTGCTCTGATTAGGGTCCTCCATGATTTTTATGAAAGGAGGTCCTCTGGCTTTAAGATTTCGGTTATTTCGCAGGAACAGTTCATTCATGTTCGGTAACCCAGTAGTTTTTGTTCACCTGGGTATTCTTTATTTGTTTGAAATTGTAGATACCGTTGTATAAATCTGTTTGTTTTTTGTACTCGAGATATTTATTGGCTCAAGTTTTAAAGAGCTAATAATCTTATCGGCTTCTGCTTTGCACAGAGCTTGTACACATGACTATAATTCATTGATTTGTATTAATCGAATAAGATTTTATTTTATCATGTTTATTAATAAGGAATAAATTTGGCTTTGTTTTGTTTTTTCCAAGACTTGATGAGCTTTTGTTTCCTTCTCCTGGTATACTACCCTGCAACTGCGAGAGTGGAGGTGCAACGAAAGTGTGGGTTTGCTTATGCTGATTTAAGCTGAAAAGGATAAAGAGATTGTTGGTTGTCAGCATTGTTACTCTTTTCACGCTCGTCAGAAAAGCAACGAATTGATATGGATTTGTAAAATTGATTTTGAATGAAATTGATTTAAAAGTGATGTGGTTTTTGTTTGGATGATATAAAATATTAACATGATTCTCATTTTAGATGTTTGGAAACATGTTTTCAAAATTAATTGAGTGTATAATTATTAAAGTTGACATTCATACTTATATGTCATTTTTACAGAGATATTACTATTTTCATGTCTAAAATTGTTGCAAGAAATAATTTGTCAAGACTAGTAGTAGGCATCATTTAACAACATCTTTGAAAAGTGTAATCAATTGGTGAGAAAATATAGTTCCTTATACCTAAATTTTTCACATTGAGAATAATAACACTAAAATCATTATTATGATAACAATACTAAATATAAACATAATTTGTGTTAAAATGCATACCTATTAAGCACATACCAATATTTTTCTCTTCCACCAATCATGTGATGCATCAATTGTATTCTTCATATCGTCTTATCAAGCTTGTTTCTTTACCAAATAATTTATACTGTGTCCTCCAATCTCTTCTAAGATTATCATACTTATTTTTAAACTTTGACTTTATATAATATATTCCGGTTAATTTCTTAAGTTTGATTTAATTATAAGCTACCTCTTCTTAGTAGAATTAGTCATAAAGCTCCCTATTTGTCACTTGCTTTAAACATGATATAATAAAATTCTCATTTGCTTTATGACTCCAAACTGTCTTTTCTATTTTTGTAGATTCTAGATATGAACATATTTTTAATCATATTAGAAACCACATACTTTGGATAACAAATTAAACAAATAAATTCAAAACAAATATATCTATCATTAAATAAAATATAAATTCAAAAGATCAAGAGCAATTTTAGTGAGAATAAAATGAAGAAGAATAGTGAATATATAATAAACTATCTAACCTCTCTTCAACATTTCCCATGTGCCAAAAAATTTAGTAGTAAGAATGAATTAATGAAATATTAATAACTTTCAACAATCAAACCCTCTTCTGCAAAGAAAATATTCACAATTAATGCTGACAATAACATTAATTTTTCTAAATTTTTTTAAGAAGGATGTGAAAAAACTATATTCATAGGAGAGAAAAAAATGAACTACTACAAAAAGATAGGTGTTAACTCCATAAATGTGGTTACCTAACGCTTTTTAACTTCATTAATGCACTTGGAGGGTTATTACAATATTGATCCCTGTACAACATAGAAAACATTACTCTTTGTAATTTCATCAAACATTTCGTATGACAACTCTTGTTTTCGACATGCAATATGTGATTGATTCCTAAAGAAAGTTTTGGTGAAGGTTGAATCTTTCACAAATTAAAGAAACTAAAATCAAGAAAAGAAGTAAGAGGAGAAACTATCACAATTGGAATAACAAAAAACTTACAGCAACACCACATGCAATGAAGAGAATCTCACCTTAAAAAATATCAGCACAACCAGCAATGAGAGGTAAAAAATAAATCTCAAAAGTGAAACCCTAAATCAACTTTAGTTGACGAGGAAGCTAGAATGGATGACTTCTCTGCACACATAAATCTGTCAATCTTCAAATTGATTTTGGAAAACAATCACACAACCTACTAACATGATTTTGATGATATGATATGCCTTGAAGAATATCAACACAACCAGCTATGAGAGGTATGAGAGGTAAAAAATAAATATGAGGAAATGAAATCCCTAACTTCTCTCAAGACATGAATATGTCATCTTTAAAATAATTTTGGAAAATAACCAAACAATCTATTAACATGTTTTGGATGATCTCAATATGCATCAAAATTGATTTTTGGTGCCTCCATTAAGCCAAACAAACGGGCACTTATTGTAATTGATTATAGATGTTTTATTTTCTTCATATTTTATTATAATAATAATAAAAATATTTCACGTTTCACTTAGTTTCACCATTTTTATCATAGATTATTTTCACTCTTTATTTATTTTTTCTTTTCTTTACTCCTTCACTTTCCCTCATTGCCCATCCCGTAATCCAAAGAGAAGCTATGTTCTATGCTCACTTTTCTAATTTCCGAAGCCAGGACCACGGAACTTCAAGTGAAAATGCTTCTTTTAATCAGGCAAAGCTGACATTTTGTCAGTGAATAATTAATTTACTCACTCATATTGAAATTTTAGTCTATTTTTGCCTAGTATTAGTATTAGAGTTACTTTGATCGTTAACACAGAATTAAATTCAATAATAAATATTAAATCCGAAACTTACGATCTTATATTTCATATGACCGACGTGAACAGAGAGAGATATTCTGGGACGGGAATATTTTGGCTTTCATCCTCAGTGCATAAGGGCGCCAACGAATCGTACCTAACCAAATTAAGATACAATTTTGGAAGAAAAAGTTGTGACAAAACTCAATGGCTAATTTGAAATCTATACATAAAAATCGAAAACATCATAGTCTTAGCAAAAACATTTTTTTTCCTACAGCATTCTTTTGAGTGTTAAAATTGGAAATTCAGCCACATTACATCGTCTACCAATATAACAAATACAAGTACATAGTTCACTTGTCCTTTTGACATACCCGAAAAGTAATGTTAAATCCAGCCCGGGAGCAAGTACATATTTCACAGAATTTCGGCTCTCTTTTTTACTGTGACAATGTAAACACTGGAGTTTCAAGAATCATGATATTCACTCCATAGACCAAGGCTCCAATCTGATAAAAAGTTAAATTGGACTTGCTACTGAACCGGTACGTGAGACCAGACGAAAAGAAGTCACATTAGAGAAAAGTAAAGGTGAAGTATTATGTTTGACTTATTTGCAAGGAAACGAAAGCACAAGTCCAGGATAATTTTAAAAGAAATTCAAAGCTCTAAACTATTCACATGACAAAATTTGCCACCAGATTCTCATGGATGACAGGTTTATCCGAATAACTTCTTGAATGTTGAAGCAATTTTACGATTATGCAGCCATTTTACAATTTAGGGTAAAGACATGTCAAGGGTCATGGTATCAATCCAATAGAAGAAGTGACGAAATAACATACAAAAACTGAAAAATCATGATTTTGACCTCAGAGCTAGACCTGTCTCTACCTTCTTTATTTCAAAGATAAGCATCCTCCACATCTTCAGAACGAACATTTCAGCCTCTTCGTCCAAAATAATCTGAAGACGATCAAGCATTTGGGATGCTTTCACATGTTCTTGTGTACTAGAAACAATATAATCTATCAATGTAGTCTCTTCTTCCCCCAAAAACTCTTTGATTTTCTTTGAAATCCACGGTCTCATTCTTTCATGCAGTTGATGCTGAAAATGAGCAAAATAAAAAAATAAAAATTTAGAACACAACATCATTTTCTACGTTTCAGACTGCAGCACAAACCCAAAAAAAAAAAAAAAAAAAAAAAAAAAAAA
>Ga0209589_1000134_pt1 | contig 79363 bp, 44 predicted proteins | sample CowpeawhiteBW_FD_187525 | JGI IMG/M metagenome (GOLD analysis project Ga0209589, IMG submission 187525) | Root nodule microbial communities of legume samples collected from California USA - Cow pea white BW (SPAdes) (version 2) | ecosystem: Host-associated > Plants > Roots > Nodule | place: USA... | reverse complement strand
TTTTTTTTTTTTTTTTTTTTTTTCTATTTTGTTTTATCATCCTTTCCTCATCTTTTGATTTAACTCTTTCACTTTCGTTTGCAGAACTTCCTGTGGAAACATCGTCATCTTCTTTCTTACGTCTCTCACTCTCAACCAACCACCCCAAGCGTCTCTGTTCTTCCATTCAGGTGCGCCTTTCAACATTTCCATTATCTTCTCTTTGATTCCAAATTCCACCTAACTCTGTTTTTTATTATTGCAGTTTCTTACCTTTCTTCAGTTCTTGTATGTGCAAAGAAATTACACACCTCCATTAGTATTTTTCCTGTTTTAATTGCATATTATGCGTCTTTCAACCTCCGGGATTTGATTGCATATTATTGGACACTCATAGGTCTCCATACCTGAGCAAATCTTGTCCTTATTCAAATCCCTCAGCACGCGAAGCTCCCTTATTTGTGTTTAGTTCCTTTTCTTACATACACAACCAAGTCAATTTTTGTTTTTTAGCTATTTGGGTTACATGGGATGATACAATAACCTCTGGTATCTTTCCAACGCTGAGTAAGTACTGGATTTAAAGGGTTAAACTTTAACCATACTAGATCTTATTAGTTGTGTTCTCTCATATCCATGTTATACCTGACTATTATGACCTTCATGAAGTTTACTATTAATTTCGTTAGATGCTTTCTTCCCTTACACTTTGAGTCATGTATGAAGCAAGTTAAAAATAAAAATGTTAATACCAAATCCTTTGCTGTTAATCATTGTTTCTGAGATTGAAAGGACGTTTTGCCCCTATGCTCAAATTATACCAGCATACTGAAAGGATTAAAATATACACTCCAAAAGAGAACTTGAATTTTGGCTTATCGAGAAATTCTAAAGACACATTCTCTCACACTTACACTATACATGTTGGCCTTTATTGGGCTAGCCTTTAAATTGTTTTTAAAATTTGCCTTCCTGTTGGCCTGGATGTTGTGCTAATGTAATGAAGGTATAAAATATGAAATACATAGCTCTTTAGGGGGATTAATGTAAAAGTCTCAGTAAATATGATAATGAGAAGTCCTTTCCAGTATGGGATATATTCAATAATGGTTTTCTGCATGATTAAGAATCTATTCCGTAAGAGCATTAAGGTTATTCTGTACTGTCATTTGCTTCACTAGTTATTTAAATATATCTTCCAGGAAAATCAGATGCATCGTGCTAAATTTTCTCTTACACCCAAGAGTGAAGTCAAGGACTTGACAGGTTCAAGTTTTCACAGTTACAAGCAAAGCAGTCCTCTGGATCCCATTGACGTTTCTTCATCTTCGGATGATGAAAAGGACCTCGCTAATGAAAATGTGTCTAATCAATTAGTCCTTTATGATCCTGTGACAAATGGAAACAATGCAATCGAACTTGCACCTGATCCTCTCCGGTGTGAACCTCCAATGCTATCGAGAAAACAACCTTCACATTCAGTTCCTAGAATTTTGCCTTCAGTTGGTGCTTTCACTGTTCAATGTGCATCCTGCTTTAAATGGAGGTTGATTCCAACAAAGGAAAAATATGAAGAAATCCGTGAACATATTCTTGAACAGCCTTTTGTTTGTCAAAAAGCTCGGGAATGGCGACCAGATGTATCTTGTGATGATCCAGAGGATATTTCTCAGGATGGCAGCAGGATTTGGGCTATCGATAAGCCAAATATTGCGCAGCCTCCGGCTGGATGGGAGCGACTGCTAAGGATCAGAGCTGAAGGAAGCTCCAAATTTGCAGATATGTATGCATCCGTTATGGACCCTTTTACTTTGACTTGTCATTGGAATAGAAACACCCTTGTGCAATGATGCAATACTGGTTCTTTCCATCTATTAAATAATTCTTTGGGTTAGGAAATATGATTTTATGCAAACTTTAACTTGTTATTGTAATATTTTAACATTTCAGATATTATGTGGCACCAACAGGCAAGAGATTACGCTCAATGATAGAGATCCAGAAGTATGTTCTTGCTGCATTTGTTTTACTGTCTTTGCAATGTTACCTTGAAAATTACTTTACCTTTTTCTGAATTATTATTAGTATTGACATTGGTTTCCAATCTTATAACTTTCCTTCTCATGGCGCCTCTGTATTTTTAGGTTCTTGACGGAACATCCTGAGTATACAAGAGATGGAGTTACGCTTTCACAGTTCTCATTTCAAATACCAAGGCCATTACAAGAAAACTATGTGAGGAAGCGTTCCGCTAGACTTACCTCTTCATATGAAGCCAGTGGACCTGTTGAACATGAGCAAGGTACGTACAATTTATAATAAATTACGTGTAGGAATTTAAATGTGAGGTGAGGTTTTAAACATGATGCACCAAAATTTGTATGGATAAAAAATTAAAGTAGAGAAGGCGCAATTTGTATTTCCATTTATGCACCAAAGTATTGTATTTATGATTTATATTGTATTCCAATGGATATGAAAGACGTGATCTTCTCTAACGGTTAGAATGCAGCAAAAAAAATGTCATTCTAGCAACCCTCTTCTGAATGAAACATGTGAATACTAAGGATTTTAATGCAATGTTATAATGGTTATATGTATGATGCAGTGACTCCTCTAGCATGGTTAGGCCCAGAAGACCATGGTGATTTGCATGCTGGAAGACTGAGGCTTCCTGTTCCTTTCATGGGATCCCATGATCTTGATTCTATCGGTATCAGCCCTCCTGCAAAGAGGCAAGCAACTCAGAACTCTTTTCATAAAGAGGACCTGTAGTTTGATGCTTGTCTTCTCGGTGTGGTGAAAACAGAAGGACCCTGATCAACTCTCTATATATCCTTTTCGATGGAGCATTCAAGGTTTAATATAAGTTTTCCAAATCATGTGGGATAACAGTCTACAGAAGGACCGTTGTCTCAGCGACTCAAGATCTTGGCCTTCATAGTAAAGTTGTATTTTGTATGTGAAATTTTCAGGTGTGGAAGGACTTTTATTTGTACAAAAAGAAAAATGGGTGCCTTCCCTTACAGAACATTTAAGCCTTGTTGAGTAACATTCTGATGTGAAAATATGGCGGGTTATTTGTTTGTAATAGTAAGTTAATGGTATTTGTTCGTCATTTGAGCTTCTTTTATAAATTTTTTATTCCACGCCTATTGTTTGATTGAGATCTTAAGCAACAAGGGAAAAGTGTTATCTTTTATAATGATGGTGCACTTGGTGTCGTGAAAAAGGATAGCATCAATAACGATGACAATAATAACATGGGGACATGATGATGATAATTTTGAGGACCAGTCATCATACGTACCTTAGGCGAACATGGGTTCTGTAGACTCTAGTGTGTCTTATGTTGGAAAAAGAAAGGTTATGAAGCTTAGAAATTTAAGTGCCTTGGCACATTTGATATTTGGATGCATTCAACGCCAAAACAAGCACTCGGAGTTGACGAGGGTATCAATATGTCAGCCATGTGTCAAACAACACCACACTTCTAGAACGCACCAATTAACAAATGACTAATTTTTGGCTTTTCATTATATAAGGTTGCTACGTATTAGGTATGGCTTTACATTATCATATGAATGTGTCAAATATGTTGTTTGGGGTAGGGACAATCTAGCAAGGATATTTCTCATGTGCCACAATGTTGTTCTGTTTTCCCTTGAACTTTAAGGATGCTATCCGACAGTTGCATCATGTAATGTAAACCAGAATTAGAATGAGAAATAGAATCAGATCTTGTTGGACACACCACCGAACCACTTATTCCAACATGAGTGCAGTTAGTCATCATATGTAAACTGCCCAACATGGCACAAAGGAAAGGCCATATTTATTTTATCTGATGTTCCTTCCACATTGAGATTATACAAATATTTGGCAGGATGTAATATTATTAAAAAAGAATCAGAATCATTTATCAGAAATTAAAGAGAATTGGTATTTCTGTTGGCAACAACTTTAATCTGTGAATAAATTGATTAAGCTATGTTGTTGTTGTGTTATTCATGTAATCAACAATATAATTTATAGAATCACATATTCTTGACTACTGCCGACAACAAACACAAATGGCTATAAAAGAAAGAATAAACGACACAAAAATTTTACATAGTTCAGTATAATGTGTATGTTTAAGTTCACAACTACACGAGTGTATTTCAAACTTTACATAGGGTCTCTTATATAGTAAAATAGATAACCACATCTCACACTTTCAAGCGATGTGGCACTAAATCAAACACCATGATACTAACCAGTCATAGAAAGTTGTATTTGAAAAATTGAGATGTGTAAAATATTGTGACAATAAATTTGATTAGGAAAGGTAGAAGTTATGGGTGTGCATGACATGGAAAATATTTAATTGGGCCAGTTTTGGAGCATGGCTTGTGGAGGAATGAAAGTGCAGCAAGGCCCAAAAAATGTTGATGAGAGTAGTTGGTTTACATTTAGTGGTCACGGATGGCAGATGCAATGATGAGGAACTCAGCATATTTTACATAGTAAACCTTATTTTGGGTCACTTTCGGAATCAATTATTGGGAAATTTGGAAGAGTCAAGTGTTTGGTTGGATATGATCAATCTCAACAAATTCCATTCTCACACTCTTAACACATACCATGTGCACTCTATTAAATGCCCTTTGGCTCTTATCTCCTCCCACTCGATACCTCATCATTTGCTTTTTCATAAACACTTTTTTTTTTCTTTCCCATTTTCTACATATAAAATAACCATTCTTAAGATGTTGTTATCATTTAATACGATGTTGATGTTTTTTTGTTGAAAACAAGATGAAGAAAATTGAACGATGGAAAAGTGAAGGTGAGAGTGATAAATTAGAGGAAAAAGAAAATTTGGAAAAGGATGGAACCTAAACCTACCTGTCAAACAAATGGGGTCGAATGGACCAAAAAGAATGTCCGGGGAGAATGAATCTCGTCGCCAAATGCAAATGCAAATGTAAATGCACATGTTCAAGCCTTAGTATTAAATACACTCCCACTTCAACCAAAGTACTAACTTCAACCCCAAACTACATCAACATCACACAAATTCAAATAATCACTTTAGATTTTAGTGTAAAAAGGAGAAAGTTGAGTAAAAAGACTCAAAAAGTTATTCTTTTTAAGATTTTCAGTTGAAATTAATGTTTAATATTTTGCGTGAGTTTGAAATACTCGTGTATATTCATAATCTTTGGAATCCTTGGTAGATTAAGTTAAGAATGATGTACAAATAATAATAATTAAAAAATAGTTAACACAGCTTATAGGAATAGAATAAGAAGAACGGCACATGGAACATAGAAGAGGAGATTTTGGTTCCACCGTGAAATCAGGAACGTATAATACACACTTTATTCTCCCTAAACTCTGGCACAGCCTCAATCAACTATTTCTTGGTTGTCTTTAACAAAATAATCAAATTAACTCGTTTTTATTAAAAGTTCCACGTCGATTAGAGATAAGACAATTTTATAATATATAAATGAGATGTAAAACTAACCTTATAAACTGATTTTATGAGGTTGAGTTAGACTTAAAACACACTTCTAATATGGTATCAAAGCTATTTTTAAAAAAAAAAATTAAAACCTATTCTAACAAACTTTTTTAAACATTATATTCTACCCACTATCGAACCACTAACCGTTAACATACCACTCACTAATTTCTAGTGCCACGAGATGAATATAGCTCGACAATCCATTTCTAACATTCTTAATTTTTAACTACAAATTTTTGAGTACCAATTATTGAAATCGATGAGATTAATGAATTTAGTTTTATGTTCGACATAAGTGAAGTTGTTTCCGAGTCTGACAATAGTCACCGACAGCTGTCAAGTCTTAACAACGTTATATATAGACATGCAAAGGCAAAATGTTTGAGAATCGTACAGACTCGTGAATCACGTTATCTATAAACAAACGTCACAACATCACAAATGAAAATGAACACGATTCATAGAACATATATAGGATAGAGTAGAGTGTTGACCTTGCTAAAAATTAATGTTTGAACATGGTTCGTTAAAGAATGAACAACGTTATATATGAATCTGGTTCTTGCTGGGTGGGACGCGAATGGAATCAAATGTCTCAATCTCATCTTGTTGCAGAAACAAAATAAAATGTCTGACTTTAATTACTTAGCTGTTCACATAGATAAAAGATTAGGTTAATTAACAAAGTATTCACATATCTAACCTTAACAAACATTATCCCCTTTTATAAAAAAATTAACCTAGGACACTTTAATTAACGTGTTTCGTTTAATAAAAAAATATATATTGCAAAGTTTGTTTAAAAATTTATAGCATTATAGAGCTAAGTGAGATCTTTCAGATATTTAAATGAGTGATCCAGTGAAAGGAAAAGTTTATTTAAAGAAGTGATCCTCAAGCTATTTATAGGTTGGAGAGTGCACAATTTGTGGGGAAATGTAACTCTATAATCATGGTGTTACATGTAGATTCTGAATGCTTTAAATAAATAATAACTACTAATATATACTAATTTTACAAATTATTTAAAAAATGCATAAAAATGATAATCTAGACTGGGATATTTGCCACTTAACTTCATCATTATTAGTATTTTATTACCTTCACTTCTTGGGGGCTAGTTATAGGAGTGCAACCACATGATTACGACAACACTGGAAACTTTATGCAAACTTGTTAATGGATTTTTATGTATTTTTTAGTCAGAAAAAAATGTAAAGCGTTCCATTTAGATAAAAGAAAAGGTGGGATAAGAGTGTAAGATCGCCTTTTATTATTAAAAATTTTTATATTATATGAGACTTTTCTTACAAATTTGTTAAAAGAATTTGCAACAAAATACTTTTTTCTGTCATTTTTTTTTAAATCTTAATTAATGGGTAATTTTTTCATGAGTAATTATTTTTTACAAAATTATAAAATTTACAAGTATTTCTTACCAGATTTGTTGCAAAAAGTATTTTATACAAAATATTTTGCAAAAAAAATCGTAATAATTTCTTGTAATTTTTTTTTCACAACAAAAATTGTAAATATTTCTTAAAAAAAAAATCAAAACAAAATTAATTTTAGTGATATTTTTTATCCATCTAACTCGGATCTTATGTGATTTCAGTTTCTTAGAAAATTTGAAGACAATTTTCAAAATTACCATAACTCTTCTTTATTTCATTTACTTGAAATCTACATATTATTATTTAAATATTTAAAATATATGCAATTTTTATCTTCGCCTAAAGACAATGTCTAGACGAATTGTTAATTGAATTGTCTTTAGATTTAAGATTTTCAATATTTTTCAATTATTGACTTGAATAGTTGTCCTGTGTGTTACTTACAACAATAATTATAATTTTTGTCATGTGTGGTATGCAATAACAATTATGTATCAAACCATTATTATATGTAGTGTATGTAAGATGAAGATGAGATGACTTGTTCAAATTAATTTTTTCTATCCCAACAATCTAATAAATTATAGTCAAACTTTCACATTACAAAAGTATTATAATGATGTTATAAGGTTTTAATGATAATAAATGATATTTAGTTTTGATATGTTATTAATGATTTACTCCAAGTGCTCAGAAAACAAGTTTAGTTTCTTTTAAATCATTATACCTAAATTCCATGTATAACTTGAATATCACTTTTATAACAAGATAAATTTATGTTTAAATTTGTCACATCGTCTTTTGGAGTCGTCAATGATTGATTTGTTTGTCTCAAAAAAGTTTCTAAAATGATTTATAAGCCTTCATTTATTGTATACTAAATTTAGTATTATTAATTTCTCTGAACTATTTAAATAATTAACAAAGTAAAAGTTATAAAGAAATACAAGAAAATGAACATGAGTTAAATGAATCAAATGAAGGAAAAAAAAATACGTCTACGAAATAAACCAACAAAGAAAAAGAAAGAAGAAAATAACTACATAATGAAAGCAAAAGATGACTACAACGTCACAGGAACATGAAAATACAATAGTAGCTCAAAGGAAAAACATGAAAAAATAATAATAGACTAAAAATGAAAAAACAATAGATATATGAGTATATATTATAGAAAATATAACAACGATATTGTAATGAAACACCAGGAAATAACATTTTTAACAGTAATTTTAAAGCAATCTTCCTCATACAATTAATTTAAACTTAAAAAATCTTACACCATAATAAAAAAATGTTAAAAGTATTTTCGAACAAGTATTCTTATCAAATATCCACTTTTTTTTCTGAATAAAGGAAAAAAATTTGTATGTATATATCATTTGACAACCTATTTATAAAAGTATTTTAATCATTAAAAAAATTAAATTCCGTATTTATAAATGAAAGAAAGAGATCGAAAGATAAAATAATGAATGTGTAAAAGTTATTGAATTTCAAAATAATAGTGTCCTAAAATAATTTAGACAGTGGGTTAATTAAAAAAAAAAAGGGGGCAGAAAACCAAATGTGGCAATTCAAACAAAATTAGTTCTGTATGTTATGAGATGGAGGTTACGTAAACGTTCTGTAATAAATTTTAAGCTTCTATATGCATCTTTATGGGTAATCTATTTTATTTATTTTAAAACTAGTAGACAAAAAAAAAACACGTCTTCATATGTTTTTAAGAAAATATTAATAAAAGAAATGCGTAATGTATAAGTTTAATTATTTTCTATTTTTATTAAAAAAGTGTCAAATTAGTCTTCTATATTTTTTAATTTTAATCTGAATTTGATTTTTGAAAAAATGATATAATTTAATTATTTTTGTTAAAGTTTTTGAAACAAATTAATGATTTTTTAACAATATTAAAATTGTTAATAAGGATGATTTGTTTTGTTTGTGTAATTAATATAATCATAATGTCAATTTTGATAAAAAAAATTAATTTACTTCAATAAATTATTTAACAAAATTTTCAAATTGCATAAAATTATGACCAAATTGAAACTACAGATAACTAAAAGAATAACTTGACATATTTGAATGAAAAGAAAGAACAAAAGATTAATTAAACTTAATCTATAATATGTTTCATAGTTAAGACACGTGTAACTGTTTTGAATATTTACATTTTATTAATTTTAAAATATAATTAAAAATAAATTAAGAAATATAATTAAAAATAAATTAAGAATATGAAATATGTTGATTAAAAACAAAGAATCTACATTATTATAGTTATATTTTATCAATTAAGTCTTTTATTTATATTTTATTGTGTAATCTTATTTGATCTATTGTAAAATACCAATTACTATTAGCTTATGATTGTTTCTGCTTATTTACGGGAACAGAATAGAAGTGGACGTGAGTGTTGTATTGTATATGCTGATTTGAGCTGATTTACAAAGATAAATTTGAAGGAGTGGGGAAGAAAGTAATCTTCTCTGGAGTGAGAAGATTTGAGTGGTAAGTTAGGTCACACCCAGTGCAATTACCCTTTTATTTTTATATTTTTTGAGTTTTTCACTTTTAAACCTTTTTTTTTACCGTATTGAATTTTTTCTTTTACCTTTTTTACTGTGTTGTCTAACCAAATTCCTAAAAACACAGTTGTCCTCCTATATGCATTGGCGGTGGTAGAGGTTGACTTTTAAATATTGAATGATTTATTTTAAACCGTTGAGAGGGGTTGGTGGTGGTCTACTTATGTTGAGAGGAGGTGTGATTTCTTATGGCCATTTCCAGAGAAATTGCTTTGCTTGGTTTGTTTGTTCCTTAAATCCATGTCAATTTTACTTTTCAAATCTGAGAGAAATAGATAGTTGATGAGCTTATTGTAATAATTATATTCTAATAAAATCCATAATATTTTCTAGCATGTTTATACTGTTAAAACATTTTTCTACATAACTATCTCTGTGGAGTGGACAACAATGACAACGATGAGACATTGATAGGTGAAGTTGATCGAGAGTTGATGGAGCAAGACATTCAACCATCCAACACACAAAATCGAAATGATGATTATAGGTTGGATCTAACCTTGTAAATCTTATTATAAATAATATATGATAAACCATGAAAACAATTAAAATGTTGTATTACGTACTTGAATAAATGAAAATGTTGTGGTCGATTCATTGACACATTAAGTTATTTGATTGTCATTAAACATATTCATATATCATTATGTATTCATTTTTTTTTAATAGTTTACTTTCATTGTGTAGGTAAATCATGAATAGAGGAAGAAGTGAGTCGTTTGGTGGACTTAGAGAGTTTACTAAATGGACAACAAAAATGGACTTCAGGCTACTAACGACCATGGTTCTACTAACATTCACAGTTGACGAAGCCTATTTAGGCAATCGAGTTGATGGTAGCTGGACAACGCAAGCTTATAATAACATTGTAACCTCTCTTTGATAATTGCATTAGGCAAAATAAATAAAAATAATGTTAAAAATCAACAAAAGACCTTGAAGGATAGATGGTGTGAGGTTCATGACCTCTTTGCTGGACTAAGTGGGTTCTTATGGAGTGAATCAATCAGACTTTTTGGAACTGAAAATGAAGTGTGAGATGACTTGATTAAGGTGCACTATAAGCCTTTATTTGCAATTTACAATATTCAACAATATGCATTGTCTTATTTTCTTTGTGAAACTCTTTTTCTTTCTGCAAGCAAAACCCTCTACTGCTAAGTGGAAAATCTCGCCCATCAAACACAATGATTTGATGGAGGAATTATGGGTGTGATAGAGTCACCAGACATGGGGTGATCACAACATGCCAAGAAAGACGACGCCTCCAAACACATAACTACATTGTTGATCTTAATAGTGACATGGACTACATTTCAAAGGAGCTTGCATTTGAAGCTACACTAGACAACCCTCCTCAATCACCCCCACACGTTGACTCTTATAGTCCAACACCTAATTCATCCATTCTGTCTGCGGGAACATCCTCCTCCCGAGGCTCAAAACAGAAGGCCTTTATGATTGTTGTCGTTGAAACACAATTTTAAAATCTAAATACAAAACTGGATGTATTTGTTAGCACAATTGATAGAGGTAACACCATGTCAGAAAAATTATTCACATACGCAAAAAGACAAGTCATGAGAACTGAACGTTAAGTGGTTGCAATAAAAAGAATAGATGAACTACTGACAAAACAAGTGGATAATATGACAAAAATGTTGAATTTTCAATAATTTGTAATTGATATTTGACATATGTTAGTTGACTTGTAAATTAAAATGATCAAATACTTAATCAATATTACAACATCTTTTATATTAACCTTTTAAATGTCATATGATTGTTCGAGATATCTCAACAATGTCGTCTGAACAATGTCGTCTGAATAAGTTAATCAATATGATGTATTGATATTTTAGAACGAATAAACTAATATATTTAATATTTATTGTGCTGTTTAATACAAACTTTTGATAACTATTTTAAAAAATTATCGTTGTTATTTTTATCTTTTGAAAAGTGTACAATAGCAATAATACAATAATAATAATAAAAGTGAAATGCACGAAACTCCGCTCAACTCCGTTAAACCAGCCTTAATTTCGGCTGCTTTACGGTGCACGCTCACCGGCCCCCACCTTTTTATTTTTTAAGTTAATACTATTTTTTCATTTCACCTTTTCAAAAATTATTTGTGTTCTTGTTTATTTTGTAACTATACTTCTTAATGAAAATTGAATGGTAACTATAAATTTTAAATTCATCATATTAATTTTTAATAATTTTTATACACTATTTTTCTCCTTTTTTAAAAAGTAATATATATACCAACACATGATAATAAATGACCATAAATACGTTAAATTAAATATAGTAAACTAAAAAAAGTTATTATTAATAGAAAACAATCAAATACAACCAGTTAAGTATAATAGTAATATTATTATTATAATTAAATAACTTTAAGTACCATATGTTCTTATACTGTCCAATACCAATTGAGATTTATTTCTTTTGGTATTTTTTATTGAAACATACACGCAATTTAATAAAATTAGAATGTCCAAAACTCATGCTAACGAGGCATTTAGATAAAATAAACTTCCATTACTTGTCACATTTAATCAATCAATTTTATATTTAAATCAACACAAGTACGAGAGATCATTTCTAACCCTTCTTGTCTGAATTTGTATCAAAATAAAATACAAAGTCACACATCTCAAGAAAAAAGTAACTGTATCTTGATAATAAGTCTATTATCTTTTAGATAAAATGTTCACACATCATTTTCTTAATAATAACATAATCGAACTCGTGCAAAGTTAACAGGTTCATATTCTAATATTTTTCATCCATGACAGTGAAACAACATTATTATTTTTTTAAGGTTCTAAAATGGTTTTCAACAATTGTTTGGATATTACACCAACTTTGAATGAAAGAATTGTTTCTGTGAATTTTCTTTTTTTATTTAATTTAATTTATTTTTTAAATAAAGAATTTTCTTTTGACCAATTTATTGTGTATTTATTCATATATTTGTCTGCATTGTCTTCTCTGTGTTTTTGGAAGAAATGAAGAATTGGAATTGGGAGAAGAGACATTTGAAAGTGGATGGTCAAAGCATTGGGACCTACACCTCACCTGTGGAGGGAACATGGCCTTTGGAATTGGGACCCTCTCTTCTTTCCATGTTCCAACCCCACTCATCCTCATCAACAACCCACCACACATAACACACCTTCTCAAAATAATAATGAAAAAAAAAGAAAAACTCACTCAAATAACTGAAATTATTTTCCTCTAATACCTCTCATCACTCAAATGCTTATTTATGTCACTAAAAATTTAATTAACTAAAAATTTAAAGTTATGTTATTATTATTAACTAAAAGTAACTAATTTAAGTAGTTATATAGGTCTCAATGAGACAGTTGTTCGTTACTTAGATGTGGGATTGAAAAAGTAATTTAAAATAGAAATATTTACTTTTTTATGGTGGTGTTAATAAAGAGGAGGAAGAGATGAGAGAGAAGAAATATAAATAATAAATACAGAATAAGTAATAAATAAAGAAAGAAATAAATGAAGTGGGTGTACAGCAGGCATGTGCAGGTAAACTCATTTGCGATCACTCCAATAATAGAATGTCACATGATCTTCATTTTTCCTTCTTCACTCACCCACTTCATCTTTTTTCTTTAATTATAAAACAACAATTAATCAAATCCAAATTATGATTACTCTATTTGTAATCTTAATCATAATGTTAATTACTGTACACCAGGACCATTATTATTCACAACAACAAGAAGTTTCTCTATAATGTAATTATTATGTAATGTAACAACAAAAAAAGTGATTTTTAACTTTTAACTATGGGGTACTTGTAAGTTATTGCTTAAAAGAAGATATATTGTAGAGGAAGGCATTGACCTAATAAAGAAGACTTTAAATAGTGTGTATGGGATATTGGGTGGGCAGAAATTATTGTGATAAATTATTAATTATTAATGGCTACTTAATACGAAACTTTAAATAGACGGGATTGTGAGGCTCATAATTAATATCTATTTTTGAGATAAACACCCAGATTTTATATAGATAGTTGGAGTTTTAGAAGTACCAAAGAAGAAAATTTCATATTAATGATGTAACACATGTTGACCAAGGTTAATTTATTTTTTCAATGGTTACTAAAATGTTTAAAAACACATAAGACATAATGTGTTTTATTATATTTTTGTGTTTTAACGTAGGGTTAAATATATTTTTAATTATTAAATTTTTAATGAAAATTGTTATTAGTTTATTTTAGAAATTTTAAATTAATTTAGTCCCTTAACGTTATAAATGCGTAGATCTTGTCCTTTTAACCAAATTTTATTAAGTTTATTTGATGTTTTAAACGCGTTTCTTAACTAATATCATAGTCAACACGTGTCAAACTGTGTATATAAACTAAAATGTAGGGTTAAATATGTTTTTGGTCCTTCAAGTTTCAGTGAATTTTGGAATTAGTCATTCTTCAAAATTTTATACCAATTTAGTCATTCATTTTTAGAAATGTGTAGATTTAGTCCTTCTTACCAAATTTTGTTAAAGTTTATTTGACATTTTAAACGCATTTTATTATAATATTTGAGTTAACATTGAAGCAAAAATGTGTTAAACAGTGTAAATAATTCAAATACTATCATGAAATGCGCTTGAAACGTCAGATAAACTTAACAAAAATTGTTTAAAAAGACTAAATTCACATATTTTTAAAGATAAATGACTAAATTGGTTAAAAGTTTTGAAGAATGACTAATTCCAAATTTTACTAAAAACTTAAAAGAGCAAAAACATATTTAATCCTAAAATATATAATGAAATATATTTGAAATATCAAATAAATTTAATAAAATTTGATTAGAATGACTAAATTTATGTATTTACATAATTAAATAATTAAATTAATTCAAAATTTTCAAGAGAAACCAATTCTAATTTTTAAAAAAAATCATAGAACAGACAATATATTTAACTTTTTATTTCATTATTATAAAAGGACAACTATCTCATTCTTTTAATCAAAAACGGTTTAGTATGTTTTTATTGATAATAATTAGGCGAGTTAAAGATATTTGTATTTTTGTTAAATTATGATTTTTGTACTGTTGTTATTCTTTTAATGATGATATTAATGATGATATTAATGAGTTATTAATGGCATTAATGATAAGGTTAATTTGAGGAAATGAAAAAAGAAAAATAGTGAAAATAAATATGAAGGGTGGAGAGTGAGTTGTAATTATTAGTATGATGGTTGAGTAAGAAAAGAAAGGGAAGTCAACTGAAGTTAAGTGGAGGAAAGAGAAATAGAAAGAGAAAGACTAATGGGGTGTTCCATAGGTCAGCCATTTGGGATTGCAGAAAACAAAACACAAATAAAGAGAAAGCAAGGAAAAGAGTGTGCTTATGTTTCTGTCTGGGCATTGTAGGGAAACTTTGGGGGCAACCCAACCAAACTCACAATCTCTCTCTCACACACACTCATCGCTTTCGCAATCCAACATTCTTCTCTTCCATTCTCTTCCACCCATGAATTGCTATTGATACATACAAATTCATTCAACAAGGATTTCCGATGAAGACGCATCCACCACCGCAGCCCGACGGTGGCTCCGCCGCTCCCAATCCCAATCCCAATCCTTCCCAAGGTTTCTCTCTCTTACTCTCTCTCTGTCTATTTCTGCAACAAAACGAGACAAAACAGAACAACTCTGCTATCTGTTGTTACTTTGATTTCTTCCTGATAATGAAAAGTTTGGTTGCAGAGAAGAAGAGCATAAACCCGGAGCTGTGGCAAGCTTGTGCAGGGCCTTTGGTTAATCTTCCTCCCTCTGCCACACACGTCATCTACTTCCCTCAGGGTCACAGCGAACAGGTACACCTAACCCTATCCTTCTCTCTCTCTCTCTCTCTCTGTTTCTAGACCTTCGTTGTTCCTAATTCTTATCTTTCTTCAGGTTGCTGCATCTCTCAAGAAAGATGTCGACGCTCAAATTCCCAACTATCCCAATCTCCCTTCCAAGTTACTCTGTCTCCTTCACAGTCTCACTCTGCATGTATGTTCCTCTCTTTCTCTTTCCCTTTTTTTTTTCGCTTTCCCCCTCTCTCATTAATTTCTCCATTTTCAGGCTGATCCCGAAACAGATGAAGTATACGCTCAGATGACGCTTCAACCAGTCCCTTCTGTAATCATTTACTGCTCCCACTCGCTCACTCTTTGCATCTCCTCTTTTTTTTTTTCACACTGTCCTAATCATCTCTTCGCATTGCAGTTCGATAAGGATGCTCTGTTGAGATCAGATCTTGCTCTCAAGTCCACCAAGCCACAACCCGACTTCTTCTGTAAACAGCTCACCGCAAGTGATACCAGCACTCACGGAGGTTTCTCAGTGCCCCGTCGTGCCGCCGAGAAGATTTTCCCTCATCTTGTACGTTTTCCAAACTCTCCATCTCAACTTCTTCACCACCCTTTCTTTCATCTCATTCCATTCCCATTTCCTGTAGGATTACTCTATGCAACCTCCTGCTCAAGAACTCGTCGCCAGGGATTTGCACGACAATGTTTGGACATTCCGCCACATATACCGTGGTATGCATGTCTCACAATCCACTCGCTTATCCACTCATTTATGTATTCATTTCTCACATAAATCTCATCTCATGATGCTCTTTCGCTAGGACAACCAAAACGGCACTTGCTTACCACTGGGTGGAGTCTATTTGTCAGCGGAAAGAGGCTTTTTGCCGGGGACTCTGTTTTGTTTATAAGGTCGGGGTTGTAAATTCACGCCTCTTCCACATTTCAATTTTTCTCTGCAAATATGTTGAAGCTTTTATACGCTTTTGAGCAATCAATTTATTATTTTCACTATGTCTCATCATTTTTAGTGTTTCTGTCTCGCAGAGATGAAAAGCAGCAGCTTCTTTTGGGTATCAGACGAGCTAACAGGCAACCCGCCAATATATCTTCGTCAGTACTATCCAGTGACAGTATGCACATTGGAATTCTTGCTGCAGCGGCTCATGCAGCCGCAAACAATAGTCCCTTCACCGTCTTTTATAATCCTAGGTCCTGCATTTTTCACATCCTTTGTTTTCGTTTCACTGTATTTATATCGATGCATAATTTCTTTGATTTTCACTTTCCTTACTTGTCTGTCCAATCAGATTTCGAAGTTTTTTGAGTCCCATAGTCTCAATTGTAAAGTTTTGAACTTCTGTGTTTCTTTTGCTTGCAGGGCTAGTCCCTCAGAATTTGTTATTCCTTTGGCCAAGTACTACAAGTCGGTGTACAGTCACCAACCGTCACTTGGCATGCGTTTTCGAATGATGTTTGAAACTGAAGACTCGGGAACGAGAAGGTACGTCATTTTAATCGAGTCCATGTATAGAAAGCGTTTACAGTAAATGTGTAAATAAATGATTAAATTGAAAGTAATATCTTCATGAAGTAAACATCGAAACGTGGGTGGTCAAATATCATGATTGAGAGATGTAATTAGTTTTGTCTTGAATTTAGTTTGTGCTTGAATCACTGTTTATTTATTTCTCAATCCAGATTAATTAGAATTGGCAACTTATGTAGCACTGAAGCAGGAGATACTCTGCTGAAAATGGATATTATACTTAGAAATGGTTGACAATAAAACGTTCAATTAATCAATTCAATGGTATTGCAGGTATATGGGTACAATTACAGGTATCAGTGATCTGGATCCTGTGCGATGGAAAAACTCTCAATGGAGAAATTTGCAGGTACCATTACCAACATCCTTTAACATTTCATGAATCTAATTTCACCCAGGAGATTTATGTTTTCGTATTGTCTTTCTTTTCTTTAATCTGTGTAAGTAATGGTTGTTTAGTTTTACATATCATTCATCAGGTTGGTTGGGATGAGTCAACTGCTGGAGAAAAGCGTAGCAGGGTCTCTATCTGGGAAATCGAACCAGTAACTGCTCCATTTTTCCTCTGCCCGCCTCCATTCTTTAGATCCAAGAGGCCAAGACAACCTGGAATGCCGGGTAAATAGTTATACTTTATACTTTTTAGATGCAAAATGATATGTATAGGTTCCTCTAAACCACATCGTCAAGATTCATATTGATTATTAATTCTTGAGCTTCTTTGTTTCCTGGGGGACCTTTCACATCAACAAATTTCTGAAGGGAGGAAAATTGAATTTGGTTTGATGATTGGAAATATATAGTTCATTCGGATACTTTTGTTTACTTTTGCAGATGATGACTTATCTGATTTTGATAACATTTTCAAGAGGACAATGCCTTGGCTTGGTGATGATATGTGCATGAAGGATGCCCAAGGTCTCCCTGGCCTGAGCTTAGCTCAGTGGATGAACGTGCAGCAAAATCCTACACTGGCTAGCTCGTTGCAGCCAAATTTTGCACCTTCCTTACCGGGATCTATTTTGCAAAATATTCCTGGGGCTGATATATCTCGGCAGCTGGGATTTTCCGCTCCGCAAATTTCTCAGTCAAACAATGTAGCCTTCAATACTCACAGACTACTTCAGACTGCTCAACAGCTGGATCAACTTCAGAAGCTACCATCTACATCTAGCACATTAGGAGCAGTCCTGCCACCACAGCAACAGTTGGGTGATATCACTCAACAATCAAGGCAGAACTTGGCAAATCAAACTATACCACAGAGTCAAGTTCAAGCCCAGCTCTTGCATCCCCAAAACATTGTCCAAACCAACAATATTCTTCAGCAGCAGCAACCATCCATTCAAAACCATCAAATGCATAGAAGCCTCTCTCAAAATCCATCACAGCAGCAGACGATTATAAGTCAGGGTCAACAACAAAATTTGATCCAGTCCCCTATCCCTGATCATGTTCAACAATTACAGATGTCTGACAATCAGATTCAGTTGCACTTGTTACAGAAGCTTCAACAACAAAAACAAACGCACTTGGTACAGCAAACAGTGTTGCAGCAGCCTACTCAGCTTACTCAAATCCAGGATCAGCAGAGACAGATTTTAGATAAAACACATAACTTGTCTAGAGCACTAACACCTGGTCAAGTTCTAGAAATTCCTCCTATGCTTCAAAATTCACTGCCTGAGGCTAATTCTATTTCTAATCAGATCACAAAGGCTAATTTCCAGAACAGTATTCAATTCCCTCAGCAGCCCAAGCTTCAACAGCAGCAACCTGGCTTGCTGTCTGAAGTGTCTGGCCACATGGGACTTCTTCCTACCCCTACTACAAATAACCAACTTTCTGCTGCTGGTAGTAGTATACTGAATGGAGCAACTGGGGCAGGGCAATCTGTAATTACTGATGATATTCCATCTTGCTCCACCTCACCTTCTGCAAATAACTGTGCCAGTGCACTTCCGCCATTGATAAATTCTCGACTGCAGAGAAACACAATAGTAGGGGATGACATGGCTCAGTCTGCTTCAACAATCTTGAGTTCAAGTGCGTTAGAAACTATGTCATCAAATGCAAACTTGTTGAAAGATTTACAATCGAAGTCTGATGTTAAACCTTCTCTGAATATTTCGAAAAGTCAAAATCAAGGGCATTTTGGCCTTCAGTCATACTTGAATGGTAGTGCTGTCCATACTGATTGTTTGGACACATCATCTTCTACAACATCAGTTTGCCTTTCTCAGAGTGACGCACATATGCATCAGAATAATAATCCATTAGCTTACAATCCACATTCTATGTTGTTCAGAGACAATAGTCAAGATGGGGAAGTTCAGGCAGATGCTAGGGGCAATATTCCATATGCCAACAACATTGATAGCCAAATGGGAATGCCACTGAATCCAGATTCCCTTTTAACCAAGGGCACATTGGGGTTGGGGAAGGATTTGTCTAATAACTTCTCTTCAGAAGCCCTACTTGGTAATTATGAAAATAACAGAGATGCTCAGCAGGAACTTTCATCTTCAATGGTTTCGCAGTCATTTGGAGTCCCTGATATGGCCTTCAATTCAATTGATTCCACAATAGATGATAGTAGCTTTTTGAACAGGGGTACATGGGCTCCACCACCAGCACCGCCTCCACCACCTCTGCCACCAGCACAGTTTCAGCGGATGAGGACATATACCAAGGTTTATTTTTTGTTTTTATGGTTATTTTAATAATACAGTTTCAGCAGATGAGGATATATATCTTGACGATATGCGTGTATGCTTTTCAGTTATTCTAAATTACCTTTTTTCTTTTGGCCCTTTCAGGTATATAAACGTGGAGCTGTGGGAAGGTCCATAGACATAACTAGGTATTCAGGTTATGAAGAGCTTAAACAGGATCTAGCTCGCAGATTTGGAATAGAGGGACAGCTGGAGGATCGGCAAAGGATAGGTTGGAAACTTGTCTATGTAGATCACGAGAGTGATGTTCTACTGGTGGGAGATGACCCTTGGGAGTAAGTCCAACTGTTTCCCTTTTCTCATTGGTTTGTCTTTTTGCATGTGCATAGTCCTGCTGGCTGGCAAGCCATAATGTTCCGTAGCTTTCGTTGACCTTGGTAGCCGAAAGAATTGGATCAATATGTTTAAATTTAGACAAAATCGTAAAACCTTGAATTTTTGTGATGGCAAGATTTGGTATCTTATTGTTTGTGATGGGTATTTCAGGGAGTTTGTGAACTGTGTCCGCTGTATTAAAATACTTTCTCCTCAAGAAGTGCAACAGATGAGCTTGGATGGAGATTTTGGCAATGGCGGCCTTCCAAATCAAGCGTGTAGCAGCTCTGACGGTGGGAATACCTAAACGAGAGTCCAATAATACACTAACAATTCTTGCATAGTGGTAACTTAGATTATTTCTGGAGATACATTATGATCCTACATAGGTCTTCGAAGCGATCTTTGCAGTTTGAAGCAGAAGTTCCGGCTCTGTTCTGGACGTGCAAAATGCCGCTAGTGCTACAAATTCAATTAAGTTATTAAGGGCATAGAAAGATGCGTTGTTGTAATACTAAAAAAATTATTATTGTTGGCAAATTCTCTGTACTGTAGAAAGAAAGGTTTGATATTACGCAATGCTTTTGAATGTACAAAGTTGAAGGTTTATTGGCCCTCTAGGAGGAATTGCTTTGTAAACGCTAGGCAGCTAGATTTTGAGGAAGCTCTCATGATCTTCCATCCTTGCAGGCACTTTAGTTCTCTGCCAAGAGGGACTGTGAAGTAGAGAAACTTCAAATGTTGTAAGGTCAAGTGAATACTGTTGCTTTGTTTGATTGAAGCGTAAGGACTAAAAATGGTGGAGAGTATTTCGACTGTAAAGTAGTTCAATCAATGACAATTGTTTAGGTTTTATTTTTAACTGAATAAATGGTGAATTTTGTTTATCTGAAAATTGTATAATGTGTTTGACCCTAGTGTCCCTTGGTTTGTCTGAGGGGAGCAGAGGAATTTGGCATTTGCAAATCGCAGTGCAGCTTTTGCAGTTTAGAGACAGAGACATGACATACACATGGCGGTGGGGCTCTCGGTGCAACCTGTGAAGGTGACAAAATCTGGGTCATTCCCCAAAGGGGTGATGACATCAATCTTTTCACTTATCATCATCAAATTGATTTCCCTTATTTTCTCTATTTTTCACTTTTTATTATCATCGCAAATAATAAGTAACACATATGTATTCAAATTTTAACTTTAATATAAAAATATTTTTATAAAAAATAATTAATTTAATCTAAAATAACTAGTATTGTTATACTTTAAAAAGTTGTCTAAATACATCTTGTGTTGTTAACACCATTGTCCCTTTATGTTGGGGATACATTAAGAATTATAATTACAAAAAATATACTAATGGTTTAAATTTATTTTGAATTTTATTTCCAAGATAAATGATGACGAATTTCGCGATTTTGAATGCGTCTAACGTAATCTTGTATTATCATATCAAATTCTGAAATCATTTCGATTAATCATAAGAAATTATCATTACTACTTTGATAAATATTTTCATTTGAATGTCGAAAGGCCAAATTCTTTTCATTTTACTATTACATATATTGGAACAAAAACTTGCATCCAACGTTCTTTTCTTTCATTTTTTTCCCAAACTTTTATCAGTTGTTTGATTTTTGTCCCCACATTTCATTCCAAATATTCATGGAACTACTTTCAAGCAATAAGTTTATGGAAAATTATCTTTCGACAAACTTTTTTTAACAAACTTTTGACAAAGTTTCTATAAATAGAATTAAATAGATTAATTTTTTTATTTTTTAATTAAAATAAATTAATAATTGTAATACTTTTTTTACTTAAAAAGGTAATTTGTCAAAAATTTGTCAAATTTTTTTGTTAAACTATCATCTTCCTAAGTTTATGCCTTTTTCTTTTGTTAAATTTTCTCATTTCAACTAACTCATTAGACCTCAATCATTAGTAGTGGAAATTTGAACCTTATTTATTTGAGCAGTTACTACTTTCCTTTTGTCAACGTTTAACTACTTTCTTATTATGACAAAACGTATAACAAATCTAGTTTTTATATTATTAAAAATGTAAAGTGTTTAATTTCTGCGTACTTTGTAAAAAATTACATTACTAAAATTATAATTAATACAGATTTTAAATTTATTGTAACAATAATCGTCAAACTTGTGGTTGAAAGTATAAAAGTGATATGGTATTATTCACTTGTTAAAAAAACCCAATAAATACAGCCGTTGAAATGAAATAGAAAAAATCTAATGAAATTGAAAGACATATTTGGTGAGTTTGGCATACAGTGTGGATGAAGAAGATAAATCCAAAAAATATGGAAGAGAATGCAGAGTTGAAAAAGACAGGTGCATCACTGGGGAATATACTTGTAATGTTTATAATATTCCATCGATTTTCGTGGCAGGGTGAGGGACTGTCAAGCTTAGCTTGAAAGACATTTATTGAGGTTGATGGTGCTGATTCTTAATTTCATCTTTGAATCACACAGACACAGTAATAGCAGTTTGCATCTGATTCATTATAATGTTGTGTAAGTTTGTTGGTTCATGCTGCAAGAATAGGCACAGACACAGTAGATGAGGTGGATCTGAGGGCATTATTGTGATGTTCGTAGTTTCTAATGTGATCCTCACGACATTGTGCACTGCAAAACGCTTTCTCGCCTCTGCATTAAGACATTTAATTATTAGTATCTTATCCACTGTTACAAACAAAAACAAAAGTCTAATTAATAAAGAAAGTAAAGGGTATTATTAGAACCTGTAAATGAAGATGTCGACCCCATGAAGATGTTTGTGGCAAAGGTTGCAGGAGTTGAGAAAATAAGGAGTTCCAGTGTTGAGAGGGGAAGCATGGAAAAGGCCATAGCTTCTGCTTCCTCGAAAGTTTGCAGCAGCTTTAGCAGAGGAAACAACATCAGTGGAGTTGTTGATGTTGCTCACACTCATGGCTGCCACTATTCCAAGCCCAACAACCCCTCTCTCTAAAACCATTCTATTCCTGTTCCTTTTGCTGGAATTAGAATTACACTTCTCCATTCTTCTCTCTTTCTTCTGGAGTCTCTCAAAAAGAAACAGCAAAGTGGTGAGAGTGCAGGAATCAATAGCTTCACAAAAATCTAACTCACATGCACGCATTGCCACAATTTGGGAATCGGAATATTAATGTTATATTATTGTTTTATGCATAAATTTGTAATTTTCCTATTTTTCTTTTGAATTATAAAACTTTTTTGTGAAATTGAACAGATGGTACGTGTCTTTATCCCAGCTCTACGTATTTCAAAAAAATATCAAACCTATCCCCTGAAACATGCTAATCAATCCATTAAGACACGATATTTCTAAAAAAAAAACTTGTGTTTTTCACGCCACCTCAAGACAATCTATTTTCCGATAAATACACAAAAACAAAATATAATGATAATACTACTTATTTAATCTTTTTCATTTACACTAATAAATCAAATTTAGCCTCGTCTATAGAGAAGAAAAAGTAATTGGCAATTTTAACTGGATTTGTCGTTAAATGTTGAAGAGGGCAGTTAATCGAGTAGAATCTCTTTAGCAAGTGAGATAGGTTCCTAACTTTATTTAATTGTATTTTACAACTAAGTATAATTTTTGTAACCTAGATTAGAGTACTATAGCGTTTGCATGTAAAGCGAAGAACCGAATCGAGAGAGAGTTTTCTGGGAGAGTTGCACAATACTTAGCCTTGTATTTATTTGGTTGAGTAAAACAATATGAAGCGGCAACATAAGTATAAACAAAGACAAGGTATATTGATGTCCGCTGAATTGTGCTTGTTCTGTACATCAACTTGTGGCGTGGAAGAGAATGAAGGATTGCAACATTTTCTCCGAGGATTTTCTCCGAGTGCTGTCAGTGATCCTGATATGAAACAGGACTTTGAATGTTGTGAACGATGCTCCTGCTGCCTCATATCGTTATATCATTTCATGGGTTCAGGACTCCCAAAAAGTTGTGGGGATGATGATGAGCTTGAGCCTGAATGATTTTCCCTATACATTACTCTACACTTCGATTACAATCTCCCCTGTGATGATGAGCTTGAACGGCTTTCATATCCAGAGAACCCAGAAACATCACTCGTGTCCTACAATGCAAAACATATTCATTCAGTATATTTGATGATGTGGTTTGAAAGAAAGGAAAAGAAAAAATAAGTGGAGGCACCGACAGATGTGTTACTGTTTCTTGGAATATACCCTCCGCCGCAGCCGCCACCACCTCCAGTTCGAAGTCCAAACATCATCATAGGCGACATGCTTTCTTCAGCAAATGCCCTGAGCTTATTGAGCTCAGGCAAGACAACTTTTCCAAGATCAGGCCTGTCTTTTCTCCTCATTTCGGCACATCCAAGGGAAAGCTTTGCGAAATGCAGGGCATGTTCAACTGGCCAGTCCTCAACGGCTGGGTCAAGCATCTCAGCAAAAGTCCCGTTCTCGATTGATCTCGTAACATGATGAGTCAAACCCATCGGAGGCCTCGCCGTCACCAATTGCAGAAGCATGATCCCCAGAGAGTATATGTCAGATTTGATTCCCAGCATGCCCGTTTGCTGGTACTCCGGGTCGATGTAGCAGAAGGTTCCGGCAGTGGAAGTCATGCGATACTGGGTCACACTGTCAGCAACCGAAGGAGGCACCAGCCTGGCCAACCCCACGTCACTGATCTTGCTCACGTAGTTCCGGTCAAGGAGAATGTTGCCGGGTTTTAGGTCACGGTGCACCAGTGGCTCTGGTTTTGTCTGGTGGAGGAAAAGCAGACCTGTTGCTATCTCTGACGCAATTTGGAACCTTAGCTGCCATGGAAGAGGTGGACGTGAACTTCCTCTCCTAAACAAGCAATCATCCAAGCTTCCATTCGCCATGTACTCATACACAAGACAACCATACTCTGGACATGCCCCCAGCAACAGAACCATGTTTGGATGCCTTATGCGACTCAACACTTCTACCTGCATAAAGCAAACCAAGTTATTATTCAAAACTTGTTCATGTGTCACCTGAACATTTGATATCAAGCAATCCTTTTTTTTTTTATTTGTGTTGAAGTGCAAGAAATCATACTTCCTGTTGAAACTGCTCTCGCCCTTGAGCTGCATCTGGCTTCAAGACCTTGATTGCAACCTGGGTGCAATCCAGTTCGCTTCTGTAGACTGGACCATAACCTCCTTCGCCGATCTTAAGAGAGTCCGAAAACATATTTGTTGCCTCTTCAATTTCCTCAATGGAGTACCTTCTGTACATGGCAGGGCCGTGTCCAACAAAGCTTTCACTCGGTTTCCTCCTCTCTACGTGGGTCATTCTCTTCTGTGCTTCCAGTGCGGCGATTTTCTCAAGGGCTTCTGCTCTGATCCTTTCCTGCTCCATCTCCATCAGTTGTATGGATGAGGCATCACCTGTATGCGAATCTTCCGATTTCTTCTGTTCTTCCGCTTTCCAACGTTGAAGCTCCATTGCCCTCTGCTTTGCACTCATAGCTTCTTTGCAGGCCGAGCTGTACATATCCATCGTCTGCTTCAGTTCCATCTTCAGCCTCCTCATCTCGAATTCAACATCATCCTGTAATTACAGAAAACAAAAACATCAAATTTCAATTTGCTTTCTTACACATACGTGCATGCATGTAATCTTGATTGCTATGTACGTACCGTGCAATCTGATAACCTTGATTGCGAGGAGAAGGAGTAGTCATCAATGCTGTTGGCTCCTTGCGAGGACAATGAAGAAGCGAAGCTTCTGGCGTCAGAATCTGACACACCCGAAAGCCTTCCACTCGCACTGTCCAAATCGTCGTACATTGTGGGGAATATTCGATCAATGCTTGGCCTTCCGCTGCTCACAAATGATATGTCAGAATCTGGAAGTTTTGAAGACTCGTATGATTTGCCAGCCCTTACGAATGGTGATCTGCAGGACCATATATACCATAAACGGTGAAATGTTATTTCCACAAACAACTTACATACAAACAACAAATATTTGATATGCGCTAGTATTAGCGTTTAATCTCGATCGTAACTTACATCATGATATCATCATCGTCCAACACCAGGCGTGTCCCACTCCCATGTGAAGCTGCAATTAAGTAATTCAAATGAATTATTTGTGTATATATACATATATACAGAGAAAAATGAATTGACACATACGTCGTGGTGGGTAGTTGCGGGTTTGATGAGAATCCAAAAATCCTTCAGGATTTCGCATCAGTGGCTGGTGCCGTGGCTGTGGCTGTAGCATTGGCTGTACCTGTTGTGGCTGCAATTGGTTACGTGCTGCGACAGGTTTAGGAGTCAATGGAGCAGTAGCAGATCTCACGCTCGAGATTTTTCCTTTGGAAATTATATAAACTGTGCAGAATGGTGGCGCCCCCTTCGACACCGCGCTTGGAACATCCGTTGTTCTAAATCTCCTGTCATGAATATTAATTTCAATCGGATCTGTTAGCAACGAAAACATTAAGAAGATGATGATTGATGAAAACAAAAATTCCTTTACCTAACAAGACCACCCCTTGATGGCGCCCCAAGCACCAGAAACTCGATGGAATTCACGGTGATGTTTTCCAACAATGCCTTAGATACATCCATGTCCTCCAACAACACTTCTCTGCATTGTATCTGTCGGAAACAAACACAAGTCGACAATTTTAGTATTTGTTGATGAAAAAATTCTGAGATATCACAAGTTTTCACGAGAACTAACACTTTTTCTATTGCAGAAAACTCGAAACGATTCGAAGAGTTCCTTGGATTCGTTGTCGCCCACGGCTTCATTGGCAGGATTCGCTGCACTCATGATTAACATGATCTTATTTAGAACGTCAAACATTAACATTATTTAGAAATGTTTGGTTTGAATGAGATATATGGAACCTGAACATGATTTTTGTCTGACATGGATGAGCAAGAGAGATTGGTCCTTGGGAAGAAGGTTGTCGACTGCCCACTTGGCAGCATGTTGGCTGGTCTTGTTATTCTCAATGGCCACAGCCACCACACGTCCTGCACCCAGCTTCTTCTCTGTGTTCATCCTCGACATCTTTGATTTTTCCGAGAATGATTTGTTCGAGGATTTTGAGAAGAAATTATTGAGTGAGGAGCATTGTGGTTTGATGGCATAAATACAAGAATTGAGAATTGTGCTGTCAGTGGGAAATGCTGTTGCAGATTTTGTTTGCAATTTGTTCATAGTTTCCAAAATTAGAAGTGTTTGTAGGATCTTTAGCGCAGCAAGCCTTCATTTTTGGGAATGTACAGTTGGTTGCAGTTATCTTCTCTCACACTTTATGTCAAATTCCAGACAAAAATGTGCTCTACATCAACTTCTTTCTACACAAATATAGATAAAATATATTAATAAATTTTATCTTAAGTTTGTTATAAGATGATATTTAGTTATGATTTATTAAAAACCTAAGTATAGCTGTTTGGTTTATACATAGTAGTTATGGTGGTGTCTATTTGTCTATTTTTGACGACAGTGAAAATAAAACTTTAGGAAATCTTGCATAGACATTCATTTAGTATACACATTCGGTCATAATTATTTTTATTATTTAACCGAAAGTTTAATTCAAGATAAAGTTTAGTTTTTTATTCCTCTCAAGTTTTTCATCATTCCATTATCATGTCTCAGCCTTTTCTTTTTCTTCACTATTTAACTGAAAAAGTAATTCAAAATAAAGTTTCAGTTATAAATACGTATTTAACATCAAGACTTATATCGGTAAAAAAAATTCAGTTTTCTCAAAGATATAAATGAAGAGTTAATTTAAATAATATATAAATAAGTTTTAGATTATTTTACGATTAATTTTATATATGTTTTCTTCTAAAATTATAAAGCATTTTCTGATTTATTATTTAAAAGAAAATTTAATCTTAAATTAACCGAATCATTTTATTCTTTTTTCTTTAATTTTATTTCAAAGTGCATGCTGCACAACATAAAAAATTGGCACTTAAATACGAATATGTTAGTTAGTAGCTATTTTTTGTATTATTCATTACATTTACTCTTCGAAAATCAAATTAAGAAGAAAAATTAGGAATAAAATGATTTAGTTAATTTAAGATTAATTTTTCTATTAAATAAAAAAATAATCAGTGTTTTCTAATTGTAGAGTATTTTATATTTTTAAATTTAATAGACAACAATTTTTTTTTTCAAATTTATCAATCACTCAAAACATAATTAATCCTATTTGTTATACATCATTTTTAAATAGTTATTTATAACTTAAACTTTTATATAATTATTTTCATTTATAACCGAAACTTTTATTTTGAGTTAAGTTTTCATTTAAATATAAAGAAATGGCTATTGTGATGTGAAGGGAAGAAAAATTGAACTTTTATTTTGAATTAAGTTTTCAATTAAATAATAATAATTTCAAAACACGCATGTGAGCAAGTGGTGAGTGGTTTAAATTTTATTTGAATTAATTATTAAATTGTGATTAATTATGTATGAGAGTATAAAGTCTTGTTGTGTGTGTGATGCAAAAAATTACTGTTGAACAGACAAGTATATAATGAGATGAAAGACAGGTAAGTCTCAAACCCAATAAAAAACCACAACATAACTTTGTTTCCCATTTCTAGTTCAAATGCCTAATTACAAAACCATTAATATCTTGACTAATATAATTAATTACATGAAAACTTGATCTGGGAAGCATTCTCAATCCAGGAGATTGCAAAATCTACACCTTTTCCAACTGTTGCAAGAAGTGTGCCATCACAGACCTCCACAACTTCCAAATATTCATGATCAATCTCATGAACAAAGTTAAGGGTGTCTATACATTCTTATAGCTATATATACATTTATATTCTGTGTTCTTTTGTTGATCAACTCAAAGGGTCCTTAATTCAGTTATCATCATCTGAGAACTTCTGAATGAATAATCATCCATTTGAGTTATACAATAACATTTATACCGACCTCATGACAATGACAATACATTTCTTGTGCACAAGAATGCTGAGTCTATTCTATTTTCCTTCCTAAGTTAATGTACATGCTCTCTTCTAGAAAAGAATGAGAAGATAATACGAACCAAGCATCAAATTAGAAGCTTCAAGGTATAAGTTGGAATAAATGAAACTACTGAAGAAATGAGTTGAATCAACTTCAAAATCTATCTCATCACATGACTTGCCATGGATGCATTCCATTCCCTTCATTCAACCATCTATGGAGAAACTAACTTCACCTGACTGAGTCTGCTTGACTTGAACTTCACTAGCATTAGAAGAAGAAGAACGGGAATTGTGATCCTCGTTATCAGTTTCCTTTACTTGATGAATTCTATCTACAACTTCTTTTAAGTCCCATCTCTTGTCAACATCCCCTTCACAACAAGCCAATGCAATCTTCAAAAGCTTTATCATCTCTCCCTCACTGTTTTTTGTTACCTCCATATCCTTATCAAACACCTCACTATACTCTTCCCTCACAACCGAATGGACCCAGTTTGCCATACTCAACTCGCTTCCTGTACCTTGTAGAAAGTTAGCAGGAAGATTTCCCGTTAGAATCTCCAAGATGATTATCCCAAGACTCCACACATCAGTCTTCTTTGTAATGCGACCATGCTGCAAATACTCTGGGGATTTGTAGATCACCATTATTTCAGGAGCAAGGTCTTGGTTTATCACTGGTACCAACCCATAGTCCATCAGAAGGGGCTCCAAAGATTCATTCAGAAGCACGTTGGAGGACTTCAGATGTCCATGCGCCGCAATTAAACTTGGCATATCCGTGTAAAGATATTGAAGTCCTTCTGCTATGCCTTTCACTATCTTCAACCTACTCTCCCAATCCAGGCTTTGCTGCCCTAGAGCTTGGTATCCTGAAACAAATAACCATGTCTTGCATCAACATGTGCAGAAAAAAATTGTTGGAACGGAGTGAAGATATGATACAACAAATCACACCAGACAATAACACAGACACACACAAAATGTATTATAGAAAAACACCACACACACACACACATATTGTATACCGTGGAGGCGAATAGCCAAGCTGCCATTGTGAACATAGTTAGTAACGAAGAGTTTCTCCTCCTTTCTGTAGTAGTAGGCAACGAGAGGAAGCAGATTAGGATGGTTTAAGCGTCCAAGCCGTCGCATGTGCTCCTGAAACTCTTCCCTTCCCACATTGTTCATTTGCTTGAATCTCTTGACCACCATCACTGGTCCATCTAACAAAGAAGCCTTGTAGGAAGAGCTGTAACAACCACTACCCAGTATCTGAGCTGAGGCTCTCAGTAGTTCATGCAAATCAAACTGCTCTTGGTTATCCCTCACAAACGATAACATCAGGTTGTCTCTTTTGCTGACGCGGCTCGAGGCGCGGGACCTGTGACTTCCTTCCTCTGATGGTTCCCTGCTTCGTGCTTTCTTGTGGATCATTGATGGTGGATTTTCCTCAGGCACACCTGGATCTGGATCTGGATCCGGGTCTGGCACCTGCTCTCTTCTCCGACGAAGGACTAGCAATACTACTGCTCCAATAACAAGCAGAGCTACAACAACAAGAACCACAGTCACAATAATACTCAAAGGTGATTGCTTTTTGGAGTGGCATGATTCTAATGGTGCTCCACATAGCCCTTCATTACCTGCATGCCCATTTCGAACAAATATGTATTTAGGAAGGGCTTAAAAACCTACATGCAATGATGATGATGATGATGGTTTTTGCTTAATGTTCAAATATGTTTCCAAATGAAATGCGTACCAGAGAAAGCTGAAGCTGGCATGTCACGGAGGCCTTCTGGGATTTCTCCCTCTAATTTGTTATCAGATACAGTAAAAGATTTCAATGGACGTAGGAAATTGGGAATGGAGCCGGAGAATTGGTTTCCGTCGAGCTTCAACTCCATAAGCCTGCGCATGGATGTGAGGGAAGTTGGAATATGACCGGTGAAGCGGTTGTTGGACAAATGGATTTTCTTTAACCATTTCATGTCCTGAAAAGCCTGAGCAGGAACCTCCCCAAAGAACTTGTTATTGGAAAGAAAAAGGGCCTTCAAACCCTGCATGCCGTTGATGTAAGGCCATTCAGTGTTAAAATCATTGTTCTTGAGGCTTAAGGTTCGGAGATAGGGTAGTTTGACGAGGGTTTGAACGTCAACGACCCCTTTGAGTCTCATGTTCTCGAGCGTCAACCCCCAGACGTGTCCCTTATAACACTGAACGTAAGGCCAGTTGTTTTGTTTGGGAGAACATGGAGGGACGGATTCATTCCAGGAAGACAATACATCTTTGTTTTCGATAGAGTCTTTGAATCCGAGGAGCAATTCTTTGTCGGAAACAGCTACGATGAGGAGAATATGCGATAAAAATGAAGATGAAAGGAGAAATGTGAATGGAGTCAAAGAAGTAGGGAGTGCCATAGTGAAGGGGCTGGGTTGGCACACGCACGGGGAATGGTGCGCCGTGCACGCCCTCCAGAGAGGCCTATTCTGTTTCAAACGGGCGAGGAAGACAAGAGTTCCAGATGATCGAGGTTGCAAAACTTCCATTCAAACATGGAAAAACGCTAGGAGAGAGAAACATACCACACCCAATAATAGCACTTCTCTTTCAAGCTCAGGTTCTTCTTTCTTTTCTTTTTCTCATAAAATAATAATAATAATAATAATAATAAAATAATAATCTTATTCACCCTTCTCCTAATAATATTAATAAAAATAATTTTTTTCACAGTGATTATTAGGATAATAACGATAATAATCTTTTTGTCGATATAATACTAATAATCATCGTCAAGGTACAAGGTTGACCAAGTCCTTCTTTGTTGCTTGGATTTCAAAGTCTACGTGTATCTTCTTGTCTTCCTTCATTCAGATATACACGCCTGGCCTTTCAATTATGGATATAGAATATATGATACGTTTAAATAAAAAGTTATAAGTTCAAATATTAAATTAGTAACAATTATCAATTTAACAATATGCATAATGTTAAAGTTTTATCATAGATTTCATCTATAATTAAATTACTTCTAAAAAATTTACAGCAAAAATGTAAAAATCATTTGGAAAATAAATGTTAAATCTTTCTTTTTGACGTCATCTATTGTATAATTTGTTGCATATTTAGGGAGTATCACAATACCAGATTGTTTCTGGCATCGGTTATACATGATGAATATAGACGCGTAAGATTTCATCTTCATTATTCATTTTTTAATCATATTCATATTAAAAAAACAATAATTTTAAGAGCTATATCCATATTGATTAATTTAAATTCTGTCGTATTCTTGTTCATATATTTTAGAAAATTATATTATTAGGAAGGATGCGGAAATAATTTTATGAATGTAAGTTTGATTCTTAAATTTGTTTTCAGAATAATTTTTGTTTAATCTTACAATAACAAACTAAGGGAATGTTAACACGCCATTTTCCACCTTTCTTCTCTTTGATTGATTAGAGTCTTAATTTTATTTTTCCTTCCATCACAAGATGGAAGATGTTATTGAGTGATTTTCTATAATATTTTTATTCTACGGTCAAGGATTTTTTATACAATTATAGCATTATCTTCAGAACAAAAAGTTATTTAACAATCTAGGTGAAATGTAAATAAAAGTTAAATATAAATACTCCAAATATATAGCTTAATCCAACATTCTTTACATGCAAATTTATGTAAGTAAATTTGAAAAATTAGTACTTTTCCTTTAAAATATATTTAGAAATGATATAGCAGAAGTTAACACTTTAATTTTTTTTACTGTGTATGTGTGTTGGTCGTTGTATTATATTCTTATAATTTTCTATAAATAAACAAATATTATTTTTATTTTATAGGATTTTATTTATTATATAAAGTTATATAATTAAATATATTATTAATTGTATAATGTCGTAAATTTGTCTTATGATAAAAAAATAATTACATAAAATAAAGAATTCAAAACATTTATAATTTTATTTTATTTAAAAATACGAGTCTTTTTTTAATTCTATAACAATTTTCTTTCTTCCCATTGTTGCGGTAGTCTATTTTCTGTTTTTTTATTATATTCTATTTTTTTGTTTGTTTTATTTTTTAGTTTAGGTCCTTATTATGTATTTTGCATAATAACTTAAAATATTATGAGACCAAGTACACATTTAAAGTAATTAAGTGTAAAAGTGATTGTATGCAAAATAATTATAGTAAAATCAGAAGCTTTAAGAGGCATAATTCGGGTAACCTTATAATGAAATAAAATAAATACCAGATTCAAATATAATCACACTTATATCCCATTGACTAATTTTTGCCAGAGTCAAATTTATATTTTATTTTTTATTTTCAATTAATTTAACAAGGCGTAAAACTGTGCGTGTTGGCCTTCACTTCAATCAGTCAATAACCTAAAACCCTAACGCCAAAACCCTCCCCTGTTCGTAGAAGAAGCAAGGGCCGTGAGAGTTGTGTCGGATTCAGGTCATTCATCCTCGTCAAACCATTCGATAGAAGAAGAAGAAGAGAAAGTACAAGAATGGGTATATTTGAACCTTACAGGGCAATTGGATGCATCACAACCAGCGTCCCGTTCTCTGTTCAGAGACTCGGTACTGAAACTTTCGTTACTGTCAGCGTTGGAAAGGCTTTTCAGATTTTTAACGTAATTCCTCAACCACACCCTTCTTTTATTCTTTCTCTGTTTTTGTTTCCTATTTCCTATTCAGATTCAAATGTGATATTGATATTTTCTTCCTTTTACTTTTAATCAACTTCACCTTGGACGTAATATTTTCTCTCTGCAGTGTGCAAAGCTCACTCTAGTTCTAGTTGGTAAGTCTCCAGTTTTTTTCTTGTTCATCTTCATAATTTTGGGGTATCTTCAAAATTTTCATTTTCCGTGAAGGTCCTCAGCTGCCGAAGAAGATTAGTGCGCTTGCATCTTATCGCGAATACACTTTTGCTGCGTATGGAAAAAACATTGCAGTGTTCAAGCGTGCACACCAGGTTCTACATAAAGTCCTATTTGGACGAGCTTCTCCATAAATGTCTTCCAATTAAAAAAGAAGAAAAATTGAAATGAAATTTTTTATGGGCTAATTTGTAGAAGTTTTCTCCCATACAACTTTAATTTTTTTTTTCTTTTTTTCAACCTGTGTGTTATTTTTTCTCTATTAGAATGACTTATGGACAACCACAAAAACACTATGCAGTTCCTTTTTTTATTCTTATGGAGCTTTTGAGGAGTTTTAACATTGGATGCTTTTCCAGGTTGCAACTTGGAGCAGCCATAATGCTAAAGTTAAGTTGCTCCTGTTGTTTGGAGAACATATTGTCAGTGTGGATGTTTGTGGCAACATGTTCTTGTGGGCATTTAAGGGAGTTGAAGATAACCTTGCTCCGTTTGCGCACATTATGCTGCACGAGAAATTTAACCCCAGTTGTATAATGCATCCAGATACTTACCTGAATAAGGTAATCATCCTTTTCCCTTTGGAAGATTTGTAGAAAATTATATTGGTCCCTTTGTGATTATTAGCATGTAAGCAGGTTCTTATTGGAAGTGAGCAAGGTTCGATGCAGCTTTGGAACATTAGCACAAAGAAAAAGATTTTTGAGTTTAATGGATGGAATTCACCCATATCCTGTTGTGTTTCATCCCCTGCCTTGGACGTTGTTGCTATTGGCTGTTCAGATGGAAGGATTCATGTTCACAACATTCGTTATGATGAAGAGTTGGTTTCATTTACACATTCTACACGTGGTTCGGTGACTGCCTTATCTTTCAGCACTGGTATGGACGGGAAGGTGTTGTTAATGCATTGCACTTGCTGTACTGCTTTTATTGTAGATATCATGCTACTCCTCAAATAATCTGTTTGGTTTCCATATGTCCTGAGCAACATATAATTTCACCATGTCCTTTTCATTTTTTTATATATTAATAACTTCACTCATTTCTATTGACTCATAATGAAGTCATCAAGTAATTTTTGTTACTACTTGATAACTTTTTTTTGGTTGTAAATTTGAACGAAACACCTATTTATTTTATAATATAACTGATAATACATTTATTTTTGAAGCCTCGTAGTAAAATTAATTGACAATCTACCATTCATTGTCTTAGAATGCGTTTGATCCCCCTTAAGTTGAATACCTAGCTTGAAGTTCTAAAAAAGGTGTTGTTGTATTATTCAACTTAATTATTTGGCTTATGAAATATTTTCAATGAGTGTCAGTACGTGTTACACTTCTCTGCCAGGGAAACACTAATCTATTGTCTTCTTCCAATCAAAATATATTGGATTGAATAATGTCAATCTAAAATCTTTTCTATATTGTTTTTATGTTTGTAATTATTATTTTTAACAATTTATTTATTTTACTTGTTTCAGATGGGCAACCTCTTCTAGCTTCTGGAGGTTCATCTGGTGTTATAAGCATATGGAATCTGGAAAAGAAAAGACTCCAGTCAGTTATAAGAGAGGCTCATGATAGTGTGATCACCTCGCTACATTTTTTTGCCAATGAACCAGTGCTAATGAGTTCATCAGCAGACAACTCTATTAAAGTAAGAATTATTCTTCAGATGCACCTATGCATACATGGATTAAATTTTTTACCTTATATTTGGGAGGATATTATTTTTGAATGTAACTTTAGATGCTGGTCTGTTGATTCTGTTCAAAATTTATTAGTATAGAAAAAGAAACAAAGTTGTTTGTGTATTTGTAAGATATTTGAGACATAGCAAGTAAACTTGGATATCTGCGACTTGACATTATTTTCCTCAATGATAATAGTTTTTGTTTTCATAGAGAACTGTAAATTTATAGTGATTATAATCACCTAAGCTATATTATTATATTTTTACTGATTGACCATTGTTGTTGGCTTTCAGTGTGATGAATTTAGACTGGACTTTATTCAGGCCTTTGTGCTTTACTTGTTATTATCATGATTGAAGCTTGTGCTCATATCATTGGCCATTTTGTTTCATATTTTATTTGATGGAACAAAGAGTTTTTGTGTGATTTTTTGGTCTATTTAGCAAAGCCTGATGACAGTTTTTCAATTTTCATCTTGGTTTCTACTATTAATTAATTATACATTCCCATTCTTCCTGATGATGTACGAAAATGTCTGACTTTTATCTCCTCAGATGTGGATATTTGATACAAGTGATGGTGATCCTCGCCTTCTGCGCTTCCGAAGTGGGCATAGTGCACCTCCTCTTTGCATAAAGTAATAATTTTTCTTCAAGTGTTAATCTATATAGGAAATGTTTAACTTTGTTGCATTCATAGAAAGTAATGATTAGACATTTAGTTTTTGAAGGAATTGATTATTAATTATGCTCTGGAACAGTATTGCTTACTTGATCTCTCTATGATGTTCATCATAGGGATTTTTATATGGACAGCTATTTTTCTGAGAGAATAGTTACTTTCTATTGATAGTTTTTTCGAGATTTTTTTTTTTATTTCTTTTCTATGACAGGTTATTTTATTATTTCTAAAATGAGGATTCATTATGATGTTAATCATATGGATTACATTAAGCTATTCTTCATTTTTTAGATATTGTGAACTTACTACATAATGATTGTGATTTTTCACGTTAAATTTGGAATGTGTCCTTGTTACTTACACCTGCTAATTATATGGCAGGTTTTATGCCAACGGAAGACATATTCTTTCAGCCGGTCAGGATCGTGCCTTTCGCCTGTTCTCTGTAGTTCAGGTTTGTTATAATTTTCATTTATGGGAAAATATTGTTTTGTTCTAATTATGACTTCTCCCTCCCTGAATATTAGTTGCTATTTGTTTTTGAAAAAAAGTTTTCTTTCATTACTATTACTGTTGTTAAAGGCATTGCCACTGTGGACAGGTGATTTCCAAAACATTTACTAGAGCTGTAAAAGTGGGTCACAAACTTGTGGGTCATTTTGGTCCACCATGTTTTTAGGTCAGGTCATAATATAGAGATTCCTTCAAAGAAAAGGACACACTTTTTTATCACTCCTCTTGTATCCTCGAGGAGTTTGTTGTTTGTAGGATTCAGTTATTTTCGTTTGGTTCATGGGTGAGTGAGAGTTGGGCTGCACTGCTGCTCTTAGGAAGAGCTGGTGAGTGAGAGAGGGCTGTTCATAGTAAAAAGTGAGGGGGTTTATCTTTTTGGTTAGATAGGTGGGCTGCCCGTGGCAATATCCAATTCGACAGCTCTACTAATAATATGCATTAAAATAATAGTATTCCCTCTAGTTTCTCCTTGTATGATTTTCTAGTTATGTGGAAGCCAGTGGCACTCTGCATTCAGATATTATTAAATGTATACTTGTATTTTAATTCTCCAGCTTTTAACTTTCCTAAGCTGTTTTCATATGCATTTATTTTCCCTGCCATTGTAATGACCATACTTCATGGCTAATTTTTTTTTTGCCTCTTTACTGTGCATTATCTAGTTCAATTCCTCATATTTACAACATTGATGTATTTATTAAAATTTTGACAGGATCAACAAAGCAGGGAGCTTTCTCAAAGACATGTTTCTAAACGTGCTAAGAAACTGAAATTGAAGGTATGAGACTTGGGGTTCTTATCCTGGCTTTTCTTGCTTAACTGTGTATAAGTACTTTTGGGACTGATTACGAATGATTTTATTGGGGGAACTCTGGTTGCTTAGATCTTGTTGTGGGTTATGTTACATGTTTTGCTTTCCTTTGTTTTCCGTGAGTTTCAGATTTCCTATTTGTACACTGCCCTCTAGTTAAAATACGTCTAAGCTTTCTACCTGCCTACTCTAATTTTTAACAAGCTTGTCAGAGAAGAGTAAAAGTTGGAATTTTTAAATGTTTCAGACCTGAGATTCATATGCACATGATTTTGACAACTTGTTTATGTTGAGTGCAGTAAATCATGGTTCCTGTATGCCATGTTGAAACTTGAATGTCGGCAAAATTGAGATTGTAATTACATTTATTCTATACTACCTACTTATTAGATCGTTGATGTTTTATACCAATTAACCATGTTAATGTATATAGGTGATAATGCCTCAGTTGAGCTTAAGGTAAATGTCAACATGGGTAGGTAGAGGGGATTAAGAAGTGTATGGTACTGTGATTCTTCTATTTGTTTTTTTTCGTTTTGTTTGTAAACAATTCGTATGGAAGTAGCAGCAGTTGGTAACCCATTTTTGTTCAATTTAATGATTATGGTGCATTTAATTATGTTTGTGTTGTATTTACTGAATAATTCTTCTTGTGTGAACACTTAATTTGCAACTTGTGTTTTACACACTTTAATTCAAATTGTCTACTTATCCTCTTATATTTTGTGTGTATATCTGTTGCTCAGGAGGAAGAAATAAAATTGAAGCCTGTGATTGCATTTGATTGTGGTAAGTTCTTTCTGGCACGTTTTCATTCAGGTGTAATTTTCCTGAAGGCCAAACGTATAAATGGAACTTCATCTATTGATTTCTCGTTTATATGAATTGATTCTTTTCATTTACTAAAAGTGTTGCTAAACTGATAAAATGATTGAGGGTTATATGGCCATAGGCTTACAAAGAAGTTTGTGGTAATGATAATTTGTGTGGTCTTCTGGTCAATTTAATTAAGATTTATTAATTGTCACAATTTGGAATTCAAACTGTTTGTTTACTTTTTCCTTTGAATAAAAGAATAAAAACATTGAGACAGAGATTAGAAAGTTACTCTGAATTTGGAGGATAGAGGATCATCCATAAGAAAAACAGGTTACAAATAAAATAACAATGAGAAAGAGAAAGCATTGACGGAATGGAATAAGGTGTGTATTTTCGCATGTCTCTGTTAAGAAAAACCGCATAAAAGGTCTTGTGTTGTACACCAAATGGGCCCCTATCGTCAAATATAGTCGCTAATTTATTGTTGAGTGAAAGAAAAGTCCCTAAAATATTGTGATTAAATTGACACGTATACAGATGTAGCTTATTTATTATTGCAGCTCCAGATTTCTTTATTCGATGAATTTGTTATTTAATCTACTTTCAGAAGTATCACATCTTTTCTTTTGAAAACTTCAGCTGAAATTAGAGAACGTGACTGGTGCAATGTGATTACTTGTCATATGGATACTGCCAAGGCATATGTTTGGAGACTTCAAAACTTTGTTCTTGGTGAGCACATATTGAATCCATGTCCTGAAAATCCAACACCTGTAAAGGTTAGAAATCCCATTTTATTCAATATTTTCTGTTTCTCGGAAACCTTTGCTTTCAAAGAAGATATATGCAAATTATTATGCTTATTTTTTTTTACCTACTTGTTGCTTTGAATTCGTTTTTCTAGTAACAAAGTGTGTGGAGTAATAATGTTACAAAGTGTGTGGCGTTCTCTTAGGGTGTCAATATTTAAAAGTCTGTTGACAAATGGGTTGGTTCTAGCTGACTACTGCTTTCATATGGTAACAGGCTTGTGCTATCAGTGCTTGTGGCAATTTTGCCATTCTAGGGACAGCAGGTGGTTGGATTGAAAGGTTTAACCTTCAATCTGGAATTCGCAGGGGTTCTTACATTGACATTTCAGAATCAAGAAGCTGTGCTCATGATAGTGAAGTAGTTGGAGTTGCTTGTGACTCAACAAATACTCTCATGATTAGTGCAGGATACAAAGGAGATATAAAGGTCTGTATTTGCTGTTTGAAGATACTCTAATTTCCACTTGTTAAAGTTAATAGAAAGAAATCATAATCACTTTGGTTAGCAGAGCTACATTGTACAGGAAGTTCTCATATAATATATATAATTGCAGGTTTGGGATTTCAAAGAACGTGATCTTAAATCCAGATGGGAGATTGGCTGTTCAGTTGTTAAGATTGTGTATCATCGTTATAACGGTAAATAGAATATTTTATATTACTTTTCGTATTCCATTTTCCATATTTGTTTTTTTGTAATTCTTATGTCTGGTTAAAAAATAAAATGTAAAATGTATGGGAAAAGAAATTCCTACTGTATGGGTCATGAAGTGATTATAGGGTTTTATTGATTTTTAGGTCTCCTGGCTACAGTAGCAGATGATTTAACAATTAGATTGTTTGATGTGGTGGCTCTTAGACTTGTGCGTAAATTCGAAGGTCACACGGATCGAATAACAGATTTGTGCTTCAGTGAGGACGGGAAGTGGCTTCTGTCATCTAGTATGGATGGAAGTCTTAGAATTTGGGATGTAATCTTAGCAAGACAGTTAGATGCAATACATGTTGATATACCTATCACGGCGTTATCTCTGTCCTCAAACATGGATATATTAGCAACTACCCATGTTGATCAAAATGGGGTATACTTGTGGTGAGTTTCCAGATTCATTTTCTTGGTTAATGGAACACAATTCTGGGGGAAACATTTTCTACTTTTCCAAATGTTTATTGCATCTTATTGATATTCTTTTCTGGGCCTGGATTTCTAATTAAATTATAGGACGAGAATACTGATTTTCTCTTAAGTGAATATCATTTTCTAGAATTGCTAGAGATGTATGATTATCTGAAGTAACATTCTCCGTATAAGACATACTATCATATTTATATGGAATAACAGAAAGACTGATTTTATGTTTCTGAAAGGTGCAAATAATACTGAATGTGAAAATTGTTACTTTTTCGAGTTAATGACTTTGAATAAGAAACCGGTTTTGATAGTGAGAAATTTTGTCAGGGTAAACCAGTCAATGTTCTCTAGTACTTCAAACATAGATTCGTATGCAAGTGGAAGAGAGGTTGTGAGTGTCAAATTGCCATCTATTTCTTCTGTAGAACGTTCTCAAGATGAGCATTCTGAAGAGCCGGTGAATGCACCCCAACCTAAAGATGACCTGGATTTCCCAACTCAAGATAAGCAAATACCTGAGTTGGTTACACTTTCATTGCTGCCTAAGAGCCAGTGGCAGAACTTGATCAACTTAGACATTATAAAGGTCTTCATTTCTCAATAGTATTACTTCTCATGATAAAATTTTCTGTATTTTTGTTTTCTATTTTTACTTTTAATTACAAAAAATGTCATTATTTTCCAGAGTTTGTATATGAATTATGGAAAATAATTTAAAAATATGTAACAAATGGACAAAATGGTGACATTTTTGTAATTAGATGTAAAGAAATGGAAACAACTTCTCCAAATCAAATATTCCCTTTTCCTTGAATTTCATTTATATTTTCTGCCATGGTAATGAATGACATGTATTTTATCTTGCTTGTTGAATTACAAACAACTAAACTCCAGGTTCGCAATAAGCCTATTGAGCCTCCAAAAAAACCTGAAAAAGCTCCATTCTTCTTGCCTTCTGTTCCATCCCTCTCTGGGGAAATATTGTTCGAGTCGGAAAAGTTGTCATTGAAGGAGAACGATGAAACAGAGGTTAGGAAACAAATGAAGACATTATCAGATATGCCACAATCACGTTTTCATTATCTTCTTCAATGCTCAAAAGAGACAGACAACTGTAAGGCCTCAGCTATTTTATTTTTATGTGCATGATGCGTAGATTGTGGTTGATTAATTATAATTTACTTTCTCGGAAAATGCTTAATGCAAGCATCTCTAAAATTTAACATTCCACATTGTAGATGCAGCGTTCACTGATTATATTAAAGGATTATCTCCATCAACTCTGGATATGGAGCTTCGAATGTTTCAGATCATTGATGATGATGATGATGATCAGCAAGAAGCAGAGAAGAGATCTGAGTTGGTATCTATTGAATGGCTTCTGGATTATTTTATTCATGAACTTTCCTGCAGAAATAATTTCGAGTTTCTACAGGCTGTCATCAGGCTATTTTTAAAGGTTAGGGACTTCACTCATTGTCGGCCAGTTAGTGTTTACTGATTTCAAATGATTGTGATTTTATTGGTTGCTGCCTGTTTACAATATTTCTTCATCTTGTCAGATTCATGGTGAGACAATTCGGCAGCAGTCATGCTTACAAGAAAAGGCAAGGAAACTTCTTGATATTCAATGCATGGTATGGCAAAGGGTAGATAAATTATTTCAAAGTTCGAGATGTGTGGTCGGCTTTCTTAGTAATTCTCAAATTTAGGTGACAATTTTAACTTGCAATGCCAACCCTCTAGAGTGATATTTAAGGCACTGTGCGTGGACATGCATTTGAGCCTTCTTTTTAGTTGGATTTATAGAGAAGTGAGAGCACCAAATTTGTTAAAGCTGGTGGATGAGGTTTCTTATCATCGTTGTCAAGTTTGACGGTGATCATAGCAAGAAATTCTTGTAACGGGATAAACTAATATCGTACATCATACTATACAATTTTTGTAACATGCAATTTTGTATCAGCCGAATTAAAATTTAAATGTTCCGTTAATGCTCTTTAATATAGTTTTTTCAGCAAATTATGCTTTATGCTTTCTCTTTTGCCTTCTCTATTTTAGCAAATCATACTAATGAGGACAGCCGTTGGACTTTATCAACATTTCTTATATTTTAAATGTGTAAAAACTAAAATAGATGAGACTTGAAAGAGTTCAAGAGAATATATTTATGGTTTCGATTGACAAATTTTCGTGCATGAATGAGGAGTTGTTATTACTTTTTTCAAGTATATAATGATGTAATTAGATGCTTGATCAATTTTTTACTATTAATAATTGAAATCAGTTCATGGTACTTCGTTACTATATTAAAAAAAAGTGTTAGAAACATTTATATCATTATAGAATGAATGTTGTTATTACTTTTTTCAAGTATATAATGATGTAATTAGATGCTTGATCAATTTTTTACTATTAATAATTGAAATTAGTTCATGGTACTTCGTTACTATATTAAAAAAAAGTGTTAGAAACATTTATATCATTATAGAATGAATGTTGTTATTAAGAAAATTTTGTTTACATATTTTGTGAATATTATTTTAAAATATTCTAGAAAGAATACTTTAAAGCAAGGAATTTTATTTTATACAAGAAACTTTTACTTTCTAGGATTTCGAAATTCTTTCTATACATCCTTGAGTCTTATTCTTATAACACTTCATTTAAAGTTTTTTTTTTCTTTCTATCTCTCTCCTTAGCTGTGTTTCAAGAAAAGGAAAATGTGTATCAAATGAGAAAATGACATGCCAAGAACATGAAACTTATCCAATGATTGTGTTACTCTTGATCCTTTGCTGGGACAAAGCAATTTACATTTTCCATCCGTGGTTTATTTCACAGAAGTTTTCCAATAACTACACACGTTGGTTTGCCAACAAACAAGGTAGATAAGTATGCGAATGTAATTATTGGAATGATATAGAGAAGCATAAAATAAAGATCCCAGGACGTAATTTACATGATTATTATGTTCTTGCTCTCCACCCTTTACTTGTTAGGACAACACAATATGCGACTTCGATATTCTCCAAGGGCCCATATTGGGAATATGTTTCTATACGCAGAGTAACTGATAGTACAATTCTTATTGAACACTCCCATGATTTCCTACATAACATCATATGTATTTCAGAAATATACATATTAGATGAAAAAATATTCTCAAAATAAATGTAATGATGAGTTTTGTATGAAAGCTATACAAGATTAGCAGAAATTTGCATTCATAATTTTATATTACTGTGATTGTGAGTTACCTGTTGGGGAAACTCCCCATTTTCCATTTGTGAATTGATCAAAACCTTGGCTGCACGATGCAATGGGATTGGATCTCTTTGACCCTACCATAGAATAAACACTAACTTTATAGAAGTCTGTTCTCTCATTTCACCTATGATTGATTCTATAAAAGAATATGTTCTGCACATTGAACTTGGTATACCTGTCCTGCTTCAATGAGTGCCAACATAGCCCATGCAGTGTTCACGACATGAGACTTGTTTCCTTCTAGATTCATGTAAACCTGTTTTACTTCTACTTTTAATTAGTGTACTTGTCTTTGACAAAAAATTATAATATGCAAAATCAAAGAAGAGTATCTATATTGAGAAAAGCATATGATTACCAGAAACAATTCTTTTCGAGTTTGAAATAAGATCATGTTAGACATGGTTACGAATACAATGACGCTGAGAATGTATACAAGTTACCTTTTGTTGACATGCAATATAGCTTTCTCCCCACCCACCGGAAAGTTGCTGATTTGAAAGCAAAAAATCACATGCTCTTCTAATGCTGTGGTCATCTTGGTACCTTTTCCCTGCAGCTATGAGTCCCTTTATTCCAAACCATGTTCCATAGGTATAACAGATTCCCCATGACCCGTACCTAGTTAATTAATTACAAATATTTTGAAATTTGCAAGGGAAAGAATATCTAAGTTCATTCTCTACGCTTTGTTCATAAAGCATTTAGCATCATCATTACATTTCAAATATCATGAGTTTATTCCTTATGACATTTCAATAGAAATGAGTTTGAGGAGAAACAAAGCAAACCATGAACCATCAGCTAATTGTATGCTTTCGATGTAGCTTGCTGCCTTAGCAATGCAAGTTTCTATTTCCTTCCTTCTATACGTTGGATATCGTCTTCTGAATAATGCAAGACCTTGAATTATTGATGATGTGCATTCTACACACCTATAACAAAATTATGAACTCCTAAATTTGACACAATTCTAAAAAAATATATTCTAACTCTGTATAAATTATAAGAAACCACATGTTAAACATACTGATAATCTATCATGATATCTTCAAATGTTTCTGCTGGATTCATTTTCTGTCACAAAAATCAATCGTATTAGAAGATTGAAAATATAGCTGTTCATTTATGAGAAAGTAATAGTTTTACCTCCAACCATGCATAAGATCTCGTGAGCTCATATGATGCAAATCCTCCATTTTTGTTCTGTTATATTATGAGTAAGAAAATTCATTAACCAATGACGCTGAAGTTTTTAAATTGACATAACAAATTGTGGTTGTAGTTGCGACCGTGGTCACTTTCAGCTATACATTGATGATACCTTAAATTATGTTTTAGCAACATCTAAACTTTTTGATATGTACCTGTAGGGATAATGTTAAATTAACAGCTTCGTATAGTTGTTCTATTTCCACTGCTTTTCCCACTGTCTCAAATGGCAAATCTGATAACAGAATGGCTGTCTGAGAAAAGGCATGTACAAACAAGTTAAACAAACGACTTAAGAAACTAATAGCTTGATGAAATGTAACTGAAAAGTTCTACCATCATCTGATTAATTCTATGTTTTTGTCCGTTAATTTAAGTAGCACTAATATTTAAGAATTGCAATTTTATTGAAATTAATGGCAAATTCATTCATCATCATCACCTTCAGGCCTTCTGCAGTGCAGTCTGTGGAAGGCCAACCATTGTCTGCAGTTGAAAAAGGCCAACCACCTTTAGAAATGTGGCGATACCAATAACTTGGATTACCAGAGCTGTTTGCTGTAATCTACACACCCAAGTTCAATGTAATTAATTATTAGATTAAATATGTTTTTAATCTTAATATGTAAGCTTGAAAGGAAAATTAAAATTCGTTTTCGTCTCAAACTGTGTTATAATGTGGTCCTCAATCTTTCAAAATGAATAGATACAATTTTTCTAATTCAATTCCATGAAATAATTTTGTTTCAGGTTGGTGGTGTTTGAACTGTTTACACATTCGAGTTCAAATATCAGTCTAGAACAATATTTATTTTTAAAATTTGAAAATCAAACTATATCAAAGATCAGAAGAAAAAAAAATTTTAATTTTACATTTAAATTTAGACATTAAAAAGATATTTGACCCTTAATGATCAATATATATTTCACACCTTACAACAACATTTAATCAATGTGCTATACCTGTGAGCACTTTATGAAATTATTTGCTCTCTTAAGCATTGAACCATATTCATCCTCAAGATTGGTAGCTAAGATTGCTTGAACAGACAAAACAACATCCCAAAATTGAGAACCATTATATCCCTGACATTCATGAACTACCTTCATTAGAATTTGCTGATCAATGTATTTAATCACAAACAAAAGTTTAAGTTAATTTAAATGCATTTGTCAATTTCTGCAGAAATAATATATAAGCGGTGTAGAACCTGCATTTTCATTCCATCCTCAGCCACCCAGAGATAGTCTTTGATTCTTGAAATGTGACACTGAAATGCTTGAGAATTGGGATTCTCCACCCAACAGCAAACCATGTTTAATACCTGTTTCATTAGGCCAGCTTGTTTGGTTGTCTTTATTCAAATTACTAAGAAAATTAACATAATGCTATCTATATGTTGTCCGGATACGGATACGACATGTATACAGACACAGAGATATGACTAAATTGAAAAAATATAGGACATAAAACATGACCTTTATATACATATTAGTTTAAAATGGTCAATTAATATATTATCAACTAATATAAAAGTAAATTTAATTTATCTATCTAATATTCGGAAAGTAAAAAATAGTGATCGTATAAAATTTAGTCTTTATTTTAATCATCAAAATCATGTTGAAAACAAAAGATTATTTTTCAAATCAGACAAAGTTTGTCTTATAAATATCGTGTGGGTATTCTATTTGTGTAAACTCGACACGCCATTTATAAGACGTGGGAGCATCAAAGTTATCTAGTTTACATCTTTGAAATATTAATATCAATGGTTTAATATAATTGTGTCCCCTAATCTGGTTGGTGTGCTATCTTTTCTTCCTTTTATTTTTGGTAAAAGGATTGCACGCAATAGAATGAGACACTTTTGGAAAGAGTTAGTTATAAATAGTCAAAAGATGATAAGTGGAAGATCTATTATGTAATAATAATAATAATAATAATAATAATAATAATAATAATAAAGAAATCCATTAGGTAACTATAAAAGAAAGTAAGACAAAGTAAGTGTCAGTTTTCTTTTAAAGAAAATCACTTCACGTGTTTATCTCTTTAGATAAGAGTGATAAAATAGACTGAAAAAAGTGGAGTGTTTTAATCCATCAATCAGTCATGCCCCTTTGTTTTACCAATATAATAAAATAAATAAATTATAAAAAAAATTATGTTTAAAGTTCTTATATATTCTTTTAAAATTTAATGTTTATAAAAAAAAGTATGTTGGCTATTTTTTATTAGTTCAGCTTAGTCTATTTATGGTGAATTGATGGCAGCTAAAATGGGTCACTATATGACTTACTTTATCATACTTATCTTTATAAGAGCATTAGGTGGTGCACATAAAATACTTTATATTGTATTATTAAGTATGACTTGAATTTTAATTTATTTTTTATAAAATTAATAGTGAATGATAAATAGGATGATATAAGAGGTAAGACGTTATCACATCATTACCTTATTAATGGGTCCAATACAAACGTAGTTTGTGTTTTCATCTTCATAGTGTATATGTTGCATTACACAATCGAGTGCTTTCTGCCTTAGCTTGGAGTAGGGCCATCGCATGAGAAGAGGTTCTCCTACATTGTCAAGAAAACTCCATAAAATATTCTGGATCATTGGACATCTATGGTACATATCTTCCTGCCATAATTACAACAAAACATATATATCATAATTATCTTATATCTTACTCAGAGTTATTGTCGTTAACATTATTGTCTTTGTTGATTAAACACTATGCTATTGATATGGATGCATAATATTTAGGTTTGTGTTTAATCTCTGATTCATTGAGATGAAGTATATATGCATTAATGAGAAGACAATATACCTTGGCACATAAAGTCTTAGCCTGATCCCAGTGAAGTATGTGATATGGAAGGGTGTAGAGCTCTTTTCTGAGGGATAAAATAGTTGCGTTGATCGGACCCACGAATCTTCTTCCATACAAGTAAGACATTGGTAGATACACCAATCGAGAGTGACACCACATCCTTCCTGGGTGGAAAGGAACACAGTAGGGAAGCACCCAAATCTCCGGTGGAATTGCCTTCATGCCGCTCCATTCGTATACGCCAAGCACCTACACCAACATTCTTATCACTTAAATTTAAATTTATGAACAAAAATAAAAAGAGTTAACTATGAATGGAGAGTTACAGAGAGCCAGAGTTTTCCCCATGAAGGAATGTGAGTGACTCCACCACGATGAAGAATCCAGGCCCTTGCTTTCTGCATGCTGCCATCTCCACCATCCACCTCTTCTCCAAGCAATCTCAAGCTCACATAGTTCAGAGCTGTACAAAACATTGTGCTGTGGCCTTCTATATGCAACCCCCACCCTCCATCTTCGTTCTGTATAAACCATAACAACTCATCCATCTTAACTCATCATATAATATATATATATTAACATTCATCATTCATATATATATATAATTCATCTATGCCTGGTGATTCAACAGATACCGCCGCATCTCGCTCTGATGCTCCCTCTGCAACACTGCATTAAGGGTCCCAGTCACCCACAATCCGATTACCTACACCAATGAATCCAGGTTAAGGAACAAAAAAATATAATGTTGCATGAAAAGAGAATGCCACCCACCAATCCAGGTAAAAGAAACAAAGGACCGCCATAGTCAGCTGGCCAGAAACCATCCTCAGCTTGCAGGGTTGAGAGACTTCTCAGGGCTGTTTTCAGTGTGCTTCCCACGACTTCCTCGTTTATATCCTCCTCCCTTTCAATCTCTTTCTTCCTCCTTGCTTCCTTCCTCTTTATGCCCTTTTCCCTTTCAAACTGTCAAACACATACGTCAATCTTCCATGCAGATTAAACACAGAAACCCAACTAGCTATGTATGCACCTGGAGTCTCATTAAGAGATCAGAACTGTGTTTATATTTGAAACGGTTCTTGTTAAATTCTTGGCGAACTTGTTCCACTGCAGCTCGCTCTTCTTTGCTTCCAAGATTTGGATCGAACTCCCAGAATTGTCTTCCCATATGGTTGTTCACGCTTCTTACCCTCTCCTCTTCCTCATTCTTCTCTGAAACCTTCAGCTTCCACATCTTAACTTACTCCCTTCTTCTCTCTCCCTCCCCTCTCTCCATGTATATGTATATATACGAAAAAGGAGAATGATTTTTTCACTACTGAATTTTGACAACTTTTTCTCATAATCTTACATGTTATTTTTTAAGTGGATTTTTATTTTTTTTCTCATTCTCAATATTAAAAATCACTTAGAAAATAACACATTATTTTTATGAAAAAATTGTCAAAATTTAGTAATAAAAATATGATCGCAGAAAGTTTCACGTCCGTCTTTTTACTTTGGAAAATGATTTTTTGACTACTAAATTTTAACAACTTTCTCTTACAATCTTAACTATCATCTTCTAAGTGGTTTTTTATTTTTTCTTTTTTTCATACTTAATATTCAAAAATCACTTAAAAAATGACACATCATACTGTAAGAAAAAGTTGTCAAAATTTAGCCGTATAATTCTTCTTTTACTTTGTGCTGTTCTCTTCTCTTTTTAATCATCTCGATCCTTTTAATTAATAAATTAATTCATGCCTGAGGACAATAATTCTAATCTCTCTCTATATATATATATATATATAATAGTAATAAGAAATAATATCAACAACGTTCAAAACAAAGGGAAAAACAAAACTGTCTACTGAATCACCTCTTTCTCTCCCTCTACTACTTATTTTTTTGTACAGGGTCTCTATTATGTGCAGTCATCGTGAACAGCCCAATAATTTCAATTTTCGCGTGATGAAAAATATATTAATTCATGTACGGGACATATCAACGGGAATTTCATCGTAAGAGTGTCGACAAATCGATCTTAATTTATTTAGATTAAATTACAAAGTCATATCACTTTATCAAGGATTTATTAATTTTTTAATCTCAATCATTAACGTATAAATAATCATATGCATCTTACACAGACAAACAGCATCACCTTGTATATTATATTCTGTACACACAAGTTTATCTGATCAAATAACTGTATGCACTTAGAATCTTCTTCTCTAATCTCTTTACCCACAGGAGAACCCAAAGCTTACTCCCTACAAATTTGTATGTACAAATTCTTTCAAATTAATTTATCCGAACAAGTTCTTAAAAAAATATAAATGAAAAAAGCTAAATAATATTATAAAAAGACTAATAAAATCGTAAGATTTGTATTGAAAGTGGTGTATATATATCTAATACAAGTATCACTCCTTTATTCTAAGAAAAATTCAGCAGAAAATTGTTCAACTTGCACAAACCCATGTATTTCAAATATTTTATGTTGAAATCGGTGTCTATGTGAGCAAATTGTGAGAGACCGACCGAAACCAAAAAACACAAAAAATAAAATTGAACACATGTCGGATTTTGATGGATACGGATAAAAATGGATAAAGAAAACGGTTCTAATGGCTATATATTGTCGGGTTTGGGTATAGATTTTTTTCAAAAGATACATGATGACTGTTTTACAATAATCATTTTCTAACAAGTGTACTGGTATGTAATAGTATCAACATGGATTTAACAAGTATATTGGCAAGTAAAAATAAATAATAGTAATTAGATAGATTCAGTGGAATAGGGGCTATGAATTGATTTCATCTCATTTTCTTCTATTACACCATTACCATTTTGTTTACTTACTATGCACATCATTCAATGTCTTGGGAGTACTATTTCTATGTAGATTTAGGTTCATCCATGAATCACTAGAACCTAAGGACTTCAAATCTAGTGTGATTCCTCAATTCCTGGTACAATGAATCCTTGCTTTAATGTGCAAGACTCGTTGAATGAATCCTTGCCATGTGCATGACATCTCCTCTGGCTACTTAAATAAGCATCAATATAGGTTGATGATTTGATTGGATCATAGTTTGAGACCAATTTCTCAACTGAATCCAAACCAGTTAAATAGATGAGGATCAAGTTATCATTAAGCATAAATCAAACCAGAAACAATTGAATGAAAGCAAAGATAAATACCCAAGAAGTCAGAATTAATTACATCAAACATGGACACGAGGGAGTTTAGCTACTCATAGAATATTACAATGCAATTACAACAACATCTACACATAAAATGTACACTAAGAGCATCTCCTTCATGCCTCACAGACCCTATTCTATCATATTGCTACATTTTGGATCCTCCACTCAATGTTTCAAATGAGGGTCTTTATTTATAGAAATTTTTGAGCGGTGCTCAACCCAACTTTTGGTAGTCAGCCATGCACCGTCTTAAGTGCTGAGCACATTCTTGTGACTCAGTCATCCATTGTCTTAAGTGCTGAGCACATTCTCTTGTGACTCATCCATGCACCACCTGAAGTGTTGAACACATATCTCGTGGTTTAGCCATGCATTGCCTTAAGTGTTGACCATCATTTTGTTGTGGCTCAACTCTAAAAGTCATATCATGGATCCTTCCTTAACCGTCTTACTGGAGCTCGACCGTAAATTTTTTGGTTCAGTTACATCGTTTTTAATTCTTCGAGAAATTACTGCAAAATTATAATAAAATCATCAATTTTTTTATTTTTCTTCTTTTTAGTACCTGATTATGTAATTAGAAGCTAAAATAGGTATTTACTTATAAAATATATCAACTAAATCATGATAAATATCAAGTTTATTTGAGAATTTTACGTATTCTAGATACTTGTCAGAACCTGACTTGACCATTAGATATCTTATACTATTATGTTAAAACTAAAAATCCTCTGACAATAATTTTAGATTTATGGAACAATTTATTTAAAAAAATTCTTAATTTCTCAACATTGCTTGTTTATTTTGTTTCTTTCAATTTATTTTTTTTCTTTTGTATAAAATACTACAACTAACGCATGACTGCAATTTTAATTATTGTATTAGTAGAGAAATAACCCTTATGCACAATTGTAAAAATTAACACACTACAACTAATGGATGAGATTGAAATTGATTTTTTATTCTATAAGAATATTTTAATAAAAAATTTACTTTTAGATATGAAATGGAAAGTGTTCAACACTTTCAAGCACGAAAATGGTCATCTACTCGTGTATAAGTTAAAGTGTTAGGAAGCTTAAAAATAATGAAATAAAGTTGCAAAAGCCACGCACGGAACTTGTTGGCCCAGACAGACAGACAGACATACATACATCAACTGTACATCCATCCAGTGGTAGTTGTTTTGTTGGTGCTTTGGTAGCTCCGCCCCGCCCCGGTGGCAGTAGATGTTCGTTATAAATTAAAAGATTTGAACGTTTCCACTGCGCGTTCCGTAATGCATTGCTGGCAGATGCTATATTTTTGTAGTGGAAGCAAATACTAAGTCAATAACCATTGCACTGCACTGCATTACATTTCTCCTTCCCCATTTCGATTAGATTTGATTGATCTATCGATCTTCCCAGCAAACACAGGTTCATGCTGTTCGAATTTTGTCACTCCACTCTCTGCACAATCGCTTAATTAGTGTCATTTGTTTTTCTATTCAGTTGCAATTGCAATGCACTCGTTTGTTCCCCTTTTCAGAAACGACAATGTGGAAGCTCAAGTTTGCGGAGGGAGGGAGTCCATGGCTTCGCTCGTTCAACAATCACGTCGGAAGACAGGTGTGGGAGTTCGATCCTAAGCTCGGATCACCTCAAGATCTCCTCGAGATTGAGAAAGCTCGCCAGAATTTCCATGAAAATCGCTTTACAACCAAACACAGCTCTGATCTACTTATGCGCTTGCAAGTCTCTCTTCTCCCTCGCTCAATTCTCTCTCACATTACTTCTTTACCTATAACTCGTTGCTTCCCTTCAAACAAACAAACAAATCAATGGATTTTATATCATATCATCTTTTACTCATTTACTAGCTGTCAAACTTGTTTCGTTTCTCGTATAAAAAAATTTCACCATTTACGTACTATACAATCGTCTTTCTTCCATATAAAACAACGCAGTTTGCAAGAGAGAACCCAATCCACGAAGTCTTACCCAAAGTCGAAGTTAAAGATATTCAGGATCTGACTGAAGACGTTGTGACACAAACATTAAGAAGGGCTGTAACTTTCTATTCAACTCTCCAGTGTCATGACGGACACTGGCCGGGAGATTATGGAGGTCCTATGTTTCTGATGCCTGGCTTGGTAAGTTATGTGTTCAACACTTCCTCTTATTTGTCAAACTTGTTATTCTGTGCTGTATTACCAATATTCTGGAAAACACTTAGCCATTTCCTACAGCATTTGCTGTTTTCATTTGGTTTGGTATTTAGATTTTTTTTTTTCTTTCATTACCGTTGATAACCATGAGATCCCTATACTCTGGGTATACAATTAAACAGGTAATTACTCTGTCAATCACTGGGGCACTCAATGCAGTTTTAACTGAAGAGCATAAAAAGGAAATATGTCGTTACCTATATAACCATCAAGTAAGGACTTCACAGCATTTTGCCCCTTGATCTATGATCTTCTCCCAGTAGTTCCCCTAATTTTAAATGTAACTGCAGAATAAGGATGGTGGGTGGGGTTTGCATATTGAAGGTCCAAGCACCATGTTTGGCTCTGTCTTGAGTTATGTTACTCTGAGATTGCTTGGTGAGGGGCCCAATGATGGAGAAGGGGAGATGGAGAAGGCACGTGACTGGATTCTAGTGCATGGTGGTGCTACCCATATTACGTCATGGGGGAAGATGTGGCTTTCAGTTAAGATGTTAACCTTATTATGATGATAGATTTGATATCGTGGTGTATTTATGTCTAATTTTGTTGTGGGATAGGTACTTGGAGTGTACGAATGGTCTGGAAATAATCCCCTGCCCCCTGAGATATGGCTCATTCCGTACATTCTGCCATTTCATCCAGGTTGTTGCTCTTTATTCCATTTTTATATGTTGTAATTTGTTCAGAGAAGACATATTAGGTAAATCTACGAAAAGGAAATGATGTGATTAAAATATTTCGGGGGTAGGAACAACCAGCCGGTTAACTGGTTAACAATGTTAATATGAGTTGCTTTTAAAATTAGCAATGCTTTTGTCAATAATCCCTATAAATGTTTAAGTGTGTTCTGATCAATTAGACTAACCTTTGTCTCTTTGTTCAAAATCTTCCCCGTTACCGCCCTCTCCCCCCTCCCCCAAAATCCCCCACACCACCTAATGTCAAGTTGAGAGGAATGAATATTTTATAGAATAATAATGGCTGTGGAATCCTGTCAAATTAATTGAGAAGCCTGAGTTTGTTGATCTAGAAATAAGTTAGTATGGGTTGAACAAGTTTCCTCAAATATGTATAGAAAATTTGTTTTCCGATGTTTATACTTCAAATTTGTTTTGTTGCTCAGTGTGTCAGAGACCTTTTGTGGTCTACTTCTGCTGTATGAATTTATGTTTTGGAAGAAAAGAGAAAGCTATTGCACAAATAAGAATATTTGTGATATAGAGCCTACATACTATGCTTGAAACTTGATATAAAACAGTTCGTATGCATTCACCATAAAGCTTAAGTTTATGGAATTGTTGATTCATGGCATGGCATTACGTCCTCTATATCAAGTAGTCTGAAGTCCGCTCCTTGCCATCTTCGATCTTATAAAAAATGGAACTTTGGCACAAGGTAGGTGGGGTTGTGCATTATCCATGCTTTCAAGTCCAAAGCACTCTTGCATGAGGGCATTTATTAGAGATGTAATATAAAATCATTTATATGCTTGCCCTTCTCATCAAAGCTTAAGTTGGTTCTTGACATATTGTATCCAGATTGTTAAAAGAAGGAAGGAACCTGTTCATGATTTCATGTGGTATATGATGTTCCTGAGAAAAACTTGATATTCCTGAATATTTTGTTAAGTGCTTTCATTATGAAATTGGTTGTCTTCTGTCATCTTGAACATAGTTTGATGTTCCACTCATTCTTTTGTAAGCTTGGAAATAAATAATTTTTTTTGTCTTACAGGAAGGATGTGGTGTCACTGCCGGATGGTCTATTTACCAATGTCCTACTTATATGGAAAGAGGTTTGTTGGCCCAATCACACCAACAATATTATCTTTGAGAAAAGAGCTTTATACTGTACCATATCATGATATTGACTGGGATCGAGCTCGCAATCTGTGTGCAAAGGTTAGTGAAGCCGCTAAACTGGGTCTATGAATATATTATATAATTGTTTCACTAGCATTTTTAATTTGAGACCCACAATAGAATATCCTTGATCTACTCATACTAATCATTTCATTGAAAGTAGCATTCGGACATTACCCCTCTCTCTTTGGCTTCTTTTTCTGGTGAAACCATATGTCGGGTTTCCTGGTCATTTGATGCCGGAACTTGCGTGAGCATTACTCTTATGTCATCACCACCACCAAATCTTGTCACAACAATGGCCATCATGATGTTACTATTACTACATCCTACTTCTTTTGTCACTTCATAACCAACTTGTTGCTATGAATTTTATTTTATCACAATGCCAACGATATCCTTATGACAAACTTTACTCCCTCTGTAACGCCTTGGTATAGGCTATCATTTATAGTGTCAATAATGATTTTTATATCTTTGGGGATGAACCATTTGGTCTTGAAAGTTGGGCAATGCACAAACCAACACTTCCATGTGCTAAATGGGTTAGCAATAATTGAACTCTTGATCTCTTGGTTATGGGTGAAGTTACAAATATAATTTTGGGATTTTATCTCTCAAACTTCCAGCTACCAATTTATTAGTGCTGCAGATAAGAATTACAGATGGATTATCTTTGCTCTTGTGCAGGAAGACTTGTACTATCCTCACCCACTCGTGCAGGATATTCTTTGGGGATCTTTACACAATTTCCTCGAGCCAATTCTGATGCATTGGCCTGGCAAAAAGCTAAGGGAGAAGGCTCTTACTTCAACAATGGAGCATATACATTATGAAGATGAGAATACACGATACATATGCATAGGTCCTGTAAATAAGGTAATTGTTTAAAGTAGTCAGGCAACTAGGACCTCCTTTCAAATTGTTGATCGTTCTTTAAATTTCCAGCTTTTGAGTAGAAGCATGAGAATACTGACATTCTGCTAAACTATTGGTTGGTAATTTTCCTATGCTGGGCTGACTGTTTATGTCTTTTACCTCAATTTTTTTTCATTTATATTTTTTATGGATGCCTGAGCTGGCCTTCCATTCTCCACTTATATGGATTAATTTATATTTCCATCGAAAGCAGTAAATACTTAGGAATACTAACTTATTTTATCATTCTTAATGATTATTATTCAGGTGTTAAATATGCTTTGCTGCTGGGTGGAAGATCCAAATTCTGAGGCCTTCAAATTGCATCTTCCAAGAGTTTATGATTATCTATGGATTGCTGAAGATGGAATGAAAATGCAGGTGAATATATAAATCAACTTATTTTCACCTTGTCAAAGTGATTAAGTAATTTTTTTTATTCTATTGGACATATTCACAGATGATTGGGAATAATATAGAGATACTATACTATAATGGTGTCTCCTTATAATGTAATATGTGGACTAATATTACTGCACAAATGAGCTTTTCTTAATGTCCGATGTTAGAGTTTATTAAAAAAGAGTTACAAATTTAACTTTTAACCATTTTTTTTGTTGCAGGGCTACAATGGAAGTCAACTATGGGATACTGCTTTTGCTGTCCAAGCTATTATATCAACTAACCTCATTGAAGAATTTGGTCCAACTATAAGAAAAGCTCATACCTATATTAAGAACTCCCAGGTGTTCTTTTGCATTTATCATTATAAATCACATTGATTTCCCCTTGTTAATAACAAATTTTCTCGTTTGAAAGGTTTTAGAAGACTGCCCAGGTGATCTTAATAAATGGTATCGTCACATTTCAAAAGGTGCTTGGCCTTTTTCAACCGCAGATCATGGATGGCCAATTTCTGATTGCACAGCTGAAGGACTGAAAGTAATTATTGATAAAAACAAGTTAGTCTTTCTTATTTGATTCTTCTCTCTTGATTCATGTTTTTTCTTTTTCAGGCTGTTCTATCATTATCCAAAATTGCACCAGAAGTAGTTGGTGAACCATTGGAGGTGAAGCGATTATATGATTCAGTAAATGTCATTCTCTCACTACAGGTAGCTAGACTTATCATGATTTGAACCAGATAATCTGAATTGTTTGAGAAAATATACCATGTATATCATTTTATGCTATTACTTGTATACCATAATACAGTGGTGTGTTTACATATGTACTTTCTCATTCATTTCAACTGGCCTAAACGTATAGCGAGATGCTATTAGCCTTCAGTTTGGGAATGAACTAAACTTAGTTTCCATTGCTTTGATGAGAGCTTTCACTATCATTTACGTAGCTGCTCACCATTTTGACTAATAATTTGGATGCAATTTATGTGTGTATATTTGCCTTTGTAAGCTGTATCATCTATTCATGTTTTGAGTCCAGTGAATTGATTCTTTTAGCTTGGTAATTTGGTCAATTTTATTACTTGAGTTATGATCTATATAAGAATATAGTAGAAGAGACAAAAGTGGATTTATTTTTTATATATATTTTATGTGTTTGTTTTCAGTTTTTAATTATCCACACACATTATTTTAGCTTCGTGATTTGGGCAATTTTAATATTACTATATATACAAGAACGTAGAAGAGGTGAAAATGAGTTAATTTTTTACATATATTTACTGTGTTTATTTCCTATTTTTAAATTCAAAAGCATTTTCCCTATCTTTGCAGAATGAAGATGGTGGTTTTGCAACATACGAGCTTAAACGATCTTATAATTGGTTGGAGGTACTCCACTTTTATCATTTAGCCTATTCTCATTAGATTTTAGTATATGTTCTTTGAAATGTGAAATGTGTGATGGCAGGTTATGGATATTGATCTTCCTACAAGAATAACAATATCCATATTTCTTGTTTTAAAGCTTCTAATTTAAAGGCAGTGTTCCTTGAGTTCCCTTTATATGTTATGAAATATGTTACCTTGTAATAAATTCCAATAATAATATATCTTCTTTTAATTTCACTAAAGGTTTATCTGTATTCTCCTTTCTATACAAATGAATTATGATTGAACATTGGAAATAAGCAGCTAGATTATTTTAAAATCATATAACAAGTTGAAAAGCACAATTTTGGATTGATGCTATGAAAGAAATTACGAGTTGAATAATAGTTTATGAACAATCCTTTTTCTGGTTTCATTGGATTTACCCTTAGGTTTCATAATTATGGCTCAATAACTGATCCTGAGAATTTGGGCAGTTAATTTTTGGATTAATTTTTATATATAAGCTCAAAATGTTGATATTGATAATGCTCTCTCTGTTGTCAGTTAATCAATCCGGCTGAAACATTTGGTGACATCGTTATTGATTATCCGTAAGCTATCAAATGTTTGTTAAATATCAGTTTTTGTATTTATCTTTTATTCCTCTTACTCCACTATTTTAATTTTTTATTTTAACTTGATGGTTCCTTATGTGCTCTATAGTTATGTGGAATGTACATCAGCAGCAATTCAAGCTTTGGCATCATTTAGGAAATTATATCCTGGACATCGCCGAGAAGAAATACAATGTTGTATAGAGAAAGCTACTGCCTTCATTGAAAAGATACAAGCTTCAGATGGTTCATGGTATGCTTCTCCCATTTGGGAATTTTCTACTGATATTGTGTATAATGGTGAAGTGTGTTTTTTGGGTATTCATACATCTCATATTTGGTCTACGTTTTTTTTTCCTGTCTGCTTCTGTTTCTGCATGGATTTGAACTTTCTTTGTTAAGTAGATCTCTAATCACTCAAACTGCTAAACAGGTATGGTTCTTGGGGAGTTTGCTTCACTTATGGTGCTTGGTTTGGGGTAAAAGGATTGATTGCTGCTGGAAAGAGTTTCAGTAATTGCCCAAGCATCCGGAAAGCTTGTGAATTTCTGCTGTCCAAGCAGCTGCCTTCCGGTGGCTGGGGAGAGAGCTATCTGTCCTGTCAAAACAAGGTCAACTTTGTTATTTCTAACGTCAATATCAGTTTTTTTTTTACTGCACAATCTATGGCAAGCACCAACTAGTCAATGTTTGTATGACCAGTGTCTTGTGCTTAAAGGATTTTATAGGATATGATCAAATATTAGAATATTATTCATGATACTTAGTTTATAGTTTAATTCCCTAAAATGCGATGATGACACTTGTAGGGCCATAATTTAGTTGTTGGCATAACTTTAGACTGTATAAATGTACCCTTCTTATCTGAGTCAATGAACGAAGAATATTGCCGACCAAAAAAATCGAATGAAGAATATCAATGTTTATGCTTTATCTTCTTTATGGCTTTAATGGTAGAATTTTAGGGTATTTTCCATAGAAAGTTATCTGCTATTGATCATGGTAGAATGAATTCCATAACAGCGGGTATCGAATTTCAGTACCCAACTGACAGCCCGTAGTTTACTAACTCATTTCCTATGTCCCAATTAAGTCGACTGGATTTTATTCGGGATGTCCATGTCAACTAAGCTGGCAAGGTAGCATCAAATGCGTTCTGGGGAGTTAACTATACAATGAAATTAATAGCATTAGTGGATTAAAAATTTCACAACTTGTTTTAAACACCGAGGGAAATGCAGTATTATCTCAATTTCTGTGTAAAACATAAATTTCATATCTGTCCTGTCCCTAGAGAAGTGGATGTAGTAGTTAGTTGTAAAATAATATCAAGAAGATGAAATGATGAACATAACTATTACAGGTGGTTGTGGAAATGTAATTTGCATCAACACCGAGCTGGATTGCTTTCAGCAATTTAATTGATGAGATTTCTTGATTAATCTTTCTAACAATTTGTCTTCAGGTGTATTCAAATCTGGAAGGCAACAGGTGTCATGTGGTAAACACTGGGTGGGCTATGTTGGCTCTCATGGATGCTGGACAGGTATGAAGCAAAGTTTACCACTTTTGTAATGCAGCCATTGTATTTCATTAGTTTGTTGCACAGCACCCATTTTTCGGCGTAGGACAATTAATCATTGGTTTTAGAAAGAACGATTCTGATTTTAAGTTAAGCAGTTTAGAGTACAAGGGTGATGCTGGGAGCAACGGTAAGGTTGCTGCCCTGTTCTGTTTTAATCTTGGAAATAGCTTCTCTGCTGGCGAGGGTTAGGCTGCTTACATCTACTCTCCCCAGTCCTAATTAGTTGGAAGTCTCTTGTACTCAGCCACCCTTTAAGCTCAGATATAGATATGCCCGTGGCTGAATAAATTTATAATATAACAATATAATTAATCGTACTAATATCGTCATAAAATATTATATATCATGTTAATATGCTGTTTAGTTTTTCTATCTTCATTTCCTTTCCGTGATGTGTGATAACAGCTTGATTGGAGCTTAAAGATAATGTATGAAAATGATCAGCTATCTTCCTCTACCTTTAATTGGTAGTTGATGTGCTTATAATTATGTCCATGCCAAATGTGATGAAAGTTTGACATTTTCCCAAATAATTGGATACTTTGTCGATGGATTCTGCTTTACATCCTTATATCTGACCCTTCCTTATCGTGCCGGAGAAATACAAAATAATGATGTCGAGATTGTACTTATGTTGTTCCACTGCCTTGTTAATAATGTAACAGGCCAAGAGAGATCCGATTCCACTGCACCGGGCAGCTGCATACTTGATAAATTCCCAAATGGAGAGCGGTGACTTTCCCCAACAGGTATGAAGCCATACTTTGTTTTTATTTACTACTTACATTGTGTATTGCTTACAAAAAGTGTTTAAATGTGTAAAGTAATTGGAGTGGGAAAGTAAGCATATGCATCTATTCCTGATTTAAAGTTATTTAAAATTATAGTGATTTTAATTGAAATCAATAGTAGATGATGCATCTTTCTTCGTTTGTTTATTATTCACTTTAAGGAAAAGACTGCATAGTTGACTTCGTCAGCAGTTTAAATAATTTTGACCTTACTTTATCATCACTTCAGGAAATAATGGGAGTCTTCAACAAGAACTGCATGATCTCATACTCTGCTTACAGAAACATATTCCCCATCTGGGCGTTGGGAGAATATCGATCCCATGTATTGCAAGCTCGTTAATATCGACTTAGTTAGGTGTCGTCCCAATTATTTCGACTTGTAGACATTAAAAGAAAAAATTATTATTATTATTATTATTATTTCGACCTATTTTTCTTTTTATTTCCATGCCTCTCTTAAAATGCTTGTGACTAACAAGTTTAGTTGTCAGCTAAAAAGAAAGCAGAGCAAACTGGTGGAGAATGCCTGTAAGTTTTTTCTATCACTCACTCTTAAACGTCTCTCTTGCTTTCCCTGCGACAGAGGAATTACATACATACATAAATAGAGATATAAATGTTTGTCACTGCAATAAATACATACATACATAAATCGAGATCAATGTCAACCTAAATAATTGTATTTGACATCAACCAACCAATGGAAAACAGATTAATCTCGACAGAGAAAATCTTGTAAGGGTGTATGGTGTATTTGGTTCACTGGAGAATTGATTACTCAAGAATTGATTAATCAATTTTCCAACGCAGAAGTAAGAATTAGTTGTTTCTCATTGAATCTTGAATTTTTATTCTTTAATTGATTCTGGAAAACAAACATGTATTCATTTATTCATTTTGCGTTAGAAAATCAATTCTAATTAATTCTATTTCAATTTGACTCAGAACCAAACATGCACTAAATATCAATTTAAAAAACCAACAAACCTCAAAGACAATCAATTTTAGCATTTTTTTAATTTTTAACAATTACTTGATATTTAATGTTTCTTTTTTATTTGGTGGTAATTCAAATTGAAATACTTTAACCAAGTAAAAATTCATATGTATCTTCATTCTCAAACTTAATTAATTTTCGATTTTTGTATCATTCTCATCTTCATTGGATAATAGCTATAATTACACTCGTGCTTCTACCTACACCTTTACTTTTTTTGAATATTAATTAAATAATTTTTTCTAAAAAATTAAAAAGCACACTAAAAAAACATAATATTATCAAAATTTCATATATAAAAGTTCTAGGGATTTATACAAAATGACACTTCAACGGAGAGAGTGAAATATGATGTGAAATTGAAATTGTGAGAATTAAATATTATAATGTAAAAGAATAAATAAAAAATAAAAATATTAAAAAAAATAATAATCAAATGCGTGTCTTTTAACTATTTGATTTAATGAAAGGTATAATTAGTCGCAACGTACCCAGTTTCGTCCCAATGTGTCTAAATGGTACTCGCTTTTAACTTTGTATCTATTTAGTACCCAAATTAGTTAATTTGCATCAATGTGGTCCATCCCGTTAACTTTTCATAAACGTCGTTAACAAATCTGTGATTTGGCATTGCAGAACGGATATGTGTCAATGAAAATAATTGTACAGTGGCAATTTGTGGATAACGTGTCATGCCCTGTTGAATTGATTGTCCCAATTCAAAAAGCCCTAATTTCCCATTCCCATCTTCATCTTCTTCTTCATTTTTTCCCCGGGAAGCTGATTTGTTGCAGGGGTAAGGTGGCGCGTGAAGTGGGAAATTTCGCATGGTTTTAATCATTCGTGGTCGTCTTGTTCGTGTGGGTCACATAATCACAGCGTTTCTTCTCCTGGTTCTGTATCTGGGTCAGTGGGTGGAATACCACATCTCCTTCACATTGACATAACCCATCTCCTTCACATTGACATAACCCATCTCCTTCAGAATACCCAAAACACCATTAAATTAAACCACGCAAAACATTCAACCACTAACCCTAAACCCCACCATCCCAACAACAAATAATGCAATCAACGACAAAAACAAATGGTTTGTGCACCTACAATCCCAAATAGCTGCCAATTTGATGTTAATTACACCTTCAATTTTGTCCACAACGCATGAAATGACCCAAATTTCGTAAACCCTAACTCCAGAAAACCCCTATTCTATTCTATTCCCAATTCATTTTCTTTTCAATTTCCTCTTACGCTGCACTGTTCCACATCACACACTACTCTCGTGCCACGTCATAACATTTTTTCTCAGTTAATTGGTCAACTCAGTTAGACGTTATCTTATTGGCTTAATTACTCGGATCATACCCGGTTAGACTCGAAAATTTCAAAATGGTACCCGCTTTGAACTTTGTCTCAATTTGGTACCCAGTTTCGTTTATTGCATCAATGTAGTACATATTATTTGACGTCGTTAAGCTGGTTAACGTCTGATTTATTACTGTGTGTAAAATAAAAAAAATTGACTGACGTGGCAAGAGTGGAGTGTGTGATGTGTCTTAGCGGGAGGATTAGTTTGTGTAGATCAGAATTAGGTTATGATTTGGGGATTTCTGGAAGAGAGAAGTCCGTTCGTCCGCGACGCGAAGAGTGAGGTGCGTCACTGTCCAATTGAGGATTTTGTTGAGAACGACGTCCATTTGAGCTCGGGTGAAAGGTGCGCCACTATCAAATTTTTCATTCTGTGTGTTGATTGAAGTTTGTCGAGGTTGTAGGGTTTTTTTGATTAATGGTTTCTATTTTTGAATATTGCGATGATTCGATGGTGGGGTTTAGTGTTTTCAGTTGTTTAATGTTTTGTGTGTTTGAATATTGTGCGTTTTTGGTGTTATGTGGTTAATGGATGATTTGTATATTACTTTTAGTTGATAGTGTGGTCCCGTGTTTTTTTGAGCTTGTGGTCCCCCATTGTAATTGGTTTGTCGGTGTGGTAGTGGTATGAAATGTAATATTGGCTTTATTGGGTGGGTTTTTTGAAAATTTTCAGGGTTGTATATATATAGCTTTGTGTGTTGACATGGATGATGAACATTTCAAAGTGGTATTTCACCATGGGGGAAGGTTTGAGAGGAATGGGTCACTGCAATACGTAGGAGACTTAAGTATTTTAGCATGTGACCCAGACACTTGGAGTTACTTTGAGATATTGGGTATTTTGAAGGAAATGGGTTATGCAAATGTAAAGGAGATGTGGTATTCAGTTGGGGGAGGATTTGTTTTGGAAGGGAGGTTAGAATTATTGTCTGATGACCGAGGGGCATGTCATATGGTGAATATAGTAACTCTCAATGGTCAAGTTCATTTGTATGTTGTGCATAGAGTGGACGAACCTCAAGTAGTTAATATGTTAGAATATCATCCTATTGAGGTTGGGGCTGACGTTAATGTGCAGAATGGAAGTGAGGTACATGTTGATGTGGAGGTGAATGATGGTCCAGTTGAGGAAGTGGTGGGGGTGAGTGAGGGTCCTGCTGGAGAAGATGTGAGGGTGAGTGAGGGTACTGCTGAGGTTGATGTGGGTGTGAATGAGGGTCAAGTTGAGGTTGATGTGGAGGGGGTTGAGGGTCCAAATGTGTGGGAAATGAATACCAACATAGAAGTCATGCCACCAGCTAAACGAATCTTACCAGGGAGACCAAAAAAGAAATGCAGACTTGAGTCTTGGGAATTAAGAAAAGATGACATGCGAGTCAGACAAGGTGGGACACAAAAGAGGTGTGCTATATGCAGACAGCTTGGCCATAAAAGAAATAGTTGCCCCTAAGCACCTGAACCAGATGAGTCTGCAACTCAGGAACAAACACAACCACATAATGACTCTGCAACAGAGGCACCAGAGGCACCAACACAGCCACCAGCAGAGGCACCAGCAGAGGCACCAACAAAGGCACCAACAGAGGCACCAACACAGCCACTAACACAAGCACCACCAGAGGCACTCACACAAGCACCACCACAGCCACTCACACAAGCACCAGCAGAGGCACCAACACAACCACTAAATGAGACAAATCCACAACCAACAAATCATCAAGTTCAGCAGACACCTCCACGCAGACAACCTGCAAAAACTTTGGGGAGGAAAAAATTGCCATTCAGGAGAGGAGTTGCTTGGAAACCATGAAGTTTGTTGGGATGATGTATTTTGATGTGCACTTTGACATGGTTTTTTTTGTTTGAACTGGAATGTGTATTTTGGGATGATGTATTTTGGGATGATGTATTATCACTGGAACTTCTTTATTTTCTAATGGAATGTGTATTTATCAAATTCTGTACTACTACAATCAGTGTTCATATGTTGTGTTTATTGCCAAATACCCTTTCTTAAGTTCGAATAAATAATAGACAGAAGAATGAAGATAACAACTGAAACTTCTCATTCATTTAAACTTCCACTAAATTACAATCATTGTACAAAAAACAACCCACAAATTACAATGATTCCTCTTAACACTAAATCACTTCAACGAATTTTAAACAGCGCAAATACAAGGATGATGTTAACGAACCCCAAAAAAAAATCATCCCAATTAAAAAGTTAACCCATTTCTCATAATCTATTACGACTTTCTCCAGATCAGTAATCGTTTTGCTTTGTCTTCCAATAGTTGCATTCCTTTCATCCACATTTTCTTCATTGCACCATTTAAAGTAATTGCATCCTTTGAAACCCTCATTTGCACTTCGCTGTTCAAAAATACCAATCAACAAATGTCAACAAATGTCCTTAACATCCACCTCTACTCTAAGAACTAAACTAAGCAGAATCATAGCTCAAACCTTATAGTTAGGGCAACCCCAGAATTGTTTTCCCCCATTCTTCATTGTTCTTGCCACCTTCAACACTGCAATCTCCCCACAATAACAAGTTGGAGATCCATCTGATGACCCACACCACCCAGGACGACAAGAGACGTTGTGGTTTTCTGACCCACATGAACAAGAAGAACAACCCTGGCTTCGTGCGCGAGACATTTTGTTCGACGAATTGAATGCTCTGTGATGAAGAAAAAGATGAAAATGGAGATTGGGGCCAAACCACTGTTAGGGAAAACATTTAATCACACAACTTATTTAAATAAATCCACTGTACACGTTAACAGCTTAAATGCCACTGTACAATTACAAACTGTGACACGTATCAGTTATACTATGTCACGTCACCTGACTCTTAACGGCGTTTGTGATAATTTAACGGGAGGTACTACATTGATGCAATAAACAAAACTGGGTACCAAATTGAGACAAAGTTCAAAGCGGGTACCATTTTGAAATTTTTGAGTCTAACAGGGTATGATCCGAGTAATTAAGCCAATTTGAAAACATTATTTGTTTCAGCAAAATACAAGTTCTCTTGCATAATTCAAAAAATGAATACTGCTATTTTCAATGTCAATTGCATATGCTCTTGATTCAACTTATTTTTGAGTCTTGTTTGATTTTGGTTTTGTGTAATCATATTCTAAATACCTTCCTTAGGTTCCTTTTGTGTGCCTTCTTTATTTGTTAGCTTGTTTTACTTGCTTGTCTTTATTGGCTATTCTTTGAGTTTGTCTATTAAATCCATCACTTGATGTTGTCCTTGCCTTATATTTGAGCTTTTATTATTTTTCCGATTTTTTTGCTCCCAGACAGCAATTTGCTTTGCTTTTGTTCTTTTTGGATTCTACAATCTCACTGTTTTGGCAGCCTTTGTAGGTGAAGCCTCTTCTTGAAGGTGGAGTTGTGAGTGATTCTACTGGGTGGAAGTAAAATGCCGAGAGGAATTGTGGAGTGAGCTGGGACTTAAAGAAGGCGTGCAAACACTTGAGGGATACATTTTGGGGCTAGACCGAGAGAGCTCATGCATGAAGAGGAATCCAACCACTTTCTTTTATTTTCTTTTTGTGCTATTTTGTTTTGGATGTCACGATTTTTGTATTGTAAATTTTTCAGTTTTTCCTTTTCATTTGGCTTAGGTGGGAAAATGCTTTAGAGCAATCTCATCCTTAGCAAGGTTTGTAATATTTTTAATTGTGTTTAGTGTGAAGCATTAAGGGGTTCCAAAGGCCACTTGTATCTTAACTTAGGATTTAATTTTTTTCTAGTTTATGTTTTAAGTCTTTATGTTTTCTACTTTTATGTTTTAAATGTCCAGGTTTTGTGTGTGATTTGTATGTTAAAATTTTTGTTTTAGGTCACCGTGATATCTAGGTGCCATGCCTTTAAAACCTAGTTGACCTTCTTTTGGTCTTTAGGTTTTAATTAGTCCACACACTTTGAACAAAAAAAATGTTTTTCACAATTAATGTGTTTTTCTTAGAATTTTCATTGATAAATTTTGTGAAATTTGTTTAGAGATCTCTGGCTAGGAAAGGCTTGGTTTCTAAGCCTGTCCAAGAGACTCACCTCACTTTCCTGGAGGTACTTCTAGATCACTTTCACTCCATTTTCTCTTTAGGAATTCTTCAAGTCTCTTTGTGAAAAATTGTTTTGGTAAAAGTGTTTCAAAAACACATTTGAAAATGAGTTGTTCTATTTATAGCAGTTTGTATTTAGGTAGGCATACCATTCGTAGTGACATTCCATTCTTTAGGAAAGATATATGACCAATATTATTTAGAGATTGGATGTGGGATATTGAGAAATTGGTGCAACCATTGTTTAGTACATATGCTCAATATGACATTCTTAGGCATGTTACTTTTAGGTTTGTAGGACGTGCATCTGAGTGGTGGCAAGAAAGGCAGTCTATAGTGAAAAAGGGAGAGAATCATGCATTAACACATTCTATGAATTGAAAGCATGCATGTGGAAACATTTCATTCCTCGTTCATTTAGGATAACTCGAGAGCAACAATCTAGGATAAAAACTTTATTAACATAGGTGATGCATTCATCCAAAATCTTGCCAAGTTTTTTAGACAAGAAAAAGATTTTAAGAACAATCTGGAATCGCTCTTGAGTAAGCAAAGAGAAAGAGCACAACATAAAAGAGCACAACATAAGAGGGAGAAAAAAAGGCTTGAAAAGATTAGAACTTTTGAAAAAAAAAATTAGGAGTGCAAGAGAAAAGCTTGAGAAGCTTTGTGCTGAGGAAAAGAAAAAAGAACAAGAAGAAAAGAGATGAGGAAGAAAAGGCAAAAAAGGAGAGTCTTAGAAAAGCCAAAGAAGAGAATGAGAGAAAAGAATTTGAAGAAAGAGAGAAAATAAGACAGGAGACTGAGCTTGATATAAAATCACAATTGATAGAGTTAAATAGCATTTCAAAAGAAAAGGGAACTTATTGTTAGGGATTTGGTGTACCATCCTTCACCAATTCCTTTCATGAAGACCCAATTTTCAAAGGGAGTTCTCCCATCTTTAAACTCTTCTCACTTTTTCATTAAATATTTTGTTTTGTTTCCCTCTCCAACATTTTGTTCTCCATCTCATCCACTTATTTCATACTCCTCAACATATTGTGCCAAAAAACACTTTGACTTTAAAACTCTTTTCAACTATCATTTAAGTCAAAGTGTAAGACACTTTTTCTGTGAAGTGGGCTGGATATCACCTTTTTTAAACTTAAAAAGCCCATTTTCACACATTACATAGCCAAATATATTGCATGGTCATTATGATTTTAATGCCATTTTGTTCGATGATTGATGAATATTTATTTTTGATCCTGGTGGAACCTTCAATTTGGTTGCTTTGAGCCTTCAACAACCCTCTTAATCTGAGGACAGATCCTCTTCAAGAGGGAGGGGATGATGATGTGACCCCAACAAGGCTCACAACTTAGACCCATTTCTTTCATTGTTGTTCTTAAATAAATACATGTCTTGAATATTTTATTTTGAGACTAATGTTTGGGCTTTATTGTGCAGCCCATGTCTACAACTTGTCACATGAGTGGGCTAATCAAATAATGAGCTTGAAGCCCAATTCATATTTCAGCCCATGAATCCTTCTTTCTTCACGCATGCATTTGAAGGTCTGCTTTAATTGGAATTGAAATGTGAATCTCGAAGCCCAATCAGCGTTGCGCGTCACACTCCCTTTGTGGGCTTCCATTTGTTTCGACCAGCCCATTTGTAATCTACAGTCACCAATGCAGACAACATGCCTTTCCCTCATTCCAACATTCAAATTGGGCCAACGTCTTTCAGGCCTTTGCGTGACCAACATCAGAACAAGGGAAGCTCATTTTTTATCCCTGCATCACGCGTCGAATCTAGCCCTGTTTCTCTTCTCTGCTAGGGTTCACACCTTCATGTGTTGCCTCACCTTTGTCACGCATCACGCATACTAGTCGTTGTTAGGATTAAGTTTGTTTTCGGTTCACGCCTTTCACCTTTGTCGTTAGGAAACTTTGTTAGACGACAACCATTCCTTTTCCCTATTACATTTTTCGGCTACCTTCTACTATAAAAGGCAGACCACTCTTTGTAAAACCCAGCTTAGATGAATGAACTGTGGTTTAATCCCTTTCTTTGTGACCTCACCCTTCATCTTAGATAGGGATTTCTCCTTAGGGTTCCAACACCATGAGTGTTGTGGATGTCCGTGAGAGAACGAGAGTGATTCGTTCCATTTGTGAGATTCCTCTATGATTTCAGTTGATTTCACCGAACAAATCAACATGTGGAGGTTGTTCTGATCATTCACAGTTGAATGGAGCTCTTTCTCGTCGATTAACGGTGCCACCGACCTCATTATAAGGTAAGTTTGTTTTTGTTAAGGGACTAGGGGTTAGTTTTGGGTAGATGAAAAATATGAGATATAACGCTATTTTTCACGTTTTGGAGTCACCAACTTGTAGGAAGCGATACAAGTGACTTTCGTAAGTCAGTTTGGTGGTCATCAGCTTGTAGAATGCGATAACACCAACTTTCAAAAGTTGGTCTGGTTCAGGAATCAGAACTATTGGCTATCACAAACCAAAACCACCGTCTTTCACAATTCATTTGTACCCTGCATTTCAAAATCCGGTGCACCTGAATTTCAAAATCCGGTACACCTAGATTTCAAAATTAGGTGCACTCGGATGTTAGAATCCGGTGATGACGGATTTCCGATCTTCTTTTGCATTTGATAACCCCCATTTTTTAGCTTTCGATTTTAACAAATTTTACACCTTAATTAACTGAAAAATGCTTATAAAAATCTGAAATCACAAATATATTATATGATTCGTGAACCGAAAGTGGAATGATGGAAAGCTGAGATACAAAAGAGAAAAGAGAAAGAGGAACAAGAACGACAAAGAATAATTGAACAATAAAGAAGTTGAAAGCGCAGTTACAAAATCCAAAATGTTGTTGGAATGAAAGGGAAGAAGAATCAATGAAGAATAGCTCTAGAAGGAAGAAGAACCACCTCCAAAACATCTTTGCAATGTAATGAAAGTGAAAACGACTAAGTTGGGGTGCAAAATATCAGTAAATATAGCTAGGCAAAGTTGGTGAAGAGTAATTAAGGTTGGTAAGAAATTATTACCGTTTACCTTGTTTCATTTTTAATTTTTTTATGTGGTCATAATGGTCATCAGAAAAACATTTGGAGGTGCAGGAAGAAAAGTTGGGGGTGCAGAAGAAATGCCCGTATTGGATGCTCAATTCATGAAGCGGAAGCCCGACATGGTTTGGTTTTATCAACTTCGACATGTAAACCAAGCTTGAGCTGTATAGATTAGTTGTCAATCTATTGAATATGTCATATGCAGAACTTACTAATGGATTGAATATTTAACTAATGGATTATCAGAGGACACTGCACTTATGTAGTGAAAATTCACCCACGATAATCGATTAGGTAAATTCCCTAATCCACTAATCTCAACAGCAAAACTCTGATTTAAAAATAGATTTGAAAATCAGTTTGAAGGTTACGCATAACTGAATCAAGAAGAGATTTTTCTGAGATTGAGGTTCGTAGAGTTCTTGCTTTCTTGGAGATCATTTAATTAGACATTTAAGAAGATTGATGATGGATTCAATCTAGATTTGATAATCAGTTTGAAGGTTACGCATAACTGAATCAAGAAGAGATTTTTCTGAGATTGAGGTTCGTAGAGTTCTTGCTTTCTTGGAGATCATTTAATTAGACATTCAAGAAGATTGATGATGGATTCAATCTTTGAGGGTCAAGCTTGGCTTTAGGATTGAGTGTCACATATGCACATCCATTAGGTGTATTCGTTCCTTGCTCTCTTTTGAATTGTATTTATGTTCATTGTTGATTCACTGTGTGAGTGAAGGTCTAGGTGCAACTGTGTGGAGGCATTGCATCTAGGCGGAGTTCTTGATTTGTAGATCAAACACCTTAGTCTTTAGGGTCTTGAATTATATAGATGCTCTTGTAATTCTTGTAACTCTATTGATTTACTGAAATCCTCCTAAGTTCGGGTTGTCTAGGAGAAGACTGGTCCTAGATTCATTTTGAATCGAACCAATATAAAAATTGTGGTGTTCTTTTGTTTCTTTCATCTTCTATGTCTTCCTAATTGATTAAATTAACTACAAACTTTGAAAGTTTGTGATTGGAATTTTAAAGATTAAAGATAGTGATCAAGATTTCCTTAAATTCATTGAAAAACCAAAATAACCAATTCACCCCTCTTTGTTAGGTTATTAGACACATCAGTTTTAATAATTTGTAATATCAATTTTTTCTTTACACCATTAATACTTATCATTCGGTTTGTTATTTGTTCCTGCAGAGAACAAATAAGATAGGTTAGGCACAAGCGTCACCTTACCACGTAGTCCGCTATCTCCTTAGTTGGTCTCTTCCCAGTCGATACATGTCGGCTTGAACCTAGGGGGGCTTACCTGCAGAAGAGTCTCCGAAGCTCAAGTAAGTCAAAGCTCTCAGAGTCAAATCAGTGATTAATGAATGCGTACCTTTAAATGATGGGGTCCACGTGTATTTATAGAGCATTAATGACGTTTGACCATTTCATAGCCTGGGCCTTGACTTGGGCTCTAGTTTGGGCCATGAGTGGGCCTGGGCCCTAACCCAGGCCCTTGAGACCTATTGAACGCGGGGGCTTCTATTTTCGCTATGTTATTGGAGTAGTCGGGCTGGGCCCTAACCTTACCAGATATGCTCGAGTGGTCGGTCTAGACCGACTACTTGCCTAGATGGCTTATGTTGGTGATTTGAGGTGCAGGTTGTCCTCTTAGATATTTAGTTTAGGTTAAAACCGGTACAAGTTAGGCTAACTCGGCCTAGCCTGGGTACTTGGCGGTCTCGATGTGCACATTGTTTACTTGGTCGAGTTCGGCTAGGTACGGTACACTTACTAATATTGTTTAAATAATTAACGAATGTGAACGGTAAATCTAATATGTTAGTACATCGATTTTTTTTGTTTTTGTTTTTATTTTCTTTTATTTTAAAAAAGTTAACGTATCAAGCCAATTATAACCCTAAATAAAAGATATTTAATAAAAATGTCAATTTTAATAAAAATACAAGTATACCATTTATATAAAAATTAAATTTAATCTCAATTTGGAAAGGAACAAAATTATTTCATTTTCAAAACAATTAGAAGTCCATTAAACAAAAATAATAAATATAAAAACCAAATTGAACAAAAAATAATTAGTACTGTCACGTGGCATGGTTTGACACTTGGACTTTTTTTAGAATTAAGAAAAAAAATAAAGACAAAAAACCACATGTTGACATGTAGCATTATTCACCTTAACTATTTAAATAGAGTTAGAAAAAAAACTTAAATTGAACAAAATTGACAAAAATTAGGATTAAATTGAAAAAAAATATTAAGACTGAATTCAACGAACGCAACAAAAATGAAATGTGTATTTAAGTCTTTCTTTTAACTTTCTTGTCAAACTATTTTCATTACCCAATTATAATAAAAATAATTTCACTTATATTTTTAATCCCTTAAATTAAATTTCTTTTTATTTTTGGCTCTTTAAATTTAAATTTACTTTTATTTTTGAATTTCAAAAATTAATTTACTTAGTAATTTTCATAAATATAATTTGTAGCAAATTTTAACAATCAGATTAACTATCATTAGAAGAAAACTTCTAAACAGTAATCAATTTTAGTGATCAATATAATTATTGGTGACTATAGTGACCAATTTAGATACCAATTTACAAAATTAGAAATTATTGGTTACTAAAATAGTCACATTTATAAATTAAAAAATATGATTGGTCACTAGATTGGTCTTTAAATTTAGCTAATATTTTCGTTACCAGAGGAAATTGGTCACTAAAAATTAGCTACCTAGGTTTTTGCTACCAAAATGAATTAGTTTCTAAATTGGTCTGTAATTAATTAGTGACCAATTATAATTTTTTATTTAAAATAGTGACCATTTTAGTAACTAATAATTTTTAATTTTGTAAATTGGTATCTAAATTAGTCACTATAGTGAATAACTATTTTTGGTTTCTAAACTTGGTTTCTAATTGAGAATTTTCTTGTAGTGTATTAATTTATATGTTAAAATGTGTTTTAAGGTACGACTTGAATTATGTAATAAAATGAACAATGATTTTGTTGGCATACGGTGGTTTTTACGTCAACCTAGGATGATCCCAATCCTATTGAAGATACTGGAAAGTGTTCTTTAGGCGATAATGAAAAATACACACACACATGGGAAAATCCCTGACAGATGTGAATATCTTAAAGAAAGTATTATGATGCACTGCGAGCTTGTTTTCCTGGAATACAACCGACATACCAAGTATCGACCACAATATGCTTAATCACAAATTATCCATTTACAAAAAAGCTAGACCTATTGCTCAAAAAAGAAGAAAGTTGGGAGGTAAAAAGAAGGAAGCACCTAAGGCAACAATGCAAAAGTTGTTGAAAGCATGATTTTTCAAGGAGGCAACCTCACGACATGGTTAGTTAATGTGGTAATTCTTAAAAAATCCAATGGTAATTCTTCAAGATGTGCACAAATTATACCAACCTTAATAAAGCATGCCCTAAAAACACATATCCATTACCAAGCATTGGACGATTAGTAAATGATAAGTTGGTCATATTGTTCTCAACTTTTTAGATATTTATTCTAGATACAATCAAATTCCTATGTATCATTATGATAAAGAGAAGATGGTGTTTATAATAGAGGAAGCCAATTTTTATTACGAAGTCAAGTCGTTTGGACTTAAAAATGCATGAGTCACATACCAAATGTTAATCGATAGTGTATTCCATCGTTTGATAGGAAGAAATATGGAAGTATATGTGGATGACATGGTTCTCATGTCAGATTCATTTCACCAACACATCAAGGACCTGGACGAGGTGTTCTCAATAATACAAAAGTACAACATGAGGCTAAATCTTGAAAAGTGTGTTTTTGGTGTTATAAGTGGAATGCTTTTAGGATTCATGCTTACACGTTGTGGCATTGAAGCATATCTGGACAAATATTGGACATTACTGGAAATGAGAAGTCCTATAAATGTCAAATAAGTACATAGGCTAGTAGGAAGTTGAGCTGATAAGATGTTAGTCAGACTCACAATTAGTAGTTAGTAGTGGAACATTTGAATGGAACTTTTCAAGTAAAAGATTATTTGTTAATTCAATATTATCACAATGTAAAAGAAATGCTTGAACGCTCTAAAATAACCACAATCGAGCATATAAAAAAAACTCATAATTCAAAAGTTGACTTATTGTCAAAGTTAGCTATTGTTAAACGTAAGGGATTGTAACATTTTGTAAAATGCAGGAAAATGTAAGTCATTATTCCCAAAATGCAGGAAAATTTAAAATCATCAATGGCGGTAAATAGAAAAAGTTGTAAACAATTTATTACAAGGTCGAAATCAAAGCCAACTAGTAATTAACAATTACAAGTTCCAAAAACATATGTTTTTCATAAAACCCCAAGCTCTATCCCTCGTTCTTTCTCGATGCCTTGCCATCAGCACTTGGATCTTCATCTGCTCCCATGTGACAAGTCATATGATCATCACCAAACACAAACAAAAAGAGTGAGCTAAATAAAAAAAACATGTATAAATAAAGATAAATACCCCTCACCCAAAATAACTTAACCATGTTCTAATTTTTAAATACCTTCACACCATGAGGTACAACGAAAACCCTATTCTCATAACCTCTATGAGATTAACACATAATTAACCATTGTCTTAGGGATTTCATATGCTTCCATGAACCTACTCGCTCGTGGTCCAACTCTACGAATGCATGAACACATCCTATTATGAACCTCCCCGCTCATAACATCCTCAAGTGTAAGCATGGAACATACGAACCTCCCCGCTCGTATCCACACACGAGAGTACATTCAATACGAACATCCCTGTCCGTATCAATCACGCGTTTCTAACTCCATTACAAAACTTCTCGCTCATAATTCATCCAAGCATATCTCAAACCCTCACAACAAGCCATGCAAAACACACCACAAATGCACTCTATCACTACACTATCGCCTGGCGCAGCCTAAGTGCCGCCAGGCGAAGTTTCAGTGCAGACCGCCTGGCGGTCCCAACATGCCATCGAGCGCCACTCGGTCTAGGGACTTCCCTAGGTAACATATTGGTTGGCGGTCCAACTATTACCACCAGGCATTATACTAGTAATGTGACAACTTCTGGTTTAGCACCCCAATGCGTGTTTTTTTCACCTTAAATGTCTTAGGTACACATACAAACTACCAATTTAAGTGGGTATACATCGCAACGTGATTCAAAATTTCACTATCACACTTCATGCACACCAATCATATAAGATCACATATACTCAACCATTTTAACTCATGTCAATGCTTGAATGGAACCAAAAATCAACCATGCTCTTATACATTATGAAATAGCAGCCACATATTCACTTATTCATACAAGGAATAAGACTCAATTCAATTAGTACTTATAAGAACTCCCATCTTACCAATTCATGATGTCAACCCATAATTCGAAAATAAAACCCGACTTCTACAAATAACTCATACCAACAATCATACTTTACCTCAATCGCATCTGCACTACTTCCTTTACTCCAATACATTACCAATTCCAACTTAGCATCGTCCCCCATTCATATCCCCGTGAATTAGATACACAACAACCCAATTTGTCCATTTCCTATTACTACCACATGTATGATTCAAAATAAGCCCAAACAAAACCCACCCACAACACCACACATAAAACCACACACGCTACTGCGCTACAAGTATTGCCTGGTGGGGCCTTACTGGCTGTTAGTCGGTGCATCAGAGTTCTTGGGCAAAACTCAGATTTCTGCACCTTCGAGAAATTCCAAAAATTACAAAAACTTGGCCCAAAACATTCAATTGAACAAAATCCACATTAATTCGTGTTCATAATACTCGGATACATCCAACTTAACGCATACTATTACAGAAATACAACATTTTTCACATTCAATCATGCTTTTGATTCTATCCCTAAATCCTCATTGAACCTACGTGGTTATGCAATCACATAATCATTGCAATAACAACCTAGTAGCTATTTTCAACAATTTATAATGAAAATCATTCAACAAGCATAAAATCAATTTACCTAGAGGATCAACATTGACCTAGAGATCTAACATAAACCCAAAAATGAACACCATTGTTCGCGTCGCTTGGCGGGCCACGATTGCCACCAAATAGTTTCTAGGAAAACCTAGAGAACGGGTTTATATTGCACGTGTCGCTTGAGGCGTGGCGGCCCAAGAACGGTGCTAGGCGGTTCCTAGGCAAAAACCCAGAAATGTGAGTTTTCTAGTGCAAAGAGAAGGGAAATCATACAAGTGCAAAAAGGAATTATTTAGCACTAGACAAGGTTCAAAATCACCTCCACCCAATTACCAAACATATGCACAACCAACAAGCCATTTCATATTTCATTTTATTTCATCTCATAAACCAATACAAGGACACATCACACATTTATGCATACTTGCAAAAATAAAATAAAATAAATAACACACTAATGGATACACAAGTAAGACTTGAACCCAAGTCCTCTCAACACATCTAAGTACTATCAACCACTTAAACTACCACTGATCCTATTCATGATTAGCTCATTTAATTCTTTTAAATGTATCTCCAATCCACAATTATTGATAATTAAATATTGGTATAATTATTGATTTGGTACCCCAATTTTTTGGTTAAGTTTAATTTGGTCCCCATACTTTTGATTTGTTCAATTTAGTACCCCAATTATCTAAAAAGATTCAATTTGGTCCTCTCCATTAAGTTGGAGTTAACACTGTGTTCGTACAGAACACGTGTCAAGCCATGAAATTTTTTATTTTTTTAAAAACTTTTTAATTTATTTTAATTTTTTAAATTTTTTTTCAAAAAATTTTAAAACTGCCACGTGTTAGTTTACCATCATGCCACATGGCAGCTTACAATCATGACACGTGACAGTGGTAATAGTTGTTTTCAATTTAGCCCTCTATGTAAACTTTTGGTTCAATTTAGTACTTCAATTTTTTAAAATGATCCAATTTCGTCTTCTCCAATTTGAGACCAAATTAGTAAATAAGCTTAACTACAATTTTCAATAACTTTTTCTAATATATACATCAAATCATTTCACCTAAATACTTAATTTATTTTATTTTAGACATGAAATTTTTTACACTTGTAAAAAATAAAATAATTTGAATATTTAGGTGTAGTGATTTGATGTATAAATTCAAAACAATTATTTTAACATGTATATATAAGTTATAATTAAACTTATTTACTAATTTGGTCTCAAATTGGAAATGACGAAATTGGATCATTTAAAAAAATTGAGGTACTAAATTAAACCAAAAATTTAAATAGAGGACTAAATTGAAAACAACTATTACCATTGCCATCTGTCATGATTGTAAGTGTAAGACCCGAGAAATTTAAATAATTAAATATAATTATTTAATAAATGTGGGTAGTGGGAACCTTTATGGTATTTAATGCGGGCCTTTATGATGTAGAAAAGTACTAGCTTAAGTGGTTGAGAGTACTTGATTTTGTTAAGAAGACTTGGGTTCGAGTCCTAAGTATGCCAATTGTTGGTTAATTTAATTATGTTACTGTTTTTTGGTGTATGCTTGAGACTAGAGTAAGAATATAAAATCATAGAGAAGAAGGAATTACTAAGAAACATGAATTAGTTTGATGGTTGTGCATGTACTTGGTAATTGGGAGGTTGTGGGTTCAAACCTTGATTAAAGTAAAATCATATCATTTTAATATTCCTCAGGAAGGAATTTGGGAGGTTGTGGGTACAACTAGAATCGCTCTTTTTTCCTATCCAGTTCCTCCACCATCGCGAATCCTAGTTAAATTCAGGCATGATATACTTTTTAGTTATTGGGAGAACCCGAGTACTCTCTTTCGGATCCAGGAAAGAACTCTTAGAGATCTTTTTTCCTTTTGGAAGATATAGGAGCGGAACAATCAACCTATTGATATTGGAAGACTTAGATGATTCTTCCAATGTATCATTTTTGGGTCCAATGGAATTCATAGGTATAGGAAGAAGCCTTGTCAAATAGGGATTTTTTCTTTTGACTATTTTTCGATTGTTAATATGATATATAAAGAGCTGGAGATAGGTTCCACGAATCTAGACACAGACAAAGAGGTTAATTGGACTTAATTAGACTTTAAATACCTAATTAAATTGCAAAATTAATTTAATTCGTTTTAAATTAATTTAATTATTTTATAGAGCTCAAAAGTGAGGAAAATTCACTTAATATTCGTGTGGTTGCCAACCAAGGAAGTTTAGGACCCTAAAAGTTGAGTTGGGAGAGTGTTAGAGGGTTGGGAGAAGGTCTCAAGGTTGGGGGTCAAAGGTGGGACGAATTTGGACCAAAGAGGAACGCTAAGGGAAATCATTGTAGTGAAAATTCTAGGTTAGAGGAAGGTAGACCTGTTTTCGTTCTAATCTTTTGTTGTCCGATGAATGTTATGAAATTTGTATGTGATGGTATGATTCTTGTGGTTTTCATATGTTTCTTTTCTTTAGTTATGGGGTACGTAACCTTATTACGTGTGGGGTGATGGGTTCTCTTTGAACCATTTTGGTACAACTTTATTTTTTTTTGTTATTATATATATATATATATATATATATATATATATATATATTAGTTTTATGTGAATATTTATTTATACATGATTTGATTACATTATTTTTTTGTAAGTAACTGATATACATTTCTATGTTATATTGTCTAGCACTTGAGATTGACAATTTCATAACCAAAAGTGTTAAGGGTTTCCGAAATTACAAAATTGAGCAAGATATATATAAAGATTAACTTAGGAAATCAATACGATCATAGTTTATATATATATATATATATATATATATATATATATATATATATATGGTATAAATACACATTTGGTACCCAAACTTTTTCGGAAAGTTCAATTTGGTACCCGAACTTTAGGAATGTTCAATTTGGTACCCCAATTTTCTAAAGAGATTCAATTTGGTCCTCTCCGTTAGGTTGGAGTTAACACCGTGTCCGTACAGGACACGTGTCAAGCCATGAAATTTTTTTTTATTTTTTTTTCAAAAAAAATAATTTTTTTTTATTTTTTTTTTCAAAAAAAATAATTTTTTTTCCAAAAATTTAAAAACTGCCACGTGTTAGTTTATCATCGTGCCACGTGGCAGCTTACAATCATGACATGTGGCAGTGTAATAG